>Ga0079223_10001987_pt1 | contig 12500 bp, 24 predicted proteins | sample Stecom2011_FD_75072 | JGI IMG/M metagenome (GOLD analysis project Ga0079223, IMG submission 75072) | Agricultural soil microbial communities from Utah to study Nitrogen management - Steer compost 2011 | ecosystem: Environmental > Terrestrial > Soil > Agricultural land | place: USA: Utah...
AATCATTGGATCACCATTTTCATCATAAGAATAATCAATACACATTTCAGCATTAGTTCTTGCAATTTCATAAGATTCCTTTAATCGTTTACACTCTTGTTTTTTACAAGAAGTAAAACCAATCAACCCAACCATACCAATTAAAAAAACACTCTTTTTCATATTTATTTATTTTATTACTAATTAAGTGTAGTTACACTGACTACACGTCCAAAATTAACAGTTTTATCTAAAAGATTTTTACTTAGATCATCGTTTTCCTCAATATACGCAAAACCTTCCTGGTTAAGATTATCTATAACAGAACTTCTAATCATCAAATCACTTTCCCATACAACCATCAAATAAGATAGTTTATTTTGAGAGTAAACAGCATTAGCAGCTAATATTTTATAGTCCATCATAAACAGATTTAATGTCAGAAACAATCATTATATTTTCCTCTTTATTTACGAGAATAGATTTCAATCCCAGTGCTTCACACAAATCAAAATACACCTTTAAAGTCATTATAGAATTCCCCCTGAAATATCTATTCAAAGTTGCTTCTTTAACATCAATATTTTTCGCTAAAGCTCTTTTCGTTAAATTCATATCCTTTCTTCTCTTCTCCAAAACATCTATAGCTATAGAGAGGTTGTTTGCATATTCAAAATTATTCTTCATCTTTCATCAGTATTAAAGTACGAAGTAAAAATAATAAAAAAACATCGAAAAAAGTAATAAAAAAACTTAAAAGGTAACAAAAAAGTAATAACGACCGTATAAACATACATTAGAAACTAAAATTCTAAAGTCATTTGATCATTTCCGTTAGAACCACTAGAAACTGTGTAACCCATTTTTTTACAAAAATCTATAAACTTCCCAGGAGTTCTTATATTGAATCTTAATTCATTTTGAATCAAGGCTTCTATATTTTGATAATACCAGGCTTCAAAACCCTTATTATAACCTCTAAACCTTTTTATGATATAGTCATATTCCTTTTGACTTAAAGATCTTTCGCAAACCACCTGCCAGAGTTTTGAGCGATCAACAAAATTACCTTTACGAATACTATCTACGAAAACCCCAATATAAACATCTACTTCGCTTTTAGATTTATAAACAGAATATCGAAGCACAAAACTATCAATAGGGTTATGCTCCTTTATAAAATTCAATTCTTCAGGACTAAAATCATAAGATGAAGGTTTAGCATACAAAGAAATTAACGTATTCATGTCTTTTTTCATAGTGTTAGTATTTTTTAGGTAAGTAATTGCTACATCACTGTTCCAAATTAAGATTCCGAATAAATGTGAAATGCAATATCATCAACTTTAATATCCACATTTTCTAATACTTTCATCCATTCATGTAATCTTTTATGTGTAAGCCCTTCTAACTTAATTTCCCATCTATCGAAAAACATACGTTCATGTTCAGTACCAATTAAATTTGGATATCTTTTTCTTGATTCATAAAGTTTCATCCAAAGTTTAATACCGTTAGTGTTTAGATTTTTATTGATATATTCAATTAATATCTCTAAATATTTTTTGCGTTTTTCTTGTGGTATATCACTATTATCAACATAAATATATGTTTCCAATTTTTCACCTTCAGGTACATAACCATCATCATAAAAATCATCCCAAATGTTTATTGGAATATACTCTAATATTTCCATTTCATATTTTGTTTTAAATTAATAAATTTCCCCACACGCTTTTTTCAATGCGTATTCTGCATCAATAGATATTATTTCATAACCACTTCTTTTTAAAAGTGGCAATGCTTTTCTAACAACTTCGTATAAGTCGGGAGCTGCTGCAATTAAATGAGCTTTTTCAACCGTACAATTTGTTTTTCGTGCAGAATAAATATCGGTACATCCATTATCGCCCGATACAGTTATTACACTTGGTCTTTTTACGTTAGGTTTGTAAACTCGCCAATCTTCTTTTATCTGTTTAAATTCCATCGCTTAAAAATTTTAATTAATAATTCATCTTAATCCACCCAACCGTTATCTAAACTGTATTGATTATTCAGGTCCATTACTTAGTACATTCTTTTAAACATTCATGATATGTTTTAAACCCTTTGGTTTCATAAACCCTATCAAGCTGTCCGTTTTCAAATCTTGCAACCCTCCAGGTGTTTAAACAAGTTTGAAAAAATGGTTTGTGTTGAATCTCAACACCGAATACGTTTGTAAATGCTTTCATAATCTATTTTTTTAATTCTTAAACTAACTTATATGTGATCAATTATAAAAATGCCATTTTATGGAAAATCTAAAGACAATTGAGACTCAATTTTTAACGGTCTAAAATACTCCCCAGTTTCAAAATTATATTGAAACCAATTTTTAGAAAATTTTTTCCAGAATGTATCTTCATTGATCTTCATGATCCTGCCACCACAATCATTGCATTTTGTATGTTTAATCGGGCAATAGTGCCAAACCGATTCACATCCTGGATCAGGACAAACTTTTATAATTCCTAAACGACTTTGCATAACTTTAAGACCAATCTATTTCATTATATAATTCCCAATCTTCACTACTCATTGTTTCTCGATCGTGTGTGTCCCAATATCGTGAGTGCGGAGTTCCTACAATTCTATCACAGTGTACACACCTATCATTACCATCATCGTCTAAATGAGTTCCATCGTTACAAAAGCATCCATTTTCGTCTTCTATTTCTTTCATAATTTCCGAATAAAACGCCCTATAACATCGGCTCATAAAGTCATAAAGCATAGCCAAACAGGGCAGTTAATAACTTGAAGCGTTCTTGCATCGGCTACGCTTCATAGCCGAATCTCGTTCTTGATATACTTGATATAATTACGTTTCAAATTGAACATTACCATTATCAAGTTCTAGCACCTGGCAAACCTCTTCCCAGGAACTAGACTTTACGATAGTTATCTTATCCTGGTCTGCATCCTTAAAGATTCTGTAATGATCATTAAGATCCATTGCTTGGCTATGAGATAAGAAATTTAACAATTCCTTTGTAACTTTCTCTTTTGCTTCATCTAAAGCATTTCTACAACTTGTATTATTCATAATTTTTACTTTATATTATTTTAATTAAAGATGGACAAACGTGGATAAAACTATTCTTTCCATTCGACACTACAACGATGTTACCGTGCTGAATAGAAATTGAAGGCGTTTCTTTTTTCGATGCTTTTAAACCAAATTTATCTTCTAAATCTTCCTTTGAAATGCTCCCCCAATAAGTAACGGATTTGCAGGATAGAGACCAGTTGGCTTTTAAATCTACTTCTATACCTTTAACAATTATCTTCATTGTATCAGGGTTTTCATCGATTATTCGCTTCCAAATACTTTCAACATCTGAGTTATTGCTCCCACTATGTGAATAATCGATCTCCGGGTTAAGAATTTGATTCTTTTTTCCGCTTCTTAATTGTGAAATTTGTGTTTTCATATTTCTGATATTTAAATTGCTTGTTTTATATTCTGTTGTGCTTAATTATCTCCATACCTTATACACCGTTAACCCTTTAATCATTTCTAACTTAAATGGTTTAGTGTGTTTATTTTTAGATACTGTTAGATGCAGGTATGGAGGAAGCAACCTCTCAAATTCAATTAAATCTGCTTTTCCTTTTTCTTTGACTTTGCTGCCAATTTCATAAATTTCGTAATTCCACATAAGCTTTTGCAATTTTAAATGCCCCAAAGAGTTGTCAACTTCCGACTGAAATACAATTTCAGCAGCCAGAACCGTGCGCTTGTGATAATCCACATTAGTTGCTTTTTACTTAGTTTTATTTCCTTTTTCTAAATCAGCAACAATTTTAAATGGATCTAAAACATTTTCGTCTAACTCGTATTTTTTATCTTGATGCATTTTCTCGTATGCAATAAGCTCTTCTTCACAAGTAGGAAAAGTTAATCCAGTAGCAGCTAAATATTTGTGTTCTTCTTTACTCATTTTCAACTTTTGTTTAGTTAATAAATACCTAATATTTTATAGGCAGTAATTTCTTTTTTATATGTCTTTTGAAGGGCGCCATTGATCTGATTATATCGTCCTTCAAAAAACGCAAAATTTTCATTTTTATAAATAGCCCAGGTACACCAAACATGCTTTTGAGTGTTAATTTGGACGTAAGTAATTTCAACAAGTTCTCCCCACCTGTCAAATTTAGCGCTCCAAGTATCATAATTTAAACCTTTATTTTTAGCGGCGTTAATTAAATTATCAAAATTCATAATATAGCTTTACTGGTTTCTATACCATAAAGATACAAAAACAACACTGAAAGCCCCTGGATATAAGCCTTTTAAAACCCCACAATCGTCTTCTTCCCCTAAAGCTATACACCTATGGGGTGCTATTAAAATCTTTTTACAGTTTTTAAGGCGGTTTTTACCGCTTTAAAAATAGCCCTGATAGGAATGTCAGCCTTTTGCCTTAAAATAGGCTAACGACCGTTTAAAATGGCTTAAAAAGCCCATTTGAAATGATTTTCGTTACCGATTTTAAAAAAAAGCTATAATGGATAGCAGGATTAAGCTTCTAATTAAAAATAAAGAAAAACAGAATTTAGCACTGACCTGTCTGTTATCGTGAGACGTTTATTACTTATTTTAAAAATAGTTATTTTAAATAGCACACGATAACAGACAGGTCGAAAAAACACTATTCCTTGATTGTCAGGTCTTTAAAGAAAAAGCCTAAAAAAAACCCACACACGATAACAGACAAGTCGAAAAAACATAACTAATTGATTTACTGCTTTTTGTATATTTCGCTTCTCAAAGCTTCACACACGATAACAGACAGCTCAACACGATAACAGACAGGTCACACACGATAACAGACACATTAAACACGATAACAGACAGGTTAAACACGATAACAGACAGGTCGCCACACGATAACAAACAGGTCAAAAATAGCCTTTTTAATCAAGATTAAGAAAGGGTTAAATAAGAGGCGATATAATTAGCCTAAAAATTGTAAACGACTATCTATATAGACTTTAGGGGATGGTTTAAAGAACTTTTAATCAAATAGGCTATTGAAGCGTTATTATTATCTAAACTCAAAGCCTAAGAACAACCACACAACAAGAGACAAGTGAAACAAAAAGGAAATCAGTCATTAACAAAAAAAACCACTCAATTGAGTGGTTTTTTTTGTTGTCTTTTTTTAATTAAAATCAATTAATATCCATTCCTTTTGCTGCATCCTTAATATTTCTAGCTACACGTTCAGTTTTATGACCCCTGGACAATCCTTTTTTGCTAGAAATTCCTTTTTGTTTTTTGATCATTTTATCTTGTTGCTCCTCCAATCTTTTGTCGCTAATCTTTTCAACTATATTTTTGACATTTAGATGTTTCAAAATATTGATAGTTTGTGATGTTTGGAGTTGCATATCAAGTATTCGCTCCGTTTGAGCCGGACTAGCAGTTTTGTTTTTGTAATTAGGGATGCTTTCTTCGAAATCAGTTTTTCCAATCCCAGTTCTCATGTAGGGATCTGTAGAAATTTTATCAAATTCTTTATCTGTAAAGAATTTTTTAGAATTTTTATTCGTTTGTTCCTCAATTGGTTGTTTCATTTGATTCTTTTTTTTAAAATTAATACTTTTTTTTAATGGTAAAAACAAATATATGAAGAATTTTAATATATTTGTCATTAAATCAAACTTATGAAAGTAGCATTTATTTTACAGTCCTCTTGGGATAATTTTCAAATATTTAGCGGAAGTAATACTTTAGTTCCTTGGGCTTCTTTAGGAAAGCTAGGGGGTTTTTTGATTATGTTGGGCTTTATAATAAGGGGGTTTGTAATGCTTGCACAAGCTTTAAAAGGGGATGGAAAGATGTCCATGAAAATATTTATTAACTTTTTTATATCGGGGATTATCGCCTTGGTAATAACTGCTGTTTTGTAAAAAAATGAATCTATGAACATAATGCAAACACTAAATATCATCAGCTTAATAATGTTTCTTATCTGTGTTTTTTTAGGCTATAGATTGTTTAAAATAAAACAAAGACAAGATCAAGAAGCTAACCAATCAGCAATTATAAATAGAGAAGGCGAAAATGACGTTGTAAATTCTAGGCCAAAAAAAACAACCTTTGAATTAATAATGGAGATATTAATCAATAAAAGAAAAAAGCAATGATAGTACCGGTATTGTATTCAATTATATTTATTCTATTACTTGTGAATGTAATTCAGCATTTTCATAATAAAAGGGAGGTAAAAAAACTCAAAAGAAGCTTTAGGGTGGAGAGTTCCTTAGATGTTACAAACAGTAAAGGGGCTACTTTTAAGGAGAATAAAAACATTAAAGAAAATGAAAAATCATTTCACGAATCTTTAAAAGAATTAAGAGATATTAAGGAGAAATATATAAGCAAGTTAAAAAGAACTGGTGGAGATAACACAGAATCAGAATTAATTAAAGAAGCTTCTAACACTAATTCATTAAGAAAAAACAAAGATGATTATGATGCTGTATATTAAAACAATGAATCCATTTTTACTTTCCTCTGATCCTTTATCGGGTATAGTTGATGAAATCATGTTTTACCCTGACTCTCTTACAAGTATATTGCTTTATGCTTTATATTTTATTTATGGAGGTTTTTTTTTGTATACGGTCTACCAGGTCGTAGTTGAAAAAGAAATAAAAGAATCAATAACTAGGTTATTAATAGGAACACTATTTACGATAATACTATCAGTAATTATACAATAAAAACAAATCAATTATGAAAAAGAAAAAAATGACCATTAAGAACATAGGATTAATTTTATTCTGTGTGGGATTTACGAGTAGCCTATTTGCTCAAGCTCCTCAATTAGGGGACCTTTTCAATACTGCAAATACAGAGCTAGGAAACCAAGTAACTGTCTTTCAGCAAGTATTAAACTGGATAGGTATATTCGTGATGGGCGGTGGAATCATCGCGGCTTTATATGCTTACATATATGATCAATCTAAAATGAAAGTCGCTACAATCGCTCTTATTGCAGGAGCCTTGATTTTAGCTGTAGGGGCAGGAATGGGTGTATTATAATAGTAAATTAAAAACAAGATGGAATTAAGAGGCGTTGACAAGCATAGCTGTGATAGTATAAATGACAAAGTAACTAAATTTGGATTTGCATCCAGGGAATTAGTGTTCATTGTCGTTGGCTTTCTTGTTGGCGCTTTAATTCTTTTTATAGTAAATAGATTACTGGTAATACCTTTTATATTTTTATTCATCTATGGCTTTAACAAAGCCAGTAGGTACTTTAAGGACTGTGCTAAAAAAGGTATTCAATCACCATTAGAATACAAAATATCATCTTTAACTAGTAAAAAGAAAATAGAGCAATTAAGCGATTTTAAATACTTGTTAAAAAACGAAGGTAATGAAGAAAAACACTGAAAACGCTGCTGATTTAGTACCTATAGACTATATAGGAGAGGATTATTTTATAAGTTCATACGGATATTGTGTGTTTGGATTAAAACTTGATATGAAAGAAGCCTTTACTATGGCTGATATAGACAAGGAGGATTCAGAGGTAAAAAACTTTTATCATGGTTATAAAAATGCTCTCCTAAAGTTAGAGGAAGGAGTTATCATAACAAAATATCTTGATGTCTATACTTTAAAATATAGACCTGATCCAAGCAAAACGCCATTAGAAAACAAGACAAGGATATGGAATGATAATAAATTTAGAGGTAGAGAAGTTGTTTTTTCTGACAACTACATTTTAGTATCTATTCCTTATAAAAGGATGAAAAATAAAAACATTGGACCTTTATTATCTCGTATAAGTAAGTTTGAGGGAATACAAAATATTGAGTCTTATAGAAATGCTTTTGAATCCTTTTTATTTAACATGTCTAATTTGTGCGATAATGTTCAACAGCTTACTGGTAATGAAATGTTAGAACTTTATACAAAAGTTTGGAACCTAGGAGCAACAAAAAGCACATTAGACCCTATTCAAATAGAATCAACAAATCTTGTTGTTGGTAATAAATATTGTTCAGTATTAACATCAACGAAGCTACCTACATACTTTGAAGCTTTTTCAGCAAAACAAAACAGGGGAGTAGTTCCATCAAAAGACGTAGGTAATAAAACAGAGTACAAGGCCGATGTAAGCCTTCCAAACTCTTTTTTATTTCCAATCGGCATTGGTTTTCCTGTGAACCATATTCTTGTCGAAACAATAAAAATAGAGGATTCAGATATTATAGAGACAAAGTTAGGAAAGGAAAAGTCCGAGCTTAATTTCTTAATTGGTCTTAATGACAATAGTGCAATAAAAAAAGCACGTGTTATTGACGAATTTAGAAAAGATAAGTCTGAATATGGCTATAAATATGCTTCATGGGGCTTGAATTGCATTCTTTATTCTGAAAATAAAGATAAGCTTCAGGAATATGTAAACACAGTCAATAATAAAGGAACCAAGGAATTAGGATTAAGCCTTGTATCTCATAACTCAAATTTGTTTAGAACGTTTTATGCTTCATTACCTGGAGCTAGTTCTACTAATGAGTATATGCGACTAAGCTATTTAGAAGTAGTTTCATATATGACACATATAGAATCCTTTAAAAAAGGAAATTCAGATGGTGTTATATTAGTGGATATGTTTGGAAAGCCTTACGTTTTTGATTTTTGGGATGAAAACAATGACTGGCTACAAGCTAGAAATGGAGTTTTATTCGCTCCTACAGGAGAAGGAAAATCCTTTTTAATTAATCATTTGTTAGATCAAAGTTACTGGAATGGTGATGCTGTGTTTTTAATTGATGTAGGGGCTTCTTATAAGAGAATAACAGAAATAAACGGAGGTATTTACATAGACTCTAAAAACCCTGAAAATTTGAAATTCAATCCATTCTTAGATTGTTATCAATCAGATGATGGTTTGTATCACCCAAACATTGATCAATATGGTGAGAAAGACACCATGTTTATAGATTTTATAAGTACAGTATTGGTGGCTTGTTTTGGTGGAATGAGTGAAAGTCAAAAAGGATCCACTGATATTATTAAAAAGTCTATAGTAGCTTATTATAAGTATGTAAATGATAATATCAAGGCAAACAAAGAAGTCAAGGTATGTTTTGATAGTTATTATATTTTTCTACAAGATGTTTTCTTTTTAAATAACCCTTCATATACTGAATTTATAAACAAGAATGAGTTTCTTCTTGTAATGGATAAATTTAAAAGTGAGGGAGAGTATGGTTATTTATTAAACAATGAAACCACCTTTAATCTAAATGCCAGGTGGGTAACTTTTGATTTAGTAGGTATTGAAGGAAATGAAGATTTATCCTCTCCAACATTACTTATAGTAATGAATATGTTTGAAAAAATGAAAAAACTGCATTACGGTAAAAGAGTAAGAATGTTTATTGATGAAGCTGTAGACTTTTTACAGGGAGGTATTTTTTCAGATTACATTGGAGGATTGTATAGAAAAATCAGAAAACATGGAGGGCAAGTCTTTATTATTACTCAAAGTATAGAGTTTTTAGACAACCTTGATCCTTTAGTAAAAGCATCCATATTAGGTAATAGTAAAATCAAAATAATACTTAATCATGGTAGTGAATCAAACTTATTAAATAAAATGCAGCAGGACCTTGATCTTTCAGATTCAGAGGTTGAATTACTCAAGAATCAGCAAGCCGAAGATAAAAGCTATAGAATAGGCTTTATGAAGTTTGGTTCAATGAAAGGTTTTTTATTCAGACATGAAGTATCAGATGAAACCTATGCTATTTATCAAACCAACGCAAAAGAAATTAAAATGATTGATGAGTTAATAGCTAATCGAGGAAGTATAGATTCTGCGGTTCATACATTCGTAGAAAATAAAAACAAAACACTAATTAATTAAAACAAGAGTTATGAAAAAGATTTATGTAATGGTTTTTTGCTTGCTATTAGGAAAAGGTTCTATTGAGCAAGGTGGAGCATCTATTGTTTACGATCCAACCAATGGAGTTCAAATAGCTAGTATGCTATCTACATTAGGAGAACTAAAAGAAGTTAATGAGCAATGGAGGGCAACAGCTGAGTTTTTACAGAAAATCAAGTCCGGTACAGAACAAACCAAAAGATTTATAAAGCTAATGGATGGAATGCTTTGTTTAACTGACCAAACAGATATTTATCTAAAGCTAGCTAAAGGAGCTATGGTATGTGGTAAAAAACTAGAACTTGATTTATCCTTTGGTAAAATAGCAGACGTAAGTTCTCGTTACAAGTTATTAATTCAGGGTTCAATGGTTTTAACACAATATGAAACCATTAAGACCTTAGAGGATTTAAACAATGAGTTAGAATCCGCAATGAGATCTACAGCAGATATGAATAAGTGGTTAGGAGAACAATTTAGACAAAGCATGCTTAATAAATATGACAAAGAAGCTGGGGGGCGAAGAATGACCCAGGTTTTAAATATGAATATATAATATTAATACTATGATTGAATTAACAGAAGTTGTTGGTAGTAGTTGGGATATGCCAACTCTAAACGTAATTACAGAAAAAGGATTACAGTGGACAACGACAATAGGTATATTTCTTGTAACCTCATTTTTTGGGTTAAAACTAGGAATAGAGTATTTCAGGTATAGTTTAAGCACATTACAAGGAAATGAAGTCTCTGTTATGTGGGATTGGAATGAAATTCTTAGAGCTATATTTATTGTGATTTTAATAGGAGGTTATTACCCTTTATCTGAAGGTGTTTCAGGAGCTATACGTTCAATAAACGCAATTACAGAAAAAGACTCATCTATAAATCAAGAGCTACAAACAAATGCTAATACGTACTTTATTCATAGAAAAGCATTAACTGAAAGTCCTGAATATGCAAAGCTTCATGAAGCTAGAGATTATTTCAAATCTACAGGACAAACAGAAGTTGTAGAAGGTTTAAATAAAGAACTTAATAAAATGGCCGTTGATTTATATTCAGGTGAAGCAGATGGTACGATAACAGGTTCTGGAGTTTCAGAAGAACAAATCCTTCAAAACACAGCAGATATTGGAATGTTTGACTTTAAAAAACATTTTGAAGCTGCTTTAATGGGATTTGCAAATTTAGTTTCTGATTTAATTAAGCTTGTAATGGGATGGTTTTTGAAATTTGTATTTATGATAGGTATTGTTTTTGGACCTATAGTTTTGGCCTTTGGAATATTTTTCAAAGACAAACCAATACAATACTTTAATTTAATGCTAACCCTGGGCTTTTCATTCACAACATTAAATATATTAGATATGCTTATGTTGTATTTTCAAAGAGAGCATGTAATAGGATCAGGCGTAGCAGAAACCTTTGCTTTTGCTTTAATTCAAATAGGGTGTTATTTCTCAGTATTTAAAATGACCTCTTGGTTTATCGGAACTGTTGGAATGAACAGTATTATGTCAGCAGGTATGGGTAAAGTAGCAGGAGCAGCAGCAGCAGGTGTAATGGTAGCAGGAGCAGCCGCTACAGGTGGTAAATCATTAATGGCAGGAAGTAAAGGAGCAGCAGCGACAAAAAGCGCAGGAAAAGCACGACCTGATTAATAGAAACAAGTAATGAAAATGAAGGAACTAAAAAAAGAAATCGGCTTAGTGAAAGCAGATAGAGCCTATAAAAGTATGTTAATTATTTCAATAGGGGCTTTAATAATAGCCCTTGTTGGAATGCTTTTTATGTATTTAAAAACCGAAAAAGAAGTTAGAGATCTTTCAAAAAAAGTGATCATCATAAATGATGGAACTGCAATACAAGGAAGTGTTAATGCTATATCAGAAACAGATTTGTTTAAACTACAAAGTCATAATGTTTTAAAGATGGGAATTGACTATATGTATTCTTTTTCAGCATCTAATTATGATGATAGAATAGATATGGCCAAAGCATATTTTGGTCGTTCAGGAAATGAAATATTACAATCTTATATCAATGATAATGTAAGAAGTAAGGTCCTGCAAAACAATTTAAGAGTAGATGTAGCTATAAAAACCACAGATGTAGAAATTATAGACAATAACTTTAAAGGAAAGGCTGTTTTTGAGCAAAGCTTTATAAACGGTGATGTAGTAAAAAAACGTCTATTAGAAATGAGGTGTGATTTTATAAAAACACAAGTATCAACTAAAAACGGATTCGGAATATTAATCGATAATGTTTTAATAGAAGAGATTAAGAAATGAGCAAATTAGATGAGTTAAAAAAAGACAAGAAAAAGTTGTTTTTCGTAGTCTTGATTGTTCTTGCGGTATTAGCAACCTTTATTCTAGGTATTTATAATGCCTTAAATCAAGGTCAAACAGAAACAGCATCCAACGTTAATGATATAGATAACGTTGTAATACCTGTTGATGAAGAGGTAATTAATAATCCTGAGAGAAATAAGAATACTTCAATTAGAAATAATGATTTCTTTTCTTCAGAATTGGGGGTTGTTGG
>Ga0079223_10001991_pt1 | contig 12486 bp, 9 predicted proteins | sample Stecom2011_FD_75072 | JGI IMG/M metagenome (GOLD analysis project Ga0079223, IMG submission 75072) | Agricultural soil microbial communities from Utah to study Nitrogen management - Steer compost 2011 | ecosystem: Environmental > Terrestrial > Soil > Agricultural land | place: USA: Utah...
ATGCTCCGATCACCATTAAGTCATCAGCTACAAAGAGCGCAGTCGGCCGCGGTTCTATGCTCAATAATTCTTTACTTAATCTATATCCGTCTTCATGTAAGTTTTCCGTATTCCGCAAATAATTGTAATCAACCTCCAGTCCAAACTCGCTTAACGCCATGGAGTATCCCTGATATCTATCCTGACAAAAAGTATATTCTTTCGGTCCATTGAGAAAGGCAATTCTGCGGTGACCCAAATTTAGCAGGTGCCTAACAGCTGAATAAGCGGCTTGAATATTATCATTATTCACAGTATAACAGTTTTTGACCCCGGACACCCTCCCCACAACCACAAATGGGCATTTTTTATCTATGAGTTGATGGATTAATTCATCTTTAACTCTGCTGGCCAGTAAAATCACGCCATCCACTCTTCTCTCCATAACCATCTGCATGCACTGCTTTGCTTCTTCTCGATAATTTGCTGCGGTGGCCAGGACCAAACTGTATTGGTGACTCTGGGTAACCACGCTGATTCCCCGTAGAATTTCGGAAAAAAACGGGTTTGAAAAAGCGCTCTCCGTGGAACGGGATAAAACCAATCCCAGGGCTTGACTGGATCGCCTGATTAAACTCCGGGCAATCACATTCGGGTGATAACCCAGTTCCTGCATGGATTTTCTTACGCGTTTCTTCGTTTCTTCGCTGATACTCTTGTGATCGGAAATCACCCTTGAGACAGTTGAAGGAGAAACCTTCGCCAGACGCGCTACATCCTTAATTGTTGCCATTTTTATCCCTCGCTTTTATGCAACGTTTGCATTGTTCCTACATTCTTCTGTTTACCTCTGATAAATCCCTGCCCTAATTAAATATTTTTTTCTTATTTAACACTATTTGAATATTTGTTTAACGTCACATATAAGATAATTTACTTATACATTTTAACTGGTCTGATGATTACTTGAGAAAAATTTACGCAAACGTTTGATTGACACGGAGGTCGGTTTCTGTTTATAATTGAACCAAACTTAAAAATAAACATGGAAACAGGAAATTTTGATTTTTTCTTAATAATATGCCTACAACTGGCAACTATCCTTATTTTACAGGAGGATTAATCATGATGAACAGATTTATTGAAGATGAGTGGAAAATTATTGAGGATGGATTCTCTCCGGAAACAAACAGGTTCTCAGAGAGTATTTTTACATTAGGAAATGAACACATGGGACTACGGGGTTTCTTTGAAGAGCAATATACGGGAGATAGTTTACAGGGTACATATATAGCGGGAGTTTTTTATCCTGACAAAACAAAAGTCGGCTGGTGGAAAATTGGGTACCCAGAGTTTTTTGCCAAAGTCATTAACTCCACTAATTGGATTGGTATTGACATCGAAATAAACGGAACCAGACTTGATCTGGGCAAAAGCCGATTTAAAAAATTCCGTCGGGAGCTCGATATGAAAAATGCCTGTCTGACCCGGTCTATTATTTGGATGGGAGAGCATGGGGAAGAAATCGCTTTTGAATTCTCCCGCTTTTTAAGTATGGCCAAAAAGAACATCGCCTGTATCTCACTGAGTGTTCGCCCCATTAACTTCAAGGGCATTCTAACGATTCTGCCTTACCTTAATGGGGATGTCCGTAATGAAGACGCTAATTACAAAGAGAATTTCTGGCGCCAAATTAATCAAGGGATAAATAACAATACCGCCTGGCTGACCATGGAGACGAAAAAAACCGGTTTTCACGTCTGCACAGCGATGTCTACTGACCTGATTAAACTCAGGACTCATCCTGGGATTAGCCAGGATAACTTAGTGAAATCCGCCGCCGCTCAAGCACTCCATGTAGAAAAGAATAAATATGTAGGTTATAAATTTGAGCTGCCGTTACAAAACGGAGAAGAAATTAACTTTCACAAGTACGTGGCGGTCTGTTCCTCACGGGACTTTTCAAAGAATGAACTAGAAAAAACCACTCTCCATAAACTGAAGGCAGCTAAAACTAGGGGATATAACGAACTATATCGGGAACATCAAGCGGAAACAAGGAAAAAATGGCAGGCCAGCGACATAACAATTACCGGTGATCTCCGGGCCCAACAAGGGATTCGTTATTGTATCTTCCAATTAATCCAAACCTATACCGGGAGAGATTCCCGGCTCAACCTCGGTCCAAAAGGATTCAGCGGCGAAAAATACGGAGGGGTTGTTTACTGGGATACGGAGGCTTTTTGTTTTCCTTTTTATTTGTATACCAATGAGAAAAGTGCCAAGAACCTTCTGCTTTATCGGTATCGACATTTGGAAAAGGCTAAAGAAAACGCGGCTAAACTCGGTTTAAAAGGCGCCCTCTATCCCATGGTTACCATCGACGGACAGGAATGTCATAATGAATGGGAAATAACATTTGAAGAGATTCATAGAAACGCCGCTATTGCTTATGCTATCTATAATTATACTAGGTATACCGGGGATTATAGTTATTTACATCAGTATGGTATCAAGGTATTAGTGGAGCTCTGTCGATTTTGGGCCGACCGGGTAACCTATAACCCCCAAAAAGACCGATACATGATTTTAGGCGTAACCGGCCCCAATGAATACGAAAACAACGTGAACAACAACTGGTACACAAATACCATGGCTGCTTGGACCCTAGAGTATACCCTGGACACTTTAGAAAAAATGACCGGACAGCAAATGAGCGGGTATGCGCAACTAAACAATGAACTCCAACTAACCGAAGGGGAATTGGCTAAGTGGAGAGAGATTATTCAGAAGATGTATTACCCATATGTAGAAGCTCTGGAGATCTTCGAACAAAATGATCTGTATATGGATAAGGAACAGAACTTAGTTGAGGATCTGCCCCCTACAGAACTTCCCCTTAATAAGCACTGGTCTTGGGATCGTATTCTACGTTCTTGTTTTATTAAACAGGCTGATGTGGTTCAAGGCTTATATTTCCTAAGGGACAGTTTTAATCCGGAAACCATAAAAAGAAATTTTGATTTCTATGAACCCCGGACGGTGCATGAGTCTTCTCTCTCTCCCAGTATACACTCGATTGTGGCCAGCCGAATCGGGTACAAAGACAAAGCTTACAAACTTTACCTGCGCACGGCTCGTTTGGACCTGGATAATTACAATGATGATACTGATGAAGGTATCCATCTGACAAGTATGGCCGGGAGTTGGCTGGCGATCGTGGAGGGTTTTGCCGGAGTGACCATAAAAAAGGACATACTCAGCCTCTCCCCTTATCTTCCCCCTGGGTGGGAGAGTTACTCCTTTCAACTCATCTTTCGCGGACGGAGCCTCCAGATCATGGTGGTGAAAGAAAAAATCGTGATCAAAATGTCTGCCAGGGAAGAACTTCTCATCAAGGTCTCAGGAAAAGAACACCTTCTACAACCGGAGAAAACGGCCTGGATTACTCGTTCATAATCAAGATATACACTGCTTAACCCGGTCAATCATCACTCTTAATTCTTGAGGGTCATTTCGCCAAATCGGTTCGAATTCCCCTTTTAGATTTTTGATCCGCTCAGACATCCCTCCATACTCAATGGTGATCACCTCCGGATCGGTCTTGGTCAAAACATATTCTAAGATCCGGTAATCATCCTCTTCCAGTTTGGTGTGGGTGTCTATAATCCCTTCCGCCCGGGTTTGCACCCCGGCCAGATGAATCTCGCTTGTTTTCTCCAACGGCAGGGCGTGCAGGTAAGAAAGAAAATCCATCTGAAAAGACCAGGCGCTGCATTTGGCATGGGCGAGATCAAATAAGAAACCACAGGCGCCCTCCTGACAGATGCGGGTAATAAACCCTGGATCCGCACAGATTTTATAATGTGCCCACCACGGATAATAAGGGAAATTCTCCAAAACTAAAGGAAGCCGGATCCCTGCTTTTACCTCCCGCACTGACTGGAGAAAATGATGTGCTAAGTTTTCTTCCACCACCGGATCGATAACGTGCTGAGCTGCTTTCCATTGCGGAAAAAAATCCACCTTTGCCTCAAGATGGGTGGAGATATACGGCGGATTAGTCCGCTTGATGATCTCCGCTAGCATTTCCCGATTAAAACAAAGCTCCGGCCGGGGATGTCCTAAACAAAGCACACCGGGTTGAGCCGGATGGGGCAGTAGTCTTCCATACTCTGCTCCCGCTTTAAACTGGGCCCAACAATCCGGAAAGGGGATGGTGGGGACTTTAACATAGTCTACGAGATCCGGTTCAGCATCAAGAATCGACGCTAAAGCCGGGGAATAATTTACCGCCAATTTCATTATTGCTCATTCCCATACTTTAAGTTTAATACGATTTGAGGTTATACAATATATTATATGCTTTTAAAGAGCGACCAACGTTCGAAAAGTTTGAGACCTCCCGGGCCTACGAATAGTTGAATCTTATTTCCTTTACAGGTCATCTCATCCCTGCCTAATAATTGAATTTACTAGTAAATAAATTACTTTTGTAAATAAGGTACTCTCTTACCAGGGAGCTAGATCCAAAAACCAATAACCGTCCATTAGCATACGTTCCTTTACCTTGAGGTTAAGGGGGAAATTGAAGATTGGGCCGTCGATGGCCACGGTATGAAACTCTCCTTCCTCACCTGCTGGATCAACCCCCATTTTTTTTAACTCATTAACGAGCTGATCATCTAAAATTCGCCCCAAAAAATCAGAGGTTAAAACTCCGTCTTTAACAGCTATGATCATTGCCTGAAAACCGCAGTCCAAAAAGTCTTGAATTATCTTGATGCGGGCTCGAGCTTGCGTTTGGCCCCGAGCCTTCTCCTCCCGCCACAGAGGAAAAAGCGGCTGAATCCCCGCTTGCCTAGACACCCTTTCCACCCACTCTCTATGCTGTTCCAAGTCTATATCCCCAAAAACTCCGTTGACAATTCCTTGGCTTTCCATGTTGCAAAGGACAGAGGAAAAGACCTGCTCATAGGTTTCCCAAGACGCGCCCTGTACAATTAAGGGAAGACCTATACTTTTCGCCTGTAAGGAAAGGAACTCTAGGGACAAACCGTGGGAGCGTGATCTTTCCCCGTTCTCGATCATCATCGTTAATAAGGCTTGAGGTTTCAAGCCGTTCTGCTGTGCCCGGTAGTGAGCCAGACAAGAATCCTTACCCCCGCTCCAGGAAGTAAAAAAGGTGGAGTTACCTTTTTCCTTTATCATACGGCTCTCCGGAGGCCCGTGGGGCTTGGGATGACTTAGAAAAGATCACCAAGACGAGAAGGGTTAAGATATAGGGAAAGTTTTTCAACAGGATGCCCGGGATCTTCGCCAAGGTGGGGATGGCTTGGGAAACATTAGCTATGGTACTGGCAAAACCGAAAAAGAAGGTCGCCCCCAGGATCCCCAATGGCTTCCACTGGCCGAAAATTAAGGCCGCCAAGGCCAAAAACCCGAGTCCGGCCACGGTCCCATTGAATTCCCCGGAATAAGTGACTAAGATAACCGCGCCACCCAGTCCGGCGAAGGCGCCGGAGATCATCACCGCAATGTACCGCATGAGGTAGACATTAACCCCGGCGGAATCCGCGGCTTGAGGATGTTCCCCACAAGCGCGTAGCCGCAGACCGAAAGGGATTTTATACAAGACAAACCAAGACAAAAGGAGGATTCCCAAGACAAACCAGGTAGTAGCGTAAGTTTGTCTGAAGAAAAGATCTCCCACCACGGGAAGGTCCGCCAAAATCGGTACGTCCCGACGGATTAAACCGTGCACAATATGGATATTACCGCTCCCTGTAATATGCCGGGCCAGATAGACCGTTAAGGCGCCGGCGATCATATTAATGGCCGTTCCGCTAATCACCTGGTTGGCGTTAAGGTTAATACAGGCGAAGGCATGTAGCAGGGAGAACAAGGCCCCGGCAATCATGGCGGCTAGGATACCAATCCAAATAGAAATTCCGGGAAGATCCGCCTCGACCTGGGCAATAACAAAGGCGCTGGTAAAAAGGCCGACTACCATCAACCCCTCCAGCCCGATATTGACCACTCCGCTTCTCTCACTGAAGAGTCCCCCCAGGGCAGTAATTAAGAGGGGAATAGTAAAAGCGACGGCATAAGGAAAAATCTGCTGAACTGTACTCCACATCTATTCTCCACCTCCCGTTTTTTTTCCACTTGTCTCCCGGGGCTGGCCGGAAAGGGGAGGTTTGTCCGCAATGAGCGCCTGATCCGACTTTTTTTGTGCTCGATCCCAGTAGCGTTCAATCAACACACTGGTAGCGGCGAAATAAATAATCGTGGCGATGATGGTGTCGGCAATCTCCGGAGGGATTTGGGTCATGGCGTTCATAAAGCCTTTACCCGAGTGCAACAGGCCAAAGAAGATGGCGGCCATGAATACGCCCCAGGGCGAATTTGCTCCTAACAGTGAGACCGCGATCCCGTCAAATCCCTGATTGGGGAGGACCCCGATCTGCATGTTTGAGGCGTACCCCACGTAGAAAACGGCGCCGGCCAGACCAGCGGAGGCCCCGGCAATCATCATAGAAAGGACAATATTGCGGTTGGCCTGAATTCCCGCATATTCGGAAGCGTGGCGATTAAAGCCCACCGCCTTTAATTCATAGCCAAAGGTAGTCTTCTCCAAGAGGAAGGCGAGAAGCATTACAAAGATTATGGCCAGAAAAAAACCGAGATTTAGATAAGACCCGTCAAAGAGGTTGGTTAGCCATTCCACTTTGAGTGAAGCCGCCGCCGGAATCCTCCTGGATTCCGTCTCCAGATAGGCGCCTTTAAAATAACCGGGTATAATATAATAAACGGTCCAGTACGCGATCCAGTTCATCATGATCGTGGATACAACCTCATGAACGTTGAATTTGGCCTTTAATAAGCCGGGAACCAATCCCCAGAACGCCCCGCCTAGAATAGCCGCGCTGATCACGACCGGAAGCAATAGCGGCTTGGGCCAGGTCAAAGTCAAGCCAACGGCTGTGGCGCACAGGCCGCCGATGAGCATTTGACCGGCGGCTCCGATATTAAAAAGTCCGGTCTTAAAGGCAAAGGCCACAGACAAACCGGTAAAAATCAAAGGGGTGGCAGTAGCCAACGTGTTTCCCACCCGTTCGAGACTCATCAATCCGCCCCGGAATAAATAGGCAAAACCCAGAATGGGGTTGTTGCCGGTGATCCCCATTAAAACAGCTCCAGCCAATAAGCCGAGGCCAACCGCGATTAAGGCGATTGAATACTCTTTACTCACGTAAACGCGGGTTTGCGTTGTCGCCTGATTCGGTTCTTTATTTAACTGCTCCAAATCCTTGCTCATGCGCTCTCCCCCTTCTCCACTCCGGCCATCATTAAGCCCACTTCATGTTCGTTAGTCTCGTCGGCCTGCACTGTTCCCACTAACTCCCCGTTATTAATGACTGCAATTCGGTCGGAAAGATTCAATATTTCATCTAGTTCCAAAGAGACCAAAAGCACCGCCTTACCCTTATCCCTTTGTTCCACAATACGTTGGTGAATATATTCCAGGGCGCCCACATCTAATCCGCGAGTTGGTTGAACCGCAATTAACAGGTCGGGGTCACTGTCAATTTCCCGCCCCACGATGGCTTTTTGTTGATTCCCCCCAGAGAGGGATCTGGCGGTTGCCGCAGGGCCCTGACCGGCGCGGACATCAAACTCCTGCATTACCCGTGTGGTATGGCTGCGGATTGACTCCCGATTTAAGAGACAGTGCTCGGCAAAAGGCTCCCGGTTATATAGTTTCAGGATCATATTATCCTCTACTGTATAATCCAAAATCAGACCGTGTTTATGGCGGTCCTCCGGGATGTGGGAGATACCCAGCTGAATCCGGTCGCGAATCGATATATTTGTAATGTCGGTCCCTTTTAGGCAGATTCTACCGCTCTCTGCCTTTTTTAAGCCATAAATAGCCTCCACCAACTCCGCTTGCCCATTACCACCCACCCCGGCCAGGCCGAGAATTTCTCCGGACCGCACCTCCAGGGAAAAGTGTTTCAACCCCATTATTTTACGGTTGTTCAAGACAGAGAGGTCCTCAAGGCTCAAGATAACTTCCCCGGGCTTTCTAGGGGCTTTATCCACCTTGAAACTGACCTCCCGTCCCACCATCATCTTGGCCATTTCCTCCTCTGAAGTGGATGCCACCTCCACAGTACCGATGAGCTTACCGCGGCGAATGACAGTGCACCGGTCGGCAATGGCTTTAATCTCCTTAAGCTTGTGAGTAATTAAGATAATCGACTTACCTTCGGCAATCAAATTACGCATAATTGTCATTAAGTCTTGAATCTCCTGTGGGGTTAGGACGGAAGTGGGTTCATCGAAAATCAAAACCTCCGCATCTCTATATAGCATCTTCATAATCTCTACCCGCTGTTGCATGCCTACAGATATATCTTCGATTTTCGCATAGGGGTCGACATTCAACCCATATTTCTTGGAGAGCTCCTTTATTTTGTGAGCCGCGGATTTAATGTCAACCACAAGCCCCTTCTTCATCTCCATGCCTAAGATGATATTCTCCGTTACTGTAAAGTTGTGGACCAACTTAAAGTGTTGATGCACCATACCGATGCCCAATTCATTAGCGATATTGGGGTTGCCGATCTTAACCTTCTGCCCGCGGATTTTAATGTTTCCCCCGTCTGGTTGATAAAGTCCGAACAAGATACTCATTAAGGTGGACTTCCCGGCGCCGTTTTCTCCAAGCAAAGCATGGATCTCACCCTGTTTCAATTGGAGTGTAATATGGTCATTGGCCACAATGCCAGGAAATTCCTTGCGGATCTTTAACATCTCCACGACATACTCCATAACATCTACTCCTTTGTCCCATCTACAAGCCCATTACATCCGGCCTGCTACAAGCAGCATAAATTCTTCGTTCTCTGTTAATCGCTGAGTGGTTGGTTGTGAGCAGAACCCGATTCGTTTCACAAATTTTGTATGGATTCAATTAGGATTAGTATGATTCCAAACCAACTAAAAAAGAAGAGGACGAGCGTTTTTTCATCCTCTTCTTACTTCACGCACGTATGCGCCGGTCCTTTCCTCAAGATCATCTTAAGGAAGTATTATATTTTACAACCAAAATGCCTATTTAATCAGATCTCCCTGTTCGTCGGCAACAACAATCGCACCGGATTTAAGTTTTTCGTAGACCTCTGCTACTTGTTGCTCCACTTCGGCGCTGAGGTTTGGGTTTTCAGCGGGAATACCAATACCGTCGTTTTTGGCATCAAAGACCAAAATTTCTCCTCCAGGGAATTTCCCTTCTGTTTCTGCCTTAACCATATCAAAAGTGGCCTTCTCAATCTGTTTCATGGCTGAGGTGAGAATGATGGATTTCTCGCCTTCATAAATTCCCTCTGCATACTGGTCAACATCCACTCCGACGATCCAAACTTCCTCACCGGCTTTAACCCGGGATTTGGCTTCATTAATCGCACCGACGCCAACTCCGCCCGCAGCCGCGAATATGGCTTTCACGCCTCTGTCATACATCTGTGCGGCCAGTTGTTGTCCGGCGGCAACATTGTCAAAAGAGCCTTGATAGATCACGTTCTCCGGTTTGATGGTCATATTCGTTCCGAGATTGTCATTACAGTACTGAACCCCTTGTTGGAAACCCCAGTTGAATTTCTGCACCGCGGGAATCTCCATGCCGCCAATAAACCCAAGATCACCTTCTTGCAATTGTAAGGCGGTAGCGACTCCGGCCACAAATCCGGATTCATGTTCAGCAAAGAAAATGGATACTGTGTTTTCTTTCACCACCGGCACAAAATCTCCGGCGTGCGGATTACCGTCAATGATAACAAATTTTGCATCTTCATATCTATCTTGGGCATGAAAGATCGCGGTCTCGAATTTAAATCCAGGGCAAACAATAAACTTAATTCCGGCGTCATAAAGGTTACTGATTTCTTTGATATAATCGGCCTCTGTGGTGCCAACGGGTTTCAGGTATTTTGTTTCGAGTTTAAACTCCTCACCGGCGCGCACCACACCCTCCCAAGTTCCTTGGTTAAAGGATTTGTCATCAATTGTGCCGGCATCGGTCACCATGCCCAGTTTCAAACCTTCGGATTCCTGATCAAGCACAACAAAGATGATGGCGACCACCAAGACCACGGCTAGAATCACTAAGACTTTTTTCCACACTTTAAGGCCCCTCCTTTTTAAATTATCCAGTATATACTGGAAAATTAATACCTACACTTCCTATTTTAAGCAATATTACAAATGGTTTCAAGGCGAATATTTAGCAAATTTTGATGTTTTTCGACAAATGCCTTGTAAAACATGGTGATTCTCTCCAAATTTATCTCTATTGTTGCTTCAGTGGTGAAACCCACACACCTGATTCCTACTAACTATAAAAACGAAACCAACTGAAAGAAACTATAAAATATATTTCTCTATAATGCTTTTAATTCCTTCTATATGTAAACTATTTGTATATACAAAAATCCTTGGCTAAAGGTTCAATCGGTTTAGGTTTTCTTTCTTGATTTTCACCACATTTTCCAGGTAAATAAAAACTCCGATCTCTCGGAGTTGCATACGAATCAAAAACCCCAGTTGTCCTCAGAATTAGACTAATCCGGTAATAAAAATAAAATCGTAAAGAAATGGCAGACACTGCCTGCCAGGACAAACAGATGCCAGACCGCATGAGCATACTTTACTTGTTTTAAAGCATAAAAGATCGTACCTATGGTATAGAGCAAATCACCGATGATCAAAAAGATAATGCTTGTTTCACTTAAGGCTACCAATAAAGGTTTGACCGCTACGACCACCAGCCAACCCATGGCTATATAGAGTAAGGTAGAAAGGATACTAAACTTGTTAATCCAAAAGACCTTTGAAATAATCCCAAAGAGCGCTATACCCCAGACAATACCAAAGATCGTCCAGCCCAATCCGCCCCGGAGTTTAATTAAAGTGATCGGCGTATAGGTCCCAGCAATGAGTAAAAAAATAGACGAATGGTCCAAAATATGAAAAATCTTCTTCACTCTGCCCTCGGGAAAACTATGGTATAAAGTAGAAGACAGATAAAGGAGTATTAAAGTGGAACCATAGATGGCAAATCCCACCACATGCCAAACACTACCATAAATACTGGCGAAGACGACTAAGACTGCAAGAGCGGCAATAGACAGCCCCACGCCTACTCCGTGTAAAATTGCGTTGGTAATTTCCTCACCCAAAGTTTGTTTCCGTTTATTGGTTTGCTTCTGTTTAATCTTCTTCATTTCATCCCCCTGCCCTTTTCTAAGCTCGCAGTATTTAACCTGCTTTGATTCTTTTTCTCTTATTCATTTGACGATAAACCGGAAGAAAGAGTTACTAAAGAAAAAACCCGGGAAAATATTTCTCGGGTTCATTGTCTGGTCCGACATCTGTTACGGTGATGGCCAGAAATATTGACAAATGCCACTTTACAGCTAGACAGCAAGTTCTAAAATCTTTAAGACATCATCTTTCTCTAATTTCACGAAATTACCAACCGGCCCGTTTTCTGTACATTTTGCGGCCATCTCCGACAACCGGTCGGTGGGAACTCCCAACTCCTGTAAGGTGGTGGGCATTCCGATTGCTTTGAAGAAAGACCTTAAGCGCTCAATGCCTTCCAGGGCAACCCGTTCCGGGTACTCACGGGAGGATTCCACATTCCAGACCCGCTCAGCGAATTGGATAAATCTTCCCAGGTCATGACGGCACACATGGGCCATCCAAGCCGGGAACACCACGGCCAGCCCCGCGCCGTGAGCCACATCGTAGATGGCGCTGAGTTCGTGTTCGATTTTATGCGAACCAAAATCTTTAATCCGGCCAGTACCTAAAAGTTCATTGTGGGCCAGGGTTCCCGTCCACATAATCTCCGCCCGGGCGTGATAATTAGCGGGTTCTTCCAAGGCCAACGGGGTATTGTTAATCATTGTCTTCAAAGCCCCTTCGCATAAGCGGTCAGTTAGTTCCACGTGGGTTGCGTTAGTAAAATATCTCTCCATAATATGGGCCATGATATCCGTTGCCCCGGCGGCGGTCTGGTAAGCTGGCAAGGTAAAAGTCAGCTCAGGATTCATCAGGGCTAGGCAGGGACGGTTCAGTTCACTGTTGGCGCCTTTTTTATACCACCCGTCCTCGTTAGTAATCACACAACTGCCACTGGCCTCGCTACCCGCCGCCGCAATGGTCAAAACCACACCGACTTTTTTTGTTTCCTTAATTATTGTTTTCCCAGTAAAAAAATCCCAAACATCACCTTCATATGGAATACCGAAAGATATGGCCTTGGCAGAATCAATCACACTTCCGCCGCCTACCGCCAAGATAAAATCGATTTTCTCCGCCCGGCAAAGCTCGATTCCTTTCCGCACCAGGCTGACACGGGGATTAGGCTGAACCCCGCCTAATTCTCTATACTCAACCCCCGCCTTATCCAGGGATTGAACGATTCGATCATAG
>Ga0079223_10001992_pt1 | contig 12485 bp, 11 predicted proteins | sample Stecom2011_FD_75072 | JGI IMG/M metagenome (GOLD analysis project Ga0079223, IMG submission 75072) | Agricultural soil microbial communities from Utah to study Nitrogen management - Steer compost 2011 | ecosystem: Environmental > Terrestrial > Soil > Agricultural land | place: USA: Utah...
TTCAAAAAGCAGATAAATATAGGTTTGTTTTCCCGAAAACTGAATACTGTATAATATATCAGAAAAATGTTCTGCCAGCTCCTTGTCTATATATGAATCTTTGAGAATTGTCAGTGTTTTGAAGTCAAGTTTCCTGCATATTTTCTCAGGCAAATATTCCTTAATAAACGAGCTGGCAACCTCTTTTCTTGAAAAAGATTCCTTGAAAAACTTGTCGTGTGGATTGAAGAGGGGTTTATCTTTATTCATGAATTTAAAATAATTCAGAAACATACATATTGGGAACACTTTGAATGAGAGTTAAAAGTGAAGCACAGGATATTGTAATGCGTGGCAAAGCCGGAGTGGTTATGGAGCCGGATAATCCGGATTCGCTTTTAGCCTGTATAGAAAAGATAAAATCTGCTGGAAAAGAATCGTTTAAAGGTAGAGAATATGTTTCAATACATTTTAACCGGGAAAAGTTAGTTAGGGATATGGTTGAGATTTTTGAGAGGGTTTATGGTGGGGAGTATGTTCTTGAGGAAATTTAAATTTTAATAAATTCACATTTGCATTGGTAATAAAGATACACATATCAATAGATTACAATTTCTTTATCAATCTGCCTGAAATGTTTTTTATTGGAAAAACATGTGGTAAAAATAGTGTTATTAAAATAAGACTATCGAAGAGATCAACTTGTTTTAATCTTGATATAAACATTTTTATTAATATCAATTTTAATTTTTTATAAAATATACTTTTTTTTAAATTATCAATTTTTTTGAAACATGAAAAAATTAAAAGATAAATATATCGCCTCTGAGAAACATTGTTTTTTTCATCGACGTTTTCTGCGATTTCTTTAATTATTTGATACATTGATTCAATACTTTTCAAATTATTGTTAGATTGCATTATGGAACCCTGAACAATATAATGTTTATAGCATATTGTTTCACAAAATGCTATACTATTAATTTTTTTTGCTAAAAAGAACATCCAGTGTTCATCTTCATGTATTATACCTTCCCTGAAATAAAGATTGTTATCTGTTAAAAAATCTCTTTTGACTAATTTATTCCAGGCATTTACAGGTATTTTGGGTTGACGAAAAAATCTTTCTTTAATCCACATTTTATCATTACTGAATTCCGGAAATTTGGAAGATATATTTCGCCAATCGTTTTCAGGATTTGGTATGGTCTCTGTATTTCCTTGTACCAGATCAACACCCTGGTATTTTTCAGCTAAATTTACAAGAAATTGAACACTCTCCGGAGTTAATTCATCATCACTATCCAGATAATAAACATAATTTCCTTTAGAATATATTGTACCGGTATTTCTTGCTCCCGAAAGTCCTTTATTTCTTTCATGCTTTATAATTTTAAATATTATTTCTCCCCTATATCCCGAAATAAGCTTCTGTAAAACCATGTTACAGTTATCCGGTGAACAATCATCAATGAAAATACACTCTATATTTTTATATGTTTGATTTGATATGGAGTTGAAACAACGCTCTATGTATTTTTCAACATTGTATACAGGTACTATTATTGAAACTTTCATATTAATATTAATCTTTGTTAATAAAATTAATGTTGTCGTATTCTTTTAACCATGTTTCATAAAATGCTTTATTCTTACCATAGGAATTATCAAAGAATGTTACGTTTTTATTTAATAGTGTACTTAATATCGCTCCATGTAGCCTTGTTGTATATATATGTTTGTATTCACTAATAAATTTTACTCCAACCTTTATCGTTTCCGGGAAAAATACTCTTTGAGCATAAAAATCTACTATTTTATTGACTAACTTTGGCATTATTCTTCTATTAATTAGACCAGCACCAATTCTTTTCATTTTATTAAAAGAGCATGCTACAAATAATTCATTTTTCATACCAGGCCAGTCTCTTTCTTCTACAAGCCTTTTAGGAGATAAAAAACGTGAAAAATCATAATTAAGGTATTCTTTATCTTCTCTTTTGATAAACAGATCTTTGTCTTGTTCCGGTAATTTAAAATTATCTAATAAACCAGGGTAAATACAAAAAGCCATATCCGGTAATAAAAGAATGTTATTATGGTGGAAATATTTATCAAGTAATGTGTAAGATTTTTTATCACGGGCGCATATGGTTAATTTTTTATGTTGTCCCATTAAAAAAGCATCTTTTTTTAACACTTCATAATCATTGTAATAAATGGTTTGTGGAAGTATTATTATTTTATTTTCAGGAAATTCCTTTATTATTTTAAGGGCAAAATCTGTATGTCTTCTCCAGATATCACCAAAATTTCCACCGCCTTGTAATAAGATTATGGTGTCTTTTTTAATTTTTGGTTTGCAATAATTTTCAATAGAGGTTTTATATAGACATTTAAATTTCAGTGTTTTTAAAAAACACTCTGTACCTTTCCATATAAGAATATCACCGATGTTTGTATAATATGGCAGATCAAGATATATATAGTTTGAATTAATTAAAGGTAATAATTGATTGTAATTTTGTTTATTCATTTTATTATATTTTGAATAATTTTTAAGACTTTTATAATTATTTTTGATAAAATTTTATATATTTTTAAAAAGGAATATTTGATATTGACATATATTTTTTTACAAAGTGAGTATTCATCATTATTATCAAATAATCTTTCATTTAAAAAAGATTTCATTTTTTGCGAATACCATCCAACATTTTCTCTATTTCTTAATTCACCATATGAGTGCTTCCAAATCGATGGGATTGTTCCTAAAGACAGAAAGTGACTTGAATTAAAACAATATAGAAATGGACAATTACGTCCAATTGCTTCAAATCGTATTGGTTTATTTATATCTTCAAATATATTCTGTTTTATTCCGAAACCATAACATCCCGAAAGTATACCTGTCCCTAAATTAAGTTTTCCACTCCAATCGCCAGCATAACAAAATTCTTTTCTTTTTTTCATGAAATTACTTAACGTAAATTCAAATAATGGTGAGTTTGCCTCTCTTGATATAGAAATATATTCATGCTCTGGCTTTTTTGTAAAAACTTTGTATCGTTTTGGCTTTTCCGATTCATCTCTCGTTAAAGCAACTTGTGGTAAAGCACCTGTTTTTTCAACTACTTTAGATTTTATATTATCCCAAATTGGCATATATTCATCAGACATATTAACTTGTACAAAAAAAGAGCAACCTGCTTTTCTAATAATATCAATATTATTAAAAAATTCATCTATTTTTCCAACTCTTTTTAATTCCAAATAATGCATTGAAAAAGATAAATGCAATCGCTCTAAATATTCTTTTGGGAAATTAATTATTTCTTCAAATCTAGAGGTCAACGTTCCATTAGTGGTTAAATTTACAAAATGCCCCTGTTGCAATACATTTTTAATAATTGCAGGTGCTTCTTTGGGTATCAAACTTTCACCTGATCCAGTCATACTAATAAAAGATAACCCTCCGAGCCTTTTTATACTCAGTGCCCTTCCAATAAGATCAGGATCATATTTGAATTCTGTTATTTTTTGTAAAAACCTTTCCTGCTGCATTACATAACAATAACTGCATTTAAGATTACATACGGTTACTGGAATTAAACATTCTATAAATCTTTTCATTTTAATTTCGGTCCTATTACAATCTCAATATTTTGTTTACTATCCAATTTAAAATTATTCAAATCAATATTTAAAATTTATTATTCTACATATACTCAACATTTCTAGATTTATTTAAATATGTTTTGATTACTGAAAAAAGCCAATTTTTTTCTAATTTATTTAATCCAACAAACCATATGCATGTCGTTGTTGATACAAAACACATGCAAGTAACAAATATGAAATTCAGCCAAACATTGCTTATCATATTTTTTATGAATAACAAAGGTATTATTGATGTCACTACTACTGCCAGAGAGTAGTACAAAACTGACATAAATAATTTTATTGTAAATTCAGGGATTTTACTTTTTAGTATTGTTATTCTTAAGAAGATTGATATGATGGCAAAAATAATTGGAATATAAAAAACAGTTGGTGGCGCACAACCTGCTTTCAATAAAAGGAACGCAATCGGAACATTTAATAATTGAACTCCACCTATTAACAGTTGGTATTTTTTTATGTCTCCTGTTGCCTGTATTGATGCTCCCATTGCATAAGAAAAAGAATCAATAAGAGAATTTATTATTAATAATTTTGTAAAGACAACTGCGTATTCAGGTACTTCGACCAGCCATATATTCAAGAGGAATTCAGCTTGAAATAAAACCGGCAACCCTAAAACAAATAGCAGGAAAAAGGAAAATTTTGCGCCGCTACCCACAAGATTAGTCATACTCATGATGTTTCCAGATGCGTATCTTTTAATAATCTGTGGATTCATCGCCATAGTAAAATTCTGAGTAAAACGATTAACAATAGAACTTATCCTAAACGCAATTCCACGAGCAGCATTGACTGTAGGCCCAAAGAATACATTTAAAATGATATTAATACCTTGTGATTTAAGTATGCTTGAACAACTTCCCAGTATACTCCAACCGGTATAACTTAACATTGTTTTCTGTATACTTTTTTCAAACAAAGGTTTAAGTTTATATATTGAAAAATTTTTCTTGCAATAGAAATGATGAATCAGGAATAAAAGAATCTGTGATAATTTCAGAAGAAACCCGTAAACTATTAATTTATCACTTTTCGTGTATAATAAACTTAAAGTTACGATCAGTTTAATTATTGCGTCAAAAATACCCAACCAGGCAAATACAGCCATTTTCTCTGAAGCAATTATTAAAGCTGAAAGAGGTGTTTGAATAACAGAAAAAAAAGCACCTATAACAGAAAAATGAAAAATCCAGACAGCAGCATTAAATCGTTCAGGTGGGATTACAAGTTTGTTATTTAAAAACCATATTCCTACCGTTTCTAAGAAAATAACAACTATTAATCCAAATATTATATGCGTTGATAGAGCCGACCGGAAAACTTTTTCTAAATTGTTATCCTTATCTTTACCAATTTCAAATGCAAAAAAACGCGAAGCTGCTGATGCTAATGTACCTTTCATGAATATTAATAATGATACAAACCCCGCTACTACTTCATATATTCCATAATCAACAGTTCCCAATGCTTCCAACACAATTCTGGCAGTAAATAAACTTACCCCCATAGTTAAAAACATTCTTATATAGAGAGACAATGTATTTTTAGCAATTCGGGAATTATTCATATAAACGGTTTTGTTCCCCAATACGGAATTGTTATTTGGGTTCTTTAATTTGCAGTGTTGTTTATTTTATAAGCATTTCAATAATAACAACTTATTTAATTTTTCTTAATTTATTACATTGATTACCAATTTTGATAATTACCTGTTCGACATCATTGTTCTAAATTACTTATTGTATTTTCAAAAATAGTCTTAAATGGTTTTTTTCTGCAAAACGAATGGATTTCAGTCCATAAAATATGCAATAAAATAAATTTTATCCAATCTATAGTTTTTCAAAGGATTATTTATTTAATTACAAACTACTATGTTAATTTTTTTAAGTAATGTGGTGAAAATACATCTTTTCAGAATAATTAATCCCAGTTAACAATTTTATTAAATAGTTATTTAATTATCTCACAAAGTGATTGCTGCCTTGTTCATCTTGATGAAACATGTTATTTGTCTCAGTTATTCTGAGAAGGTCGACTTTTTTTGACAGTTTCCCATCTTTTTTTAAGTGGTCTTATCCGCATTGTCTATTATGCATCCTTCTTTAAAATAATTTCTCCATTATATATTTGTGCAGGAAAATAATAATCACGGGATTGGTGTTCTCTAATGTTATTGTAAGGTACGGATCAAAGAATTACATAATTTACGGTAACAATGTCTAATATTATCACAGTAATTAATTTTGAATGTAATCATCCCTGTTTTTTCTGATACAGCTTGATGAATTTTTCTGGACATAATGGCTCCTTCTTGGTTAGTGTTAAAAATACCAACGGAACCAACTGAAATCTTGATTAAAAACGGTTTCCTCAATTATTTGAAAAATTACACGATAAATTTAATATGATGGCCAAATTGAGTGAAAAAAAGAAAAACAGAATATCTTGAAACATTTCCAAGATATCTGGTATCAACGGTAGATAAGAACAAAATTGAAAACATAAAAACCGAACTGAAAAAATCGACTATTAAAGGAGACGAAATTACTGCCTGAAATAGCGGAAATGTGGATAAAAGAAGGATTAGAAAAAGGGCAAAGAAAAGGGAATAAAAAAGAAAGAATGGATGATGCACGAAAAATAATCAAATTGAATGTTAGTCCTGATGTTATACATGAAATTACAGGGTTAAGTAAAAAGAAAATTGAAGAACTGAGAAATAAATAGATAATTATCCTGTTTTTCGAAAAGTATACAAGACATTATTTATTTCAGGATTTGGATAATATCATACGCCGAGCGCACAAGCCCCGACATTTGCAGAAACAAAGTCGGGATTTGAATATTATAGCCTTATTTCTACCAACCGGTCCCTCTAAGTTTCCCTCTCCCGCAGGCGAGGGAAACTCTGAATACAGAGTGGTTAAAAATTATATGTGGAATAAAGAAAAAAGTTCAGAGAAGGGGAACTGGCGTTTTGTTCCTTTCCCTTTGAATACACTAAGTATTACTCCCATTACTATCCTGCTGGCCCCCGTCTCCTGTGCTCCTGTGGGAGAAGTGGGACTGGTGGAATAGGTCAATCGCAAAAAGAGAAATATCTAAACCGCTGATTGTACCTGATAGAGACGATTAAAACCATGATTAATTTCCGATTTTCCTGTAAAACGGAACTATTCACAGGTTGCCACACACCGACAAAACTCCAATGTTTTATTCCTGTTTCGTATTTCGGGTTTCTGATTTCGAATTTTTAACAGCCATCGCGGGGGTCGTGTACGCTCGGCGAACATGATGATGATCCAATTCAGAATCATATATTGTTTAAATATGTATCGCCCGGTTTTCAGATACCCGCGCAGCTTCCATTATACCTTCAGAAAGTGTAGGATGAGCATGAATCATATCAGCTAAATCAGTCGGCAATAACTCCGCAGACTTCGCAAGCAACAGCTCATGAATCAAATCTGAAGCTTCCGATCCAATTACATGAGCCCCAAGTATCTCACCTGTTTGGGAATCTGTAACAAGTTTGACAAACCCATCAGATTTACCAACAGCTACCGCTTTCCCTATACCCTTATACGGAAATCTGGACACCTTGCAATCCTTGCCCTGTTTTCGGGCGTCCGCCTCTGTATACCCAAAACTTGCAACCTGAGGTTCACAGTAAACTGCACCCGGAATACCATCCGGATCAAGCTTTTTATTTGTTTTTACACCCGCAATATGTTCCACAGCAATTTCACCCTCCTTTGATGCAACATGTGCAAGCAAGGGCGTCTTGACTACATCACCTATGGCATAAATCCCTTTAATCGAAGTTTCGTAATTACTGTTTACAGAAATAAACCCTTTGTCGGTTTTCACACTGGTCTTTTCCAACCCGATACCCTCTGTATTCGGAACACGGCCCGTTACAACAAGCAATTTATCTGCAATCAGACTTTTTTGTTCACCTTCGGTTTCAAGTTTAACTTCTACACTGTTTTCGCCTTTTTTTATACCGGATGCTTTAGTCGATGTGTATATATTTATTTGGCGTTTCCTGAAAGACCTTTGAAGTAACTCAGATATCTCATTATCTTCACCTGGCAAAATCTGCGGCATCATCTCCACCAGATGAACCTCAACACCAAAAGCATTCATTATGTGCGCAAATTCAACCCCAATAGCTCCAGCTCCCAAAATGACAACAGATTTTGGAAGCTCTTTCAAAAGAAGGGCATCAGTGGAAGACATAACCAGATTATTATCAAATTCAAACCCGGGAATCTCTTTGGGACCCGATCCTGTTGCGATTATAATCGACTTTGCCCTGATCTTTTGTTTATCATCAATAATCAGCTCTTTTTCTGTTTGAAATACAGCATTTCCCTTTATAACTGTAACACCGTTCTTTTTTAAAAGAAAAGAAACACCTTTGGAAAGGGTATTTGCAGCTTTTCTGGATTCCAGATATACTTTTTCGTAATTAAATTCTGTCAGATCCAGCTTTATCCCAAGTTTCTGAAGTTCTGGTTGCGAGCGGAACAATTCTGCCTGATAAATCAGGGCTTTTGAAGGGATACATCCGATATTAAGACATACTCCGCCAATTTCACCTTTTTCAATAACAACAGTTTTCAATTTTAATTGTGCAGCACGAATTGCAGCAACATATCCACCTGGCCCTGAACCAATCACAGCAACATCAAAATCAAGGTTTCCACTCATGTTCATTCCTTTTGTAATTTATAATGCATGACAGAATTTTTTGACCCATTAAAATACTATTCTGGAACAGGAACATAAACCCATGTCTATAACACTGGCACCGCTCACTCCAACCACGGTTATTTGTTCAAAGAAATAGATCTGCCTTTTCTCAAAAACATGTAATGAAAATTAATAACAATAGTTGTTCACTCAAATACACTTTCTCAGAAGCAGGCATTTTATATCAGTTTACAATTTTACATACCTCTGGATATTTCTTTTCCTCAGGCATATAAAGCAGTTACCGGATTTTCGATCAGGTTTCTGAGGTGGTTTGCAAAATCAGCCGCTTCAGCACCATAAATAACCCTGTGATCACACGAAAGAGTCATCAAACATGTCTGGCGCTCATCAATACTGTTCTGTTCATCAATGAACTTTTCCTTCAAAATTTCACCAACAGCCAAAATGGCTGAACCGGGAGGATTTATAATGGCAGTGAATTGTCTTACACCAAAAGAACCCAGATTACTTATGGTAAAAGTAGCATCCGAGTACTCCTCCGGTGATAATTTGCTTTCCCTTGCGCGTGGTATAAGATCCTGCAATTCCTCATTGATTGCTATAATTCCTTTTGATTCACAGTCTCTTACTACAGGTGTTATAAGTCCGTCTTCCTGCGCTGTTGCCAGTCCGATATCAATAGAACCATGCCTTATTATTGAATTGTCTTCCCAGGTAGAGTTGAAATTCGGATAATGTTTAATGGTTTCAGCAACGAATTTTATTAAAAACGCGTTGAAAGAAATTTTCGAATTTAACTTTTTTATCAGTCTTTTACGTGCATCAACAACCGTTTTCATATTGACCGACACCGTAAGATAAAAATGGGGTGCAGAGAACATGGAACCCGAAAGCCTTTGCGCAATAACCTGTTGTTTTTGATTCACAAAAGTTTTGGTTTTCTTCTGTGGCTCCGGTTTTCCGATGCCTTCTCTCTTTTTTTGTGTAAATTTTTCAATATCGCTCTTGACAATTCTTCCTTCAGGTCCGCTTCCCTTTATCAGGGATAAATCGATATTTTCCTGACGTGCTATTTCCCTGGCCAAAGGTGAAGCCTTGATTCGTGAGGAGGGAGCTGTTTTTTTAGTTTTTTTCTCAACGACTTCCTGTTCCGGAGCAGCTTCCTGCGGTGGATTATAAACCGTTTCCTCCTGCGGTTTAATCAGTTCCGAAATGTCTTCATCCCTGTTTCCGGTTATTGCAATAATTTCCCCTACTTTAACCTCAGATCCTTCATCAGCAATTATTTTCAGCAATGTACCATCATTGGTTGATTCGTAGTCCATTGTGGCTTTATCTGTTTCTACTTCACACAAGAGATCACCCGACTGAACAGAATCTCCCTCTTTTTTCAGCCATTTAACTATTGTACCGGTTTCCATTGTTGGAGATAAAGCAGTCATGAGAATTTTCTCCGCCATATTTTCTCCTTCAGGCGTTATATGTAACTTTTTTTACACTATCAATTATTTTTTTCACTGAAGGCTGTGCAGCCAGTTCAAGCGAATGATTGTACGGCATCGGTACGTCTTCTGAGCACACCAGTTCCACCGGAGCGTCAAGATAATCAAAACAGTTTCGCGAAACAAGCCAGGCGACATGAGATCCAATGCTTGCAAATGGCCACGCCTCATCAACAACAACACACCTGTTTGTTTTCCTTACAGAATTGTAAATCGTTTCTTCATCAAGCGGCTTGAGACTTCTAAGATCGATAATTTCCGGTTCAATGTTTTCTTTCTGAAGAATTTTGGCTGCATCCATCAGTAAATAAACCGGCTTGGAAAAACTCACAAGAGTAACATCACTGCCAGCCCTTTTTATGTCTGCAGATTTAAAAGGAACAAGATATTCTTCATCGGGGATCTCTCCCTTGACACCATATAAGAGTTCCGATTCCAGAAATATAACCGGGTTGTCATCTCTTATGGCAGTTTTCAGCATCCCTTTGGCATCAGCCGGCGTTGACGGAGCCATTACTTTTAAACCCGGGCAATGTGCATAGATCGATTGAAGAGCCTGGGAATGTTGAGAACCCAGATATTCGGCAGGTCCATTCGGCCCCCTGAAAACCGCAGGTATTTTAATTTGACCACCCGACATGTATCTGAGTTTTGCAGCATTATTGTATACCTGATCCATTGCCTGCAAGGAAAAATTAATGGTCATCCACTCCACTACAGTCCGCAAACCTGCCATAGCTGCCCCAACCCCAACGCCTGTAAAGCCTTCTTCGGAGATTGGCGTATCTATCACCCTTCGGGAACCATATTTGTCGAGTAATCCCTGGGTTATTTTATAGGCGCCCTGGTATTGTGCAACCTCTTCACCTATAATTATCATGTTGTTATCTCTTGACATCTCTTCATCAAGTGCCTGCCTGAGAGCTTCACGCATATTGACAATTGTCATGATTGACTCCTGTCATCTGTTATTTTATGCATATACATCCTTATACAGGTTTTCAAGTGGCGGTTCTTTGCTTTTTTCTGCAAATTCGACTGCCAGTTCACACTTTTTCTTTATTCCGGCATCCATTTCCAGAAACTCTTCTTCTGTAATATGTCCATCACGAACCATTCGTACTTTCAATAATAATACCGGGTCCTGTTGGCGATATCCTGCCAGTTCCTCTTTTGTCCTGTATCTGGCAGGATCACTCATTGAATGTCCTTTGTACCTGTAAGTCTTGATCTCCAGAAATCCGGGAGTACGATCTTTTCTTATTCTCTCGACTTCTTCTTTGACAACCTCATTCACTTCAATGACATCCATACCATTAACCTGTTTGCCTGCAATTCCATATGATGCTCCCATCACTGTGAAATCTTCAACTGCACTGACTCTTCTGAAGTCGGTTCCCATTCCATAATAATTGTTTTCGCAGATATACAGAACAGGCAGATTCCAGATTCTGGCCATATTCAGGCTTTCGTGAAAAGAGCCCTGATGAATGGCACCGTCACCAAAAAAACAGAGTACAACTCCATTTTCATTCATATTTCTTACTTTTAGACCAACACCTGTTGCTATAGGGATATGTGCACCCACAATTCCATTGCCGCCAAAAAAATGGTTGTTTACATCAAAAAAATGCATCGAACCACCTTTACCACCGCTGCATCCTGTAACTTTGCCAAAGAGTTCAGCCATTAAAGTATCAGGACTCATTCCGCAGGCAAGCGCGATACCGTGATCCCGATATGCTGTTAAAACATAGTCCTTTTTCAGGTCTATTGCCTTGATTGAACCAACTCCTGATGCTTCCTGTCCTATATAAAGGTGACAAAATCCACCAATTTTTCTGAATCCATACATTTGTGATGCTTTTTCTTCAAATCGTCTTATCAAAAGCATTAGTTCCAGCATCTCAAGAAGGTATTCTTTTGTATAAATCTGAGTGTCTCTTTTCTCCACTTTAAATTCCTTTATGAAAAATGCGCTGTTTCACGATTTCCATGTAACGGGTGATAGACTGTTGCTTTCTCAATAATTATTTCAAGAACCACTGTTTCATCATCCGATCCGGTTAAACGCCAGAAAGTATCGAGATGTTTACCGACACATTCGAGCGTTTCGGAAAGTATTGAAGGATTTTTGAGGATATTGGCCCGCCCGCTTAAATTAAGAATCGTTTCGAGAGCCGGGTTTTGAAACATGAGTTCAACGGAAGGATTTGAGCGGATATGCTGAACTTTAGAGAATTTCTCGGAACTTACAATAAAAATTGCACCTGTTCTTTCTTCAATACATCCCGGTGTTATCCATCGTATATGTGGTATTCCGTTCTGATCAACTGTAGCCAGTACCGCAGTACCGGATTCATCAATAAGTTTATTGAGCAAAGCGAGAATTTGATGTTTTTCCATCTATGCTCCATTTTTTGGTTATCAAACATACTCCCCGAACAATACCAATCCCGAATTCCGATATCAGAACAAATACACTGCTTACCCCTTTTTGTTTGCTTCCAATCCCCTCGGGGTCGGAACTCGGAATTCCGGGTCGGGATCGTTTCTTAAACACTCAATTCCTCAATCGCCTTTATGGTATTTAAA
>Ga0079223_10001994_pt1 | contig 12482 bp, 7 predicted proteins | sample Stecom2011_FD_75072 | JGI IMG/M metagenome (GOLD analysis project Ga0079223, IMG submission 75072) | Agricultural soil microbial communities from Utah to study Nitrogen management - Steer compost 2011 | ecosystem: Environmental > Terrestrial > Soil > Agricultural land | place: USA: Utah...
TCTTTGTTCAAATAGATACTAACATAACTATTGTACCTCGAAGGTGCAATCAAGCCATTCTCGACAGCTTTTTTAACCGCACAGTGTGGCTCTCGTATATGCATACAATTGTGAAACTGGCAATCCCCAGCAATCTTAAAAATTTCTTTAAAATAATGATACAACTCTTCTTTTTCGATCATCGTTAACCCAAATCCTCTAATTCCGGGGGTGTCAATGAGGTATCCGCCAAATGAAAAAGGGTGCATTTCTGCAAAGGTAGTCGTGTGCCGCCCTGTTTGATGACTTTCTGAAATAGCTGCTGTTTTCAAATTCAATCCAGGCTCTAACCTATTGATCAAAGTGCTTTTTCCAACTCCTGAATGCCCAGCAAAAAGAGAGGTTTTATTTACCAATAACTTTTTAACGTCATCCAATGAATCCTGATTTTTAGCAGAAATAGCCATGGTGGCATATCCAATCTGCTCATAGATCTTTCTAAATTGAGCCAGTTGTTCCTGCTGCTTGTGGTTGTAACGGTCAATTTTATTGAAAAGAAGAGTCACGGGAATATTGTAGGCCTCACAGGTAGCTAAAAAACGATCTACAAAAATATGCGTGGTAACTGGAAAGTTAATAGTAACCATCAGCACTGCCTGATCAATATTGGCAGCCAATATCTGTGTTTGTCGGGAAAGATTGGTCGCTCGACGTATAATGTAGTTTTTGCGTTCGCAGATTTTGTTAATGACACCCTCTCCTGTTTGAGGGTCTACTTCAAATAACACTCTGTCTCCTACCGCAACTGGGTTAGTGCTTTTCAATTCATCCAGACGAATCCTTCCGCGTATTCTACAAGCTATAGGGTCCTTCTCGTCACCTTGGACGATATACCAACTACACGTTGATTTTAAAACAACGCCTTCTGTCATCACGTTAGAGTTTGCTTTTTAAAGTTAAAATGGAATCCTAATCTAAACATTCTATTTCTGTGCCTACCTCGACCCAACTGACAAGCAAATCAACTATATTTATGTAATCGCTTTGTCAATGGATAAAACTAAACATACAATATCCTCAAAATTAATCAATTTCAAAACATGAAACGTATTACAAGCATTTTTATGCAGAATAATTCCAGTGGAAATTAGCTGATAAGTATAACCCAAAGGAACAACTTGAAGAAAGCGGCAAAATCTAAATAAAGTAAATCAACACAAAAACGGATTTTTCATTTCAAAAAACTACACAATTACTAAGCTATTTGAATAATATTTACCTTGAAAAAGCAGATTTAAACATTGAAATCAATCTTTTATCAGCAAAATAGTTACATCGGTCAAAAATAAGTTTTTTATCAATATTTGAAGATTATATTCGTAGTCCACATAAACTGTCTGTGACAATTATGGTCACTTGGCACTTTATAATTAACCATAAAACTCCTCCTAAATGTCTGATCATTTTTCTCATTCGTGTAGTTATTACGATAAGAAAACCAATAGTAACAAAGAGACTCCAAACCTTACTTCGTTAGAAAATGAAAACAGAAATCTTCCCTTTTTATTGGCGTTAGATCAACTTTTTTTCTCTACACAACAAAATCGTGATTGCTTAATAGAAGTTGCTAAGTTCATCCGGCAAAACTGGCATTTAAAAGGTGTTGGTATATATAAGGAGATGGAGTTTGAAAAGCTTCAATTTCAACTCCTGGCTTTTGATGTGATGGAAGAAAGTTTCAACTCTTTTCCACTACAGGTAAATTGCTTCGAACACTCAGCTTTGATTGAAAAACATGAACAAACCGAGGACTTCAATATAGGTTCAGTACAACGCAAGCTACTTCACAATCTTCAATGTGAAACAGAAAATTCAACTATCATCGGTATCCCTATTAAACACAAGTATGAAGGGTTTATTATTTTAAATTATGCTCCAAACCAAACCGTCTCAATTACAGATAGTGAACGAAAACATTTTAAACAGCTGTTTGCATGGAAGTTTGAACAAGATAATCGCCTCAACTCAAAATTAGAAGAACTAAAAAAGATAGAATCGCTGAGGCAACGTTCAGTAGAAAAGGAGCTTTTTTTAAATAAGGTCTTACAGAACTCCCCTTGTGGGATCGTACAGATAAAAAATAGATATATCCAATTTGTCAACGAAAGGTTCGCGAATACAGTAGGCATTTCTGCTTCAGAATTAAAAAACCAACCTATTTCAGAATTGTTTACGGACGAGTATGGAGAGAGTGGGAAAATATTAGAACTATATAACGATATTGAAAAAAATGGAACAGGTAAAGTCAATCTGATGTTCAAACAGAAAATGAACAGCTCTATATTATTTCAAATAACGGGTATTAAAGCTTCGGAAGGCAACAATAAAGAGTATCTGCTTCTATGCCAAGATGCAACGGATGTTCGCAATATCGAGAGAAGCTTAGTGGAGAGTGAAGAGCGCAATAGGCGAATAATGGAGGCAAATATAGATGGGGTTTTTATTATCAACAGATCAGGAAAGCTAACATATGTTAATCAAGCTGGATGCGTAATGACAGGCTTTTCGAAATCGGAGCTTATTGATCTTGACTTGGAAATTCTATTCCCTTATACAGAAGGAGTCAATGATTATTTTAAAATAATTTCTTCTATTCAAAAAGAACACAGCTATCATGGAGATGCGCAATTACGTTCTAAGAATGGACATATAAAACATGTAGAAATTCATGGAACTTCCATCTCATTAACAGGAAAAGAACATTACCATTTTAGCATTCACGATATTACACATCGAAAAAAGGCTGAGTCCAAACTAAGGGAAAGTGAGGAGAAGTTTCGATCCTTATCTGAGAACCTTCCAGATTGTATTTTACGAATAGAGAAAGAAGGAACAATCACCTATTTTAATTCTATAGCTTCCAAGATGTTTGGCCCAAAGAATATTTCTTTGGGACTCATTTATCATCGTCTAAACTTTCCAGATACAGAAAGGGTAATTGATGTTTTTAAAGAGGTGATAAAAAACATCTCCATAAAGCATTTGGAAATTGAACATGAGCAAACAGATGGAAGGCTTTTAACATTTGACTGGTCTTTTTCACCTGAATTAGATGAGTCGGGTCAGTGTTATTCTGTTTTGGCTATCGGCAGAGACATATCTATACGAAAACAAACGGAGAAAGAACTCATATTTGCCAAAGAGAAAGCAGAAACTGCTGATAAGGTAAAATCTATTTTTTTGGCCAATTTGAGTCACGAAATCAGAACTCCTTTAAACGCCATTGTCGGTTTTTCTAATCTGTTAGATAAACCCGAGTTTAACTCTCTTCAAAAAAAGGAGTTTACCGAATTAATCAATAAAAATGCAGATAGATTGGTGTGGATGATCAACGAAATTATTGATTATGCAAAGCTTGAGAGTGGACATATTCAAGTAGAGAATCGCAAAATGAATTTATTGGATGTATTTAACAACATCCGCCCCATCTATGAAACCAAAATAAAAATAAAGTTTGGAGATAGTGTGCGGTTTTTTACAAATATTCCTGTTAAAGAAGACGAAGCAGTTTTTGTACAGGGAGATCCTCGAAAAATAGAACAAGTACTTACCAACTTATTGGAAAACTCTTTAAAGTTTGTAAACCTTGGATTTATAGAGCTGGGTCTATCCTTTGAAAATGAGAAGATAAAAATCTATGTGAAAGACTCAGGTATAGGAATTGCTCAAGAAAAACAGTCTATTATTTTCGATGCTTTTAGACAGGAGGAAGAGAGCCCAACAAAGACTTATGGCGGCGCAGGATTGGGCCTAGCAATATGCAAATTACTGGTGGAGTCAATGGGAAGTAATTTGAGAGTCCTCTCTGAAAAGAACAAAGGGGCTGAATTCTATTTCTCTTTAAAGAGAACCGTCTAACTTGCTGCTTTCTTTTTTCTCATTGCGAATAACTTCACACAAAGAAGACCGATCTAAACCCACTTCACGGTATAGTTCTGACGGGGAGCCATGATCCACAAACCGATCAGGAATACCCAGTCGTTTCACACTATTAGAATAACCATGATCAGCCATAAATTCTAACACCGCACTTCCCAGTCCTCCAACAATAGTGCCCTCTTCCACAGTGATAATTCTTTTGTACTTTGCAGCAACTTCATGTAAAACCTCTTCATCAAGTGGTTTTACAAAACGCATATCATAATGTGCTACAGATATACCTTCAGCGGCCAAATCTTCACAAACTCGCTGCACTCTGACGCCCAAAGGACCTATGGAAAGAACTGCCAAATCTTTTCCCTCTCTAATTTTTCTTGCTGTTCCTTTTTTAATCTCTTCGAATGGTTGCTGCCAATCTACCACAGATCCTACTCCTCGTGGATATCGAATAACATAAGCACCCTGATTGGGAAGTTGAGCCGAATACATCAAATTTCTCAGTTCTACCTCATCCATCGGAGAGGCAACTGTGAGTTGTGGAACAGATCGCAAAAAAGAGAGATCATATACCCCATGATGTGTAGCTCCATCGGCACCCACCAAACCGCCTCTGTCTAAGCAGAGTACCACGTTTAAGTTTTGCAATGCCACATCATGAATTACCTGATCGTAGGCACGTTGCATAAAAGAAGAGTAGATGCTGCAAAACGGCAACATTCCAGAAATGGATAAGCCAGCCGAAAAAGTAACAGCATGTTGCTCGGCAATACCTACATCAAAAGCTCTTTCGGGCATTGCAGCCATCATCAAATTCATGCTGCTACCAGTAGGCATTGCGGGAGTAATACCCACTATCTTTTCATTTTTCTCTGCCAGTTCAACTAAAGTGTGTCCAAACACATCTTGAAACCTAAGTGGAGTTGTCTGCGAAGATTTTGTCTCCACAAAAAGACCTGTTTCCTTATCAAACTTACTATTAGGAGCATGCCAAATGGTTTGTTCTTGTTCAGCTGCTTTAAACCCTTTTCCTTTTTTGGTAATCACGTGAAGGACTTTTGGCCCTTGAATCTCTTTTAAATCTCTGAGTACCTGCGTTAGATGTTTCACATCATGGCCATCTACTGGACCAAAGTACCGAATATTGAGTCCTTCAAAAATGTTCGTCTGCCTCGTGAGTAACGTTTTAATGCTGTTGTTAAACTTTACAACCAACTCTCTTGATCGAGGGCCGATCATTTTTGTCTTGCCCAATGCTCTAATTACCTCTTTACGTAAAGAGTTGTACGTTTTACTGGTAGCAATATCCACCAAATACTCACTTAAACCACCTACGCTGGGATCAATGGCCATGTTGTTGTCATTTAGAACCACCAACATATTGGCTTGAGATGTTGCTAAGTTATTGAGTCCTTCAAAAGCCAAGCCAGCCGTCATAGCGCCATCACCAATAATAGCCACTGCTTGTCGTTGGGTCGCTCCTTGCAACTTAAAAGCCGTTGCCATACCCAAAGCAGCAGATATGGAAGTGGAGGAGTGTCCCACTCCAAAAGAATCATATTCACTTTCAAAAATGTTTGGGAATCCGCTGATACCCCCATATTTTCTATTGGTATAGAAAAGATCTCTCCTACCCGTTAATATCTTATGCCCATAAGCCTGATGGCCCACATCCCATATCAACTTATCATCTGGAGTGTTAAAAACATAATGTAGGGCTACGGTAAGTTCTACCACCCCTAAGCTGGCGCCAAAATGTGCGGGATTACATGAAACAGCATCAATGATAAAATCCCTCAACTCCTTACAAACCTGTGGCAGCTGATCTTGAGATAGATTTCGGAGGTCTGATGGAAAGTTAATCTTATTAAGTAAAAAAGGGGAGGCTTCTTCCATGCCTAAAAGATGTTTTAACTACAAATATAAGGTTTTAAAAGGGATGATTTAAAGCTAAATGATCATTAAAATTTAAGGTTCATCAGTAATACCAGAGGGACAAACCAAGTTCAAAGACTCTTTGAGACCATCTTCTGTCTCTGCCAAAATCACAAGCTTATCATAGGCTTCAATAACTGTGCTGCCATTGGGTGTGATAAATTTATCTCCACGCTTTATCATCACAATAAGCGCCGTTTCTGGAAATCCTATATCTACAATTCGTTTGTTCACCACAGGAATATCAGGAATGATTTCAACCTCCTTAATCAAGGATTTTACACTCTCTGACAGCTGGATATCAACGGGGGTGCGGCGACGCAATTGAAGAGGCAATGCTACATGCAACCACTTGGAGACTGCAGGCAGGGAAGTCCCTTGAACTAGTACAGAAATAATGGTGACAAAGAAAACAAGATTAAAAATATCTGGTGCCCTATCAATTCCATAAAGTGTAGGATAGGTTGCAAAAACAATGGGCACAGCACCTCGAAGACCTACCCATGAGATGAACCAACGATCACGATTTGGCATTTTGAAAAGAGCCAAAGAAATCCAAGTAGCTAAGGGACGTCCAATAAGAATCATGAAAAAAGATATCAAAACACCAGGTACGATCAAAGGAACCATTTGAGAGGGAACCACTAACAGGCCTAAGGTTAAAAAGAGAATTATCTGCATGAGCCATGCGATACCATCAAAAAACTTAATAAGTGATCTTTTATGAATAAGCTCTTTATTGCCAAGAAAAAGACCACTCATATAAACGGCAAGAAATCCGTTCCCATTCAAAAACTCTGTAGCAGAAAACGTTAATATAACCATTGCTACAACTAAAACAGGATACAATCCGTCGAAATCTAATTTGATACGATTAATTATCAACTGAGTAACTTTACCCATTCCAAAACCCATCAATCCTCCAATAGAAAACTGCAACAAAAATGAAGGGAAAATTGTCCACAATGAAGTCCCTGGGGATTGAATAATAGATATGACCGAGATAGTAAGAAAGTAGGCCATGGGATCATTACTTCCACTTTCTAATTCTAATGTAGGTCGAAGATTTCCCTTTAAACTGACGCTCTTAGATCGAAGAATAGAGAACACTGCAGCCGCATCAGTGGAAGAGACAATTGACCCGAGTAAAAGAGCCTCTAAGAAAGTAAAGGATGTAAAATACCATACCGCCACAGCTACAGTAAAAGCAGTAATTATAACCCCCACAGTAGCCAAAACAATCCCTTGACCAATCACTGGTCGAATATCCTTCCAACGGGTATCAAACCCTCCTGAAAAAAGAATGTAATTAAGAGCAAAAACCCCTATAAATTGAGCTATCTTAGGATCATTGAACGGAATTTTACCTATCCCTTCTGAACCGGCTAAAATTCCCGTAAAAAGGGAAAAAAGCAGGGTAGGAATTCCCAGTCGAAAGGAAGTTTTACCCGCTAAAATGCTTACAAGCAATAAAAGTGAGACTATTAAAAGAATATATTCAATGGACAAACTCATCAGCCAAAAATAAAAATTGATAGGAAATGGGCTAAAACCCAAATTAGATTGCAAAAATAGTAAAAAGAGAGCACTATCTTATTGAATAAATCGTAATGTTTGCATTGTTAGGTAACCCCAAAGAGCATATCTGGCTCCTTTTCCTATCAACATCCAAAGAGCAGTTCTATAAAAATTACTTTTAATTAATCCCAAAGCCACCGCTAAAGCATCACCCACTATTGGAAGCCAGCAGAAAAAAGAAATCCACCCCTCTTTACCTTCTATTTTTGCATGGACTTTCGCCATCTTTGCGGTTGAAATTCGGAGGTATTTTTCAATCCACTGCCACTTTCCCAACCATCCCAACCCATAGGATGTGAGCCCACCCATCCAGTTGCCTATAGTGGCTACAATTAAAGAGATGTAAGGATCAAAGCCAGCGACCAGCATGCCTGAAAGAACCAACTCTGAACTGAACGGAACTACTGTCGCCGCTAAGAAACTGGCTAAAAACAACAAAGGATAACCCAACTCATACATCATGGTGCAAATATAGCAGATAAAAAAGAGTGAACATTTAAGTCGTTCACATTTTAGTAGCTAACAGAAGCTCAGATTGACATCATTTACAAACAAATTTTACATTCTTAATTTCTCTACGTACAATATTAGCCTAACTTTGAAGCTAAAACTTTATCAAGATGATTATAAAAACTTCTCTGTGCGCATTATTCTGGATAATTTTCATTTCATTTCATGCTTTTGCACAATCAGAAATCTATCATCCTGTTTCTATAGGTAAAGAGGTGGAGATAGAAAGAGGAGATCTCTATTTAAGTGCGGACAACAAGCACTTCTTTATAAATAATGAATACTCAAAACCATTTGTTAAAGGCTATACCTTACCTGGTCAAACCATAAGTCCTCTCTTAAAATATCTTACAAATAACAAGTATCTACTTTTGGAGACAGGTTTTCAAGCAAAACATTTCTTTGGACAAAAGGATCCGATCTCTGTGTTTCCCTTGTTTACAGCACAAGTTAACTTCACCCCAGCTACCCAATTTATTATGGGCACACTTCGAGGTGATCTAAATCATGAGGCATCTGATCTACTATTTCAAAATGAATATCTTTTTACCAACAAACCTGAATATGGCGTACAACTTCGTCACAATAGCAGGCGACTGTGGATGGATATTTGGATCAACTGGGAAAGGTTTATCGAGCATGGTGATACAATACCAGAGCAGTTTACTGCTGGATTGAGTTTACAGCTACCACTTCTATCCTCCTCTTCGGGATGGAGAATAACCGCCCCCATTCAAACAGTCATTGTTCATGTTGGGGGCGAGATCAGCGATTTTGAAGAGAATGGTCAATCGGACATGAATAATCTGCTGGGTTTAGAGATAGAGAAAAATAGTGCTGCATTTTTGAATAGATGGGGCGTATTTGGGCATTATTTGAACTATAAAGAGATGAAGAGCAAGAAAAACAATGCATTCTCGAACGGTGGCGGTATAGAAGCAGGGCTTTTTCTTCAAAAACAAAACCATCATCTAAGAGCTAGTTGGTGGAAAGGTCATAAATATCAATCTCTTCGAGGCAATCCGATCTACCAATCGGTCTCAGATTACGATGAAAATATTATCTTCCAGAATCGGTCTATGCTTACAGCAAAATATGTTTTTAAAAAGGAGTTCTCAAACAACTTTATATTTTCACTTTTAGTCGATGGTTATTACGATATAAAACACAGTAATTTATCTTATAGTTATGGACTTCAACTACTATATATTCCACAGTTTTTCCTAAAAAATATTAAGCCAACTCGATAGTGGAATGAATTAGTTCATTAAATTTACGGGTTCACAATATCGGTTTTGTTATGAGAACAAAAGATACCTCAGAAAGAAAAAAGTATGACTTTTTAGTCATAGGATCTGGAATTGCAGGTTTAAGCTTTGCACTAAAAGTAGCTTCCCACGGACGTGTATGTATCATCACGAAACAAAAAATAGAAGAGACCAATACTTCATATGCACAAGGTGGAATTTCATCGGTTACCTATCAACCCGATGATTTTGAAAAGCATGTGGCTGATACGCTAAATGCAGGGGATGGAGTTTGTAACGAAAAGGTGGTTCGGAAAGTGGTGACAGAGGCTCCTGAACAGATCAATCAACTTCTAGAGTGGGGCACTCGTTTTGACAAGACTAAAGATGGTAAGTTTGACCTACACCGCGAAGGTGAGCACTCTGAGAATCGCATTTTACATCATAAAGACAATACTGGGTATGAAATTCAGCGTGCTTTGAGCACGGCCGTTAAAAACAATCCCAACATAGATCTTTTAGAAGACCATTTTGCTGTGGAAATTATTACGCAACATCACTTGGGCGAAATTGTCAATCGATGGCGCAAAGATATTGAGTGTTATGGTGCATACGTTCTCAATCGTAAGACAAATCGAGTAGATACTGTATTGGCAAAAGTGACTCTGATGGCTACCGGAGGTGTGGGTGCTATATATCAAACTACTACCAACCCCACTTTCGCCACAGGTGATGGAATAGGGATGGTTTACCGTGCCAAAGGCGTAGTTGAAAATATGGAGTTCATTCAGTTTCATCCCACCTCTCTATACTATCCCAAAGAACGTCCCTCCTATTTAATTACAGAAGCTCTCAGAGGGTTTGGAGCCATCTTAAAACGAAAAAACGGATCACGTTTTATGCATAAATACGACGAACGTGAAAGTCTTGCTCCCCGTGATATTGTAGCTCGTGCCATCGACAATGAGATGAAAACTTATGGCGATGACTTTGTCTATTTAGACATTACCCACAAAAGCGAAGAGGAACTCAAACAGCACTTTCCCAATATCTTTGAAAAGTGCCTCTCCATAGGCATCAATATCAGCAAGGAGATGATTCCGGTAGTTCCTGCGGCACATTACACCTGTGGAGGAATAAAAGTGGATATGAATGCACAAACAACCATTCAGAGATTGTATGCAGCAGGAGAGTGCAGTTCTACAGGACTGCATGGAGCCAATCGTTTGGCCTCCAACTCCCTCTTAGAAGCTTTGGTCTATTCAGATGCAGCTGTTAAAAATGCCATACAAAAAATAGGCAAATATAGCTTCTGCGATAAAGTTCCCGAGTGGAATGATGAAGGAACCTCTATGCCAGAAGAGATGGTGCTCATTACCCAAAGCAAAAGAGAGCTGGAGCAAATTATGAGTAGCTATGTGGGAATTGTACGTTCTAACCTACGATTGAAAAGAGCTTTAGACCGGCTAGAAATTCTTTATCGTGAGACGGAGGATTTGTTTCAAAAATCGGTGGTCTCTGAACCCTTGTGTGAACTTAGAAATGCCATACAAGCGGGTTATCTCATCATAAAACATGCTCAACAGCGAAGAGAAAGCAGGGGCTTACATTATACTATCGACTATCCCAACCAGATTGATTTGTAAGGATTGCGAAAAAAAGCATTCTTATAAAGCTCCTGACTTCATCCATGCGCCACCCAAAACTGGTTGTTTAAAAGATCAATTTGGAAATGATCATCAAGTCAGGAGAATCGCATTTTAATAAGTTGCAAAACCACCCCGTCTGATATTTCGTACCTCAATATCATCCACCTCTCCTTTAAACAAGGAGGGGAGTTACATTAAAAGTCAGTAACTATTAGAAGAAACTTGAGTGCGATGTAAATTAGCGCTTGGTCTTATCGATGCGCCCACCTAAATCAGTTGTCAGATATTTACAAAACTATAAATACCAAACAATTACAAACTTAACTTAAAAAAATGATGAAGTCAGGGAAGAGCTATTCCTGTAAAAACTGGAGCAATAAAAAAGGATCTGCGAACAGATCCTTAAATAAATTTAGGGCTATATAAAAATCTTAAATAATCAACATGGCATCGCCATAGGTGCCAAAACGGTATTTTTCTTTGATAGCCACTTTATATGCTTTCATAATTAAATCATACCCCCCAAATGCTGCTGTCATCATAAGCAGTGTAGAGTAGGGCAAATGGAAGTTAGATACCATGCAGTTGGCCACTCTAAAGTCGTAGTTGGGGAAGATAAATTTATTGGTCCATCCTTCAAAGTCTGTTACGTGATCATAGGTGCTTACAGAGCTTTCTAACGTACGCATTACGGTAGTACCCACCGCACATATCCTCTTCTTATCATCTTTAGCTTTGTTAATTATCTCAGCCGCTTCAGGCGTAATGATAATTTGCTCGGAATCCACCTTGTGCTTGGTAAGATCTTCCACATCTACGGATCTGAAATTTCCCAAACCTATATGTAAAGTGACATACGCAAATTTAGAGCCCTTTATTTCCAATCTTTTGAGCAACTCACGGCTAAAGTGAAGCCCTGCAGTTGGTGCTGCTACAGCCCCTTCATTTTTAGCAAAAATTGTCTGATACCGCTCACTGTCTTCTGGCTCAACAGGTCGCTTAATAGACTTGGGAAGAGGGGTTTGCCCCAGTTTGTAAAGTGTCTCTTTAAACTCTTCATACGGACCATCAAATAGAAATCTTAGGGTACGTCCTCTGGAAGTGGTATTGTCAATAACCTCAGCCACTAAATTATCTTCATCACCAAAATAGAGCTTATTGCCAATTCTAATTTTTCTTGCTGGATCCACCAGAACATCCCACAAACGTTGATCCTGATTTAATTCGCGTAATAAGAATACTTCAATTGCAGCATCGGTTTTCTCTTTATTACCATGTAACCGAGCTGGAAAAACTTTGGTATCGTTAAAAACCAAAACATCGTCCTTTTTAAAATAGTTAATGAGATCTTTAAAAACTTTATGCTCAATTTTTCCAGTGGCTCTATTTATCACCATCATCCTGGATTCATCACGATTGGGAGCTGGATGCAAAGCAATCAACTCTTCTGGCAATTTGTATTTAAATCTTGATAACTTCATAATAATAAGTGCTATATAAATAATTTTTTTTATCTTTTACAAACTGGATGACTATCCATTTGTTTCCTCTCTATTTTGTATCTCGACAAGTATCTCTTTAAAATCTTCCATGGAAAGAGCATCTTCAACTCTTAGATTTCCATTGGCGGTACGTTGTAAACTGCTCA
>Ga0079223_10001997_pt1 | contig 12481 bp, 10 predicted proteins | sample Stecom2011_FD_75072 | JGI IMG/M metagenome (GOLD analysis project Ga0079223, IMG submission 75072) | Agricultural soil microbial communities from Utah to study Nitrogen management - Steer compost 2011 | ecosystem: Environmental > Terrestrial > Soil > Agricultural land | place: USA: Utah...
CAACGTTTAATACGATAATTTTAACGCCCGTCGTTAATTAAAGTTTGAAAAAATGGCAAATATAAAACCAGCAGAGGTTTCTGCAATTTTAAGAGAAGAGCTTTCAGGATTTAAAACGGAAGCAGAACTTCAAGAAGTAGGTACCGTTCTTACAGTAGGAGATGGTATTGCACGTATTTACGGACTAGGTGGTGTTCAATACGGTGAGCTTATCGAGTTCGACGGTGGACTTCAAGGAATTGCTCTAAACCTAGAGGAAGACAACGTAGGTGCTGTACTTTTAGGTAAGTCAACAGCAGTTAAAGAAGGTGATACTGTAAAACGTTTGGGAAGAATCGCTTCTGTAAAAGTTGGTGAAGGTATTGTTGGTCGTGTTGTTAACACTCTTGGTGAGCCTATCGATGGTAAAGGTGAAATTACAGGAGAGTTGTTCGAATTGCCAATTGAACGTAAAGCACCAGGAGTAATATACCGTGAGCCTGTTACTGAACCAATGCAAACTGGAATTAAATCGATTGACTCGATGATTCCAATTGGTCGTGGTCAACGTGAGTTGATTATTGGTGACCGTCAAACAGGAAAAACAACTGTTGCTATTGATGCGATCATCAACCAAAAAGAATTTTATGACGCAGGTGAACCTGTGTACTGTATATATGTTGCAGTTGGACAAAAAGGATCAACTGTTGCAGGAATTGTAAAGAGATTAGAAGAAGCTGGTGCAATGGCGTATACAACTGTTGTAGCATCTAACGCTTCAGATCCTGCACCGATGCAATACTTTGCTCCAATGACAGGTGCAACAATTGGAGAGTTTTTCCGTGATACTGGACGTCCTGCTTTAATTGTTTTTGATGACTTGTCAAAACAAGCAGTTGCTTACCGTGAGGTGTCTCTATTATTACGTCGTCCTCCAGGGCGTGAGGCGTATCCTGGTGACGTTTTCTACCTTCACTCAAGATTATTAGAGCGTGCAGCGAAAATAATTAATGATGATGGTATTGCGGCACAAATGAATGACTTACCTGATACTTTAAGACCAATAGTAAAAGGAGGAGGGTCTTTAACGGCACTTCCAATTATTGAAACACAAGCAGGTGACGTTTCAGCATATATTCCAACCAACGTAATTTCGATTACCGATGGACAGATTTTCTTAGAGTCTGATTTATTTAACGCAGGTATTCGTCCAGCAATTAACGTAGGTATTTCTGTATCTCGTGTTGGAGGAAATGCTCAAATTAAATCAATGAAGAAAGTTGCGGGAACATTGAAATTAGACCAAGCACAATACAGAGAGCTTGAAGCTTTCTCTAAGTTCGGTTCTGATTTAGATGCTGTAACTAAAAACGTATTAGACAAAGGTGTTCGTAACGTTGAAATCCTTAAACAAAATGAAGGAGATCCATTTACTGTTGAAAGACAAGTAGCGATTATCTATGTGGGTACAAAAGGATTGATTCAAAATGTACCTGTTGATAAAGTAAAAGCTTTTGAAATTGAATACTTAGACTACTTAGATGCTAAGCACAAAGATCTAATGAACGATTTGAAAACTGGTAAATTAACTGAGGAAATTACAGATACTTTAACTAAAGTAGCAAAAGAGATTTCTTCTAAATATTAATCTTTCTTTGATTAAGAAAGTGAATTGAATTGTAGGGTATGGCGAACTTAAAGGAAATTAAAAACCGTATTACTTCTATCTCATCAACGATGCAGATTACATTGGCCATGAAATTGGTTTCTGCTGCAAAATTGAAAAGAGCATTAGATGCAATTACACAATTGCGTCCCTATGCTGAGAAAATCCAAGAAATCCTTGGAAACGTAAGTGCTACGCTTGATCTTTCTGAAAATAGATATGCAGAACAACGCGAAGTTGAAAGCGTATTGGTTATTGGGGTGTCATCAAATAGAGGTTTATGTGGTGGTTTCAACAATAACATTACTAAGAAGATCAATGATCTTTTAGCAAATGATTTGAAAGGTAAAAAAGTTGAATTGTTGTCGATTGGGAAAAAAGTCAATGACTCTTTTAGAAACAGTGGGCTGATTAATCGTCCTGCTCATTTAGGAGAAGCAAGTTCACTTTTTGATGACCTTACATTTGAACACACTTCAGAGTACGCACAATATGCAATGGATAGCTTTGTTGAAGGTAAATATGATCAAGTGATTGTTGTTTACAACGAATTCAAAAATGCTGCTGTTCAAATTGTACGTGATCAACAATTACTGCCTATCATTCCTGCTGTTGTAGATGGTGATTCAGGGGAGATTGGGGATTATATCTTTGAACCTTCTAAAGAGGAGATTATTAGTGAGCTTATTCCAAAATCACTAAAGTTACAATTGTTCAAAGCTGTACTTGATTCTAATGCTTCTGAAAATGGTGCGAGAATGACAGCAATGCACAAAGCAACAGATAACGCTTCTGAATTGAAAAAAGACCTTACTTTATCTTACAATAAAGCACGTCAAGCTGCAATTACTAACGAAATCCTTGAGATCGTTGGTGGAGCTGAAGCTTTGAATGCGTAATCAATTGCGAATAATAAGTATTTTCAATTACGAATAATGTAGTTGATGAAAAAAAAGGATTTTAAAAGAGGCTTTTCAATAGAGAAGCCTCTTTTTTGCTTTCTAAAAAGCATTGAGACTGTTTAATCCGTGATTTGTAATTAAAAGATCTGTAATTTATTTGTGTGATATTTATCACTCTCTTTTTTTATAATACTTCGTACCTTTGTTGATTGTTCATTTTAAATTAAAACTAAAATACGCTATATGCAGTTCAAACTTCCTTTTATTCACCAACTTAAAAATTACAATAAAAAAATTTTTACACAAGATTTAGTTGGTGGGTTAACAGTAGGGGTAATGTTAATACCACAAGGTATGGCTTATGCATACATTGCTGAAATTCCTCCTGTATATGGTCTTTACGCATCGATTGTTCCGTTATTGATCTATATGCTACTCGGAACGTCTAAGTATGCTGCAATTGGTCCTGCTGCACTTACCTCATTGCTGGTTATAACAGGTCTAACACATGCTGGGATAACTGAAGAAGGTGAGTTTCTAAATGCAGTACTCGTTATTGCTTTACTGTCAGGACTAATTCAGATACTGATGGGGGCATTTCAATTGGGTAAAATTGTAAATTTCATTTCTAAACCAGTACTTAAAGGTTTCATCTTTGGAGCAGCATTGACTATTTTTTTAAGTCAGGTAAAGAGTGCAACAGGGATTCAAATTAACTCGCGTGGATCTTTTGATACCCTCATAGACTTAGGCGCGAATGTTTCTACCTTAAATGTTTACACACTTATTCTTTCCGTATTATCTATTGCTTTTCTATTTTATATGAAGAGGTTCAGTAAGCGTATTCCTAATCAATTGATTGTAATGTTTGTGACCTTAGGAATTGTTTATTTTTTCGGAATGGAAAGTAAAAACGTATCTGTTCTTGGAGTGATTCCTGAAGGATTGCCCTCGTTTCTTATTCCTGAAATGAGTTGGTCACTTATCCAAACACTACTTCCGGTAAGTATAACTATTGCATTTATTAGTTTCGTAGAAGTTTATGCTATTGGGGTTTCTTTAGAAGACAAAGAGGATGCTGGTTCTTTAAAACCAAATCAAGAGTTTATTGCTTTGGGTGTATCAAAACTTATTGGTTCATTTTTCCATGCCTATCCTACTTCATCGAGTTTTTCAAGATCGGCTGTCAATAAACAATCAGGTACTCAAACTAATGTGGCTACAATTTTCACAGTGACCTTAGTTATCCTTACACTTTTGTTTTTAACGCCTTACTTCTATTATTTACCTAAAGCTGCTCTGGCAGCCATTATTATAGTTGCAATCATTGGATTAATGGATTTTAAATACTTGCGCAGGTTGTGGACAATCGATAAGCGTGACTTTTTAATGTTTGCAATTACAGGCTTAGTTACATTTTTTGTAGGTGTGCAAGAAGGTATTGTTACGGGTGTAATTCTATCTATAATGGCATTGGTTTATGCGATTTCATACCCGCACGCTGTTGAAATAGGTTTGGTGAAGGGAACAATTGATACTTTCAGAAGTGCAGATAGACACACGAATGTTGAAATTGATGAAGAAACCCTTATCTACCGATTTGACGCGCCTTTGACTTTTGCGAATGTTCCTCATTTTTTAAAGAAACTTAAGAGCTACGAACAGCACAAAAAAGATCTAAAATATGTAATTGTTAATGCCAGTTCAATTGATACAATTGATACCACAGCAATCGACACACTAAGTGAATTAGCAGATGAATATAAACGACGAGACGTACGATTTGTGATTACCTGTTTAAAAGGTCCGGTAAGAGATAAGTTTCAGAAAACCAATATGTTTAATGAAATCGGAAAGGATAATTTCTTTTCTACCGATATTGATGCGTTAAAATCTTTTAGTGGTGAAGACAGACTTGTCAATACAGACATTCTATTTCAAACCAATCCTAAACGGAAAAGAATTTAACCTATAAGGCTTCATAATGTTGATACAGCATTTGCATGAATGCATCACATCTTTTGCGCTCTTTAATTAAAGCATCAGGAGCAAATGTATTGACGATGTATTCTTGGTAGTCGAGGTGGAATGTAAACTTTCCTTGTGGTGTAACCCATCCAAAACCACGCGTAGTGGCATGTAAAGCAAACTCTGGAACGTTTGGATTCAAGAGGTCTTTACTCCAAGGATAATCATTGTTTGTTTCAACCAACATTTGATTCAAAAGGGTTTGGGCAATATCTGCTTGAGAACCTACTTTGTCAATCACCATCCCTCTTGCAGAATCCTTTAAGGCAGGTCCATAAAGCAATAGGGGAATGCGGTAAAATTCTGCATCATTTGGATTAGAAACATAAGGTGAAGCATGACCATGATCGGCAACCATTACAAATAACGTGTTCTTGTACCAAGGTTGTTTTTTAGCTTCGGCTATAAAGTCCGAAAGACATTGGTCAGCATAGATTACTGAGTTCATAAAGTTCTTTTCTGCACCAGTCCATTCAGGCTTGTTGTGTCCTGGAAAGTCATATGGAGAATGGGTACTTCCAGTAAATGCACATTCAATAAATGGTTCAACTTGTTGATTTATCTTGTCTAAAAACATAGCATATAAATCTTCATCGTAATAGTTCAATTTCCCTCGTTTTAAACCGGAAGGAAAATCAGATTCATCTTGTATGCGATCAAACCCATGGTCATTAAAATAACTATCGATATTACCGTATTTTAAATCCCCACTAAAAAGATAGCCTGCTGTATATCCTCTTAAGTCCAAACTTTGGTTTAATGATTTTAGTTTTCTGTGCTTGAAAGGCTGCATAGAAATCGAAATCTCTGGTAATGCTGGGTAACCTGAGAAAATACTTGCATTTCCAATCTCAGAAGTACTTCCTGTTGAGTATAGATTTGTAAATAATACACCTTCTTTAGTCAATTCATCAAACTCCGGAGTTCCTCCAGGTTGTCCAGATAAGCGATTGCTCACCGTTGAAGTCCAACTTTCTAAAATTACAAAAACCAAATTAGGAGAAGTGTCTTCCAGAATATAGTTTGAATGTTCCTTATCGTAATTGAGAAAATCGTCAAGGGTAGACCGAAGCTCTTCTTCGTCATAATTAGTAAGGAACTCACCGATGTTTGAACGCTTAAACAAAAGGAAGCTCTTCCCAAAAAAGTAAGGTGAATTAACCGAGATATCATTAATTACATAGTTTTTAGAGAAATATGCAGCATCGATATTTATTGGAATCTGTTGCACTCCTCCACGTGCAAAAAGAAAGAAAAACCCAAGCAGTAATGGAAGAACCGGCATGAAAACAATGAGTTTCAACCAAAACTTATTTGCACCAGCACCGAATCTTTCTCTTGTAAATAACCACTTTGAAATTTTCCAGCCAAAAACAACTTCAAGAATTAAGTATAGAATAAACCAGAAAGTCATGCTGTAATCTGCTGTTCTAAAGACTTCATCTGGATTGCCTAAGTGCATAAATACACGTGAAGTCAGTTTGTGGTTCCATTCACCATAAGCATTTATTTCTCCGGCATGAATCATGGAAACAAATAAAAGCTCAGCAATAAGTATCACTTTAAAAATAGTGAGCAAAAATCTTTTTTGAAATACGATATAAGAAGTTATAAAAAGAAATGGAAGTACACTGAGCATGCTCCCTGTTGCCAAATCTAACCGTATAGAATGAAAAAAGACTTGTATCCAATCCCAAAACGAGCTTTCACTGACTTTATCAAGATTGTGAATTGTAAACAATATCCTTTGAAAGTCAAAAACAAGTATCCAAAAGAGCAATAGTAAAACAAAAGCAAGTCCTGTTTTCTTTAAAATTTTCATAGACAAAATTCAGTAGTTGAATAAAATCAAAAATTGATTCTTATTGTTCAGGTGTGATTTTTAAAGCTTCACATTCTGCAGCTTTTTCATGTAACTCTTTAGGCATCATTTGTTGAAAAGGGAGGCATAGCTCATCCCTTACTTTTTTTGCTTGAATTAAACTGTCCTCTCCTTCTTTAGTAGGTAATCGTTCAAAGAAAGAAGCTGAAATTCTGTTGACTTCATCACCTGCTTCAACACAATCGCATAATTGATTACTGCTGCTGTTACATGAAACAAATAAGCCAACAATAAATAAAAAACTTAATATTTTCATTAGTCTATAGTTTTATCTAAAACCTTAGGAATTCTAAAGTAATCAGAATCTTTTTTAGGCGCATTTTTAAGGGCTTCTTCGTGAGTGATGGTTTGTGCGGGTACATCTTCTCTCAATACATTGATTTCATCTGACATAAAAACAAGAGGTTTAACATTTTCAGTGTCTACCTTGTCTAGTTTATCCATGAAATCGATAATGTTATTGAGGTCTTCTTTAATAGCGCTTTTCTCTTCCCCTTCAAAGGATAGTCTTGCTAAGTGAGCAATGTGGTCTATTAATTCATCTTTTATTTCCATAACTATTCAACGTTGTGTGCACAAATTTAGTGATTCTTTTGCGGTAAATAAGAACCTATGAGCTGATAAGTTTTTTCTTTCGTGTCTTCAACATCATTATTGCGAATTTCTTCATTGTCTATTAGTGAATGAATATGTACTCTTACAAGTCCGGGCATTGCTGGACCAAATAAATGTTCAGGGTCCGAAAATAAACGGTAATTATTAATAAAAGTAATGGGGAGAATTGGGCAGTCGGCAGCTTTTGCAAGTTGAAAAGCACCATTTTTAAACGGAGCCAATAAAGGTGCATCATCAGGGATTCCTCCTTCTGGAAAAACAACTATGCTCCAGTTTTTATTTAATTCTTTACGTGCTTTAATAAATGCTCTTGCTGATTTTATAGAACTCGATCGATCCACGGGAATGTTTAACTTTTTGAAAAATGTTTTAATTAATGGATAGTTTAGAATTTCACTTTTCCCCATAAATATAAACTTGTGCTGTGGCAGAATGCTGTAAAGCAAAAATATGTCTAAATACGAGCTGTGATTGGCGACTAATACGAATGGGCTTTTAGAAATCTCTGCATCACCACTTTTCTCTATTGCGTAGAAACATAAAATACGCATGCATCTTGACCAAAGTGTATTGACTCGGAAGCTATAAGGCTTTAGTGATTCAACGTTAATTAAAATCAGTAAAAAGGGATAGAAAATCAATAATGTAGAAGCAAAAGCCAATCCAATATATAATTTCCATAAATAGTATAGAGTGCCTAAAATGTACTTCATTTTCATTATTATCCACATCAAATATATAGTATATTGCGCTGTTCTTCAACAAAAGATTATTTTTGTATAGAATTAATTTAATCATATAATTTTTCAATTAATTATGACACGTGTTTTAACAGGTATTCAAAGTACAGGAGTTCCTCATTTAGGTAATTTATTGGGTGCAATTCTTCCTGCAATTAAAATGGCCAATAATGGGGATAATGAATCTTTCTTATTCATCGCCGATTTACATTCTTTAACTACAATTAAAGATGGAGAAACTTTAAGTAATAACACTTATGGTGTTGCTGCTGCATGGCTTGCATTTGGTTTGAACCCTGAAAAAACAGTTTTTTATCGCCAAAGTGATGTTCCTGAAACAACTGAGCTTGCATGGTATTTAATGTGTCACTTCCAATATCAACGTTTAACGCTTGCTCATTCTTTTAAAGATAAAGCAGGAAGAACAAGTGATATTAACGCAGGATTATTCAACTATCCAATGCTGATGGCCGCGGATATTCTTCTATATGATGCAAATGAAGTTCCTGTAGGAAAAGATCAGCTTCAACACATTGAAATGACCAGAGATGTGGCCCAAAAGCTCAATACAAGTACGGGGAAGGATTTATTGGTCATCCCAGAAGCAATCATAGAAGAAAACACAACACTTATTCCGGGAACGGATGGTGGTAAAATGAGTAAGTCAAGAAACAATTACATAAACATTTTTCTTTCCGATAAAGAGTTGAGAAAACAAGTGATGAAAATTGAAACAGACAGCACACCAATGGAAGATTCAAAAGATCCAGAGGGGTGTAATGTTTATACTTTATACAAATTATTGGGAACTGAAGAGCAAACAAAAGCATTAGGTGATCAATACCGTGCGGGTAATTTTGGATATGGCCATGCTAAACAAGCGCTTTATGAATTAATTGTAGAGAAGTTTAAAGACGAGCGCGAAAAATTCAACTATTTCATCAACAATAAGGATGAGATTGACAATGTTTTAAGTGAAGGCGCAGAAAAGGCAAGAGCAATTGCACACAAAACATTGTATCGCGTTCGAAGAGAGTTGGGTTATTAGTTTTAAAACCAGTTAGTTGATTGTTTTTTAGTAGGTGTATGTTCATATTTCCCTAAACATTCAGCTTAAAGTTTATTCATTTTTCAAAGTAATTATCACTCGTTTTTTTTATATTTGGGCAACTATTACTTTAAAATCTGTACATAATGCTTAAAAGATTCATTTTTATACTTTTACTAACACCTTTCTTCTATAGTTGTGACACGCAAACAGTGATTGATGCCGATGGCGTAATTACTGCAAAAGGTGGCGTCCGTTACGGAGGAGAGTTTCGATTTATGTCAAGTGAAAAGGTGAATAGCCTTTTCCCATTAGAAACAGCGGATATCTATTCCAATAGAGTAGTTGCGCAGCTTTTCGAAGGTTTGGTTAAAATTGATCCAGGAAGCACAGAGCTTATTCCAGCAATTGCTAAAGAAACTGAAGTAAATGAAAACTCAACTGTATTTACATTTTTGTTGAGAGATGATGTTTATTTCCATGATGATGCGTGTTTCGAAAATGGAAAAGGGAGAAAGGTAACTGCCCATGATTTTAAATACACTTTGGAGTTTGCTTGTTCTAATCACGAATTAAATCAATTGGCTTATTTATTAAAAGATAAAGTTAAAGGAGGTGATAGTTATTATAAAAATGAAGTCGATCACGTAGAAGGAATTAAGGTTAAAGATGATTTTACACTTGAAATTGAATTAAAAGCTCCATTTTCTGGATTTAAAAAAGTAGTTTCTCATGCTGGACTTAGCGTTTTCCCAAAAGAAGCATTTGAAAAATATGGAAAAGACATAATAACTCATCCAGTAGGAACAGGAGCGTTTGTTTTGGATGTTTTTGCGAATGATAAAATCGTTCTAAAAAGAAACAATAACTATTGGGGAAAGGATGATTTCGGAAACCCTTTGCCGTTCCTTGACAAGGTAACAATGACTTACAGTAAAGATAAAACTGATGAACTGTTGTCATTTAGAGCTGAAAAGATTGATTTGGTGTTGGACATCCCTGTTGAAGAGGTTGAGAATGTTTTAGGAACATTGAATGAAGCTCAAGCTGGTGAGAATGTTAAACACATTGTTGATTCAAAATCAAGTATGGGAATAACATATTATGGTTTTGCACATGAAAGTAAAGAATTTTCAAAAAGGGAAGTGCGTCAGGCATTCAATATGGCAATCGATCGTAAATCTATTATTGACAATTGGTTAGAAGGTGAAGGTTGGGCAGCGACAAACGGTTTTGTACCAAGAATGAAAGGATATCCCAATACTAAAGTAAAAGGTTATTCTTATAATGTAGAAAAAGCTAAAAAATTAATGGCAGAAGCAGGTTATCCAAATGGATATGGTTTCCCTACACTTAGCTTATATGTAAATGCCTTAGACGGTTCAGGTGGACATAAATTAGCGCAAGCAGTGAAGCAGTCTCTAAAAGATAATTTAGGAGTTAATGTCGATATAGAATTGGTTGCATTCGAAGAAAGGGAGAAGCGTATTGTTGATGGATCAGCTATATTTTGGCGTTCAGGATGGGTTGCAGATTATCCAGACCCGGAAAACTTCTTGAACTTATTTTATAGTGGAAACATTGGAGACAACAGTACGACAATAAATCCTTTTAAATATAGAAACCCTGAGTTTGATGCCATGTTTGAAAAAGCATTAACTGAAACTGATGATGAAAAAAGAATGGAATTATTTGCAAAATGTGATCAATTAGTGATTGATGATGCAGTAGTTATGCCTTTAATTACAGATGACTTTGTAACTATGGTTAACCTTAAGGTTAGAAAATTTGTTACGAATGAGGTTGAACAATTGGATTTTTCTCGTATATTTATAAAAGAGATTAATTAATAACTAATAAAAAAACCTCACAGCTTGCAATTTGTGAAAAAAATTAAGCCACGTCTTTATTAAGATGTGGCTTTTTATTTTCCATCCTTAAATTAAATTCATTAGTATTATCTTTGACGCTTTAATGAAATAAATGAAACATCAATTAACATCAACAATCATCACCTTTAATGAGGAGCGAAATATCGCACGTTGTATAGAGGCTTTACTTCCAATCTCTGATGAAATTATCGTCTTGGATTCTTTTTCAACAGACAGAACAGTTGAAATATGTAAAGCATTTGGTGTTCGGATTGAACAAAGAGAATGGAAAGGGTATTCCAATGCTAAAAACTACCTTAATCAATTGGCTTCTCATGAATATATCTTCTCAGTAGATGCAGATGAAGCGCCAGATGAAATTTTACAAAACCATATATTAGACCAGAAGAACTCTGGGTTTGAAGGGGTGTATTCTGTAAATAGACTGACCAGTTATTGTGGGGTATGGATTAAGCATTCAGGTTGGTATCCAGATGTTAAAACACGGGTTTTTCCAAAATCCAAAAGTCAATGGGAAGGTGAGTATGTTCATGAAGAACTTGTAATCGATGGCAATCCTGTTCCAATTGCATTAGAAGGCCATCTGCTGCACTATTCTTACTATTCTCATGAAGAACATAGAGAGCGTGCAGATAAGTACTCAAAACTTACTGCTGTAAAAATGTACAAAAAAGGAAAACGCGTTGGTCCTTTTAAACCTTATGTCAGTGCAGTAGGAAGATTTGTTGCAATGTATTTAATTAAAGCTGGCTTCTTAGATGGGAAAGCAGGGTTTCATATTGCTCGAATATCTGCACTCTCGAATATTTACAAATACAAAGAACTAATCAGGCTTCAAAATGAAAACAATTGATTTATCAGATAAGACGGTTGTAATTAGTCGAACAGACAGTATTGGTGATGTGATTCTTACATTGCCTATGTGTGCATGGATAAAAGAACAGTTTCCGACCGCTAAAATCGTGTTTTTCAGCAAATCTTATACAAGAGAAGTATTGAGGTGCTATCCTTATATCGACGAAGTTGTTTGCTTTGATGAGTGGAGTGATCACAACTTTGAGCAGCAGAAACAAATGCTTATGGAATTGAATGTGCATGCTTTTGTTCATGTCTTTCCAAATAAGGGTTTAGCCAAATTGGCTAAGGCCGCTAAAATACCTTACAGAATTGGAACTTCGCACCGATTGTTTCATTTGTTGACGTGTAATATTCGCCCTAACTTTACACGAAAGAACTCTGATTTTCATGAGGCGCAATTGAACTTTGAACTCTTAAAAACTTTTGGACTTCAGCAATTGCCGAAAATTGAAAGTTTAATTACTTTATTGGAAGGTTTTGCCCCAAAAGCACAGCTGAATTCCTTTTTAGAAGAAGTTTTGAGCACATCGCGCAAGAAAGTAGTGTTGCATACTAAATCACAAGGATCTGCTATAGAATGGCCGTTAGAAAAGTACATTGAACTTTCAGAACAGTTGGTGAAAGAAAACTATGTTGTTTATTTTTCGGGTACTGAAAAGGAAGGACTTCAATTTCGAAAAGAACTACCAAATGATTCCAATATCATTGACATCTCCGGGAAAAGTAGTTTGGGTGAATTGATTGCTTTTATCTCCAAGTGTGATGTTTTGGTAGCATGTAGTACAGGTCCTTTACATATTGCAGCTGTGTTAGGCATAAAGGCAATCGGATTATACACAGATTTAAGACCAATGCATCCTGGAAGATGGGC
>Ga0079223_10001999_pt1 | contig 12479 bp, 6 predicted proteins | sample Stecom2011_FD_75072 | JGI IMG/M metagenome (GOLD analysis project Ga0079223, IMG submission 75072) | Agricultural soil microbial communities from Utah to study Nitrogen management - Steer compost 2011 | ecosystem: Environmental > Terrestrial > Soil > Agricultural land | place: USA: Utah...
TAACCATTCAATTCATATTCAGTGATTACCTTAAGTAATTGGGTCTGGTCATTTCTTCCTTGTATTTTATCAGTTTTTATATTCTTGTATGCTCCATTACTGTTGCTAATGAATAAATATTTGCCTGAATAAAATATTGAAACATACTCTTTGTTTTTATTATTTGGTGTGAATGATAAAATAAGAAATGCGGCAGAGATTAGTATTAGGGTTATCAGAGGAATTGATTTTTTCATAATTTTATATTTTGATTTTATTTTTTATTCAATTAGCCAAATTAAAGACTTAGCAGTGCTGCTTAAAAGTAATAATTTTTTTTGGAATCATGAAATTTTAAATTTATTACATAGTATACTATTGATTTCTTATAATTTATGAACCAATGCCTCTTCGATAGTCAATATGGTATTTATTGAAAGACGAAACTGCCTTGACCTCAGAGAGGTCACACACCTTAACCTAAGCCTCTGCCAAGCTTTTAGCAAAATGCCAACCTGAAAGAAATAGATTGTTCGACCCCGCTGGGGTCGTGGTGGCAACTACGACGGGAAGATAGAAACATATAATCCCTCTGGGATTACAAGTAAAATGAAACTATTAGATAATAAAGTTTGTCATCGGAAAATATACATTTTAAGAGTAGCCCAACTACTGACCTCAGAGAGGTCATACATCAACTAACTCCAGCATAACGAAAACTACCCTGACCTCAGAGAGGTCACACACCTTAACCTAAACCTCCGCCAAGCTTTTAGCAAAATGCCAACCTGAAAGAAATAGATGTTTTTAAATTGAGTGAAATGCTAGGCATTGAAGATTTAAAACGCAACGAGCATACTAAAGTATGTGAGTAAGATTAAATCTTCGATAACGACGCAGTTCGCCAATTTTGGAACATCTATCCCTCAATCATCTTCTCTAACGCCTTCTCAAACTTACTCCTAACCTCCTGAATAAAACCATAATGCTCATCATCAATTACCAGTTTCCCTTGAGTAACGTGCCCCAATAACATAAAGTTCACTCCTGAATTCATCATAAATTCTAGGAAATCATTTTCACTGTCTTGATCAACTGTTACTACAACTCTACCAGCGGATTCTCCAAACAAGAAAGCGTCTTCACGAACTATAGAATCTGTTACAATGTCGAAACCTAATCCTCTTGGCATAGCCATTTCACTTAAAGAAACGAACAAACCTCCATCTGAACAATCATGCGCTGCATTGATCATTCCTTTTTGGATTAACTTCTTAATAGAATCTTGCATTTTGTACTCTTTATCAATATCGAAGTAAGGAGCCGGAGATCCTTTAACGCCATGGTAAGAATAAAGGTATTCTGAACTAGAAATGTCTTCTTGAATTTCTCCAATTAAGAAGATTAAATCTCCCTTCTGCTTGAAATCTAAAGACATAGTTTTTGTTTTATCCTCGATAATTCCAATCATAGCGATAGTAGGAGTTGGGAAAATAGGTTCTTCTTTACCTTCTCTTACTGTTTGATTGTAAAATGAAACGTTTCCACCAGTTACAGGAGTTTTAAACTTTAAACATGCTTCTGTCATACCTTTGATCGCTTCAACAAATTGCCAGTATGATTCTGGATTGTATGGATTACCGAAGTTTAAACAGTTTGAAATTGCACTTGGAATTCCTCCAGAACAAACGATGTTTCTTGCCGCTTCTGCAACTGCCATTGCCGTTCCTTGATGTGGGTCAGCATGAACATATCTTGAATTGCAATCCAATGTCATTGCTAAAGCTCGACTCGTTCCTTTAATGTCAACGATACCAGCATCAGCAGGTGAATTTGTTGTCATTGTTGCAACACCAACCGTTGAGTCGTATTGATTATAAATCCATTTCTTTGAAGCAATGTTCGGATGTTCAATTAAGAAATTAGCAACTTCTTTTAAATCTTCCGGTTGCTCAATGTCATCAATGTTGAATTTTTTAAACTCTTGAAAATAAGCTGGTTCAGAATATTCTCTTTCATAAACTGGAGCACCTCCGCCTAGTACGAGAGAGTCAGCTGGAACATCGGCAACGATTTTATCATTGACGAAGTATCGTACTTGTTCGTCTGCTGTTACAACACCGATTTCCTCGGCATGTAAATCCCATTTGTCAAATATATCTTTAACGATTTGTTCTTTTCCTTTTTCTACAACAACAAGCATGCGTTCTTGTGATTCAGAAAGTAAAATTTCAAATGGAAGCATGTCATCCTGACGCGTTGGAACCTTGTCTAACCAAATGTCCATACCTACTTTTCCAGCAGCCGACATTTCAGAAGTTGCACAAGTGATTCCGGCAGCACCCATGTCTTGCATTCCAACTACTGCGTCAGTTTCAGCTAAAGCTAAAGTTGCTTCTAGTAATAGTTTTTCTTGAAAAGGGTCGCCCACCTGAACAGACGGTAAATCTGCCACAGATTCTTCTGAAATATCTTTAGAAGCAAAAGACGCTCCAGCAATACCATCTTTCCCAGTTGCAGAACCAACAATAAAAACGGGATTACCAACGCCTGAAGCTGTAGCCGAAATCATTTTTGAAGGGTCCATAATTCCAGCAGAAAAAGCATTAACCAATGGATTGGTATTAAATGAATCATCGAAAAACACCTCTCCTCCAATAGTTGGAATTCCCAAAGCATTTCCGTAATCTCCAATGCCTTTAGTAATCCCTTTTATCAACCATTTTGTTCTTTCATTTTCTATATTCCCAAAGCGAAGTGAGTTGAGCAAAGCAATTGGACGAGCACCCATCGTGAAAATGTCGCGATTAATACCTCCAACTCCCGTTGCTGCACCTTGATAGGGCTCGATGGCACTTGGGTGATTGTGGGATTCAATTTTGAATACACAAGCTAATCCGTCACCTATATCTACCATTCCTGCATTTTCTGCACCTGCCTTGACCAAGATGTTTGGACCTTCTTTAGGAAGTGTCTTTAACCAGGTAATAGAGTTTTTATAAGAGCAGTGTTCAGACCACATTACGCTGTAAACAGCTGTTTCAGTAAAATTAGGCGTTCTACCTAAGATTTCTTTAACCATTTGGAACTCTTCTTGAGTTAAACCCAAATCTAATGCTTCTTCTAAAGTTGCTTCTCTTTCAGTTGTGTTTTTCATAGCTTTAACAATTCTATACACAAAATTAATCAATTTGCTGAGGGTTTTGTGCTCCTGTGAAAATTGTTTTACACAAGTAGTTTGTGATTTGATTAAGGCGGTCTCTATTCGATTATGCTAACCTGAGTTCGATTATAAAATTGAGTTTCATATTTCAATAAATAAGTAAGATACGAAGTTTTTTTGCACATAACTCTAATAGCTAGTGATATGAATCCAAGAGAAGAATCGAACTAAGTTACTATGTTTTTGTTATATGAAAAGTAAATAGCTCCAGAATGCTGAAACATTTTTGTTGTTAAATGAGTATAAACATAAAATTACAACACTAAAAAAATAAATCTATTTACTAGCTTTTGTTTTTAATAATACTTATTTTTCCATTGTATAAAACTATAAACCATGCAAGAAACTAAAGAATTAAAACCCGTTCTTATTGAAAAAGAGTTGATTCCAACGCTTAAATTCAATAATAAGGACCTTGTTCGTCAACAAGAGGGTTTAGCTGTAAAATTAATGGAGGCAACTAAATTGGGAAACCTTCACCACGGTAAAGTGGCCATTATATTTGAAGATGATGAAGGTGTAAAGAAGGTAGAAACTACGATTTGGAGTACTGGAACCGACTATATTTGTTTAAAAGGTGGCGTATGGCTGCCAATTAATAGAATTCATAGGGTTGTTTTTTAGATGGTTATACTTTATCTAAGTTAGGAATACAAGAATATTGTAACATATCTAACATAAAGATTCAAACAGAATGTTTAAATTTGAGGTGCGGTTTTAATTAATCGCACTTTTTGTTTTTAGTTAAAAAAGACAAAGTCGTCTATTTGTAAGAACAATTATTAGTTAAAAGATGTTTGTAGTTTAATGTTTAATGACAGACTAAGAAAATAAAGAAAGTCAATTCAAAATGAAGAAATTATCAAGTTTATTATTCGTATTTTTTATTAGCTTCATTGGATATTCCCAAATGATAATGCCAGAGGATATTGTCGATTGGAAGTTTTCAGTGAAACAAAACGGCTGTGAAGCTACCATTATTGCTGATTTAAACATCAAAGACGGATGGAGTATCAATGCCATTCATTTAGATAAAGAGAGTTTTGGTTTTGCCTCTATTTTTGAAATAGATAAATCTCCTAATTATACGCTTGTAGGAAAGCCAACAGAAACAAAACCTACCAACGAATTTAGTCCAGCAATTGGCGAAGTTCTTGATTTTCACGTTGGAAAAAAGATTCAGTTTAAACAAAAAATAAAAGTAAGTTCTGAAAAGGACTTTGTTTTGTCTTTTAACTTTGGGTATCAACCGTGTGATTCAGTTCAATGTCTATTTCCCTTTGAAGATACTTTTACTGTTAAAGTTAAAGGATGTAAGGAAACAGTAGCCATGCAAGAAAAAGGTGATACTCCAGTTGCTTCAGATAACAATGACGCAAGTGACGAAGGTTCTGCAATAGAAGAGGAAGAAGAGGAAGTTGAGGAACAAGCAGCGCTTACTCCTGAAGAAGGTTTGGATGAAATGGCTGAGACTTTAGATCAAGCGCCTATTGAAAAAGATATTAAAAGTCACTCTCTTTGGTGGATTTTCGCCTTGTCATTTGGTAGTGGTTTAATCGCTTTGGTTACGCCTTGCGTCTTCCCGATGATTCCAATGACTGTAAGTTACTTTACGAAAACGAGTAAATCAAAAGCAGCAGGAATTGCAAACGCTGTTAAATATGGTGTTTCTATTATTGTTATCTATATCGTTTTAGGAACCATGGTTACTTGGATATTCGGTGCGGAATCACTAAATAATATGTCAACAGACCCTGTTTTCAACATTGTATTCTTCTTCTTATTGGTTATTTTTGCTGTTTCATTTATGGGGGCTTTTGAAATCGCATTGCCTTCATCATGGGCGAATAAAGCTGACTCAAAGGCTGATAAAGGTGGTTTCATTGGAATTTTCTTTATGGCATTAGCATTGGCACTGGTTTCATTCTCATGTACTGGACCTATCGTTGGTGTATTGCTTGTTCAGGCAGCAACTGAAGGTGGAATTGCACCATTCATTGGAATGTTCGGTTTTTCTTTAGCATTGGCATTGCCATTTGCATTGTTTGCAGCTTTCCCAGGTTGGTTGAATACGCTACCAAAGTCAGGAGGTTGGTTAAGCTCTGTGAAAGTGGTGTTGGGATTGTTAGAATTAGCATTGGCGTTTAAATTCTTATCGAATGCGGACTTGGCTTTACAAACTCACTTCCTAGAAAGAGAATTGTTTATCGCTATTTGGATCGCAATTTTCTTAGTACTTGCATTGTACTTGTTTGGTAAAATTAGATTGCCGAATGATAGCCCAATTGAGAAATTGTCAGTAGGTAGAACTTTGTTTGGAACGCTGGTTTTAGTGTTTGTTTTCTACTTGATTCCAGGAATGTGGGGTGCACCATTAAAGATTATTGCAGCTTTCCCACCACCAATGAGTTATAGTGAGGCACCATTAGGTGTTGGTTACACAGGTGGAGGTGCAACAAGCTTTACCGGAAAATCTGATGATGTTTATATTGAAGGTACGTTCTTAGGGCCGCAAAATATTATGGTGTTCCACGATTATGATTTGGCATTAGCGCATGCAAATAAAATAGGAAAACCATTGATGGTTGATTTTACAGGACACAACTGTGTAAACTGTCGTAAGATGGAACAAAGTGTTTGGGGTGAACCAGGAATTATCGATATTTTAAGAGATAGTGTGGTAATCGCTTCTTTACACGTTGATGAGCGCGTAATGCTTCCAAAAGAGGAGCAAGGCGAAGGTACATTCCCGAATGGAAGAGTGAAAAAGATAAGAACTTATGGTGATAAGTGGACTTTTAAGCAAGTTTTCGAATACGAAGTAACTGCTCAGCCATATTATATCTTCCAAAATGGAACTGGAAAAGACCTTTCAAATGGTCCAGCAGACTACCAAAACCACCGTAGTGCAAAAGCATTTAGAGCATGGTTGGAAGCTGGTTTGAAAGCTTATAGAGAAGGATAATAGATTTGAACTTAGCATTATTGAATAATAGCTATCTTAAAAAGTAAAGTTTTGAGTAAAAGTATCGGATGTCTCAAAAGTGGGGAAAGTTAATTCAGATGAAATTTGAGTTAACAAATAGTTCTCCAATTTTGAGACATCCTTTTTTTTTGGATTTATTCGCTCCATTTTTCATAAAATCGAGTACTATATAACACATTGTGCAAAAATTCCGATAAGTTTCATTGAATTCTCTTAGTACATACTCCTTAAAGTATTATTTTTGTCAAAACAATTTAACAATGGACCAAAAAGCAAAAGCAGTTTTAGTATTAGAAGATGGAACAGTATTTCATGGTACTGCAATCGGTAAAAAAGGAAAGTCTAAGGGAGAGTTAGTATTTAACACCAGTATGGCTGGATATCAAGAGATTTTTACAGACCCATCATACCACGGACAAATTATTGTTATGTCAACAAGCCACGTAGGAAACTATGGTGTAACTTCTAATGATGCCGAATCTGACGTAATCCGTTGTGAAGGTATTGTTGTAAAGAAATTCTCTGAGGTGACTTCACGTAAATTAGCGGAAGCTTCTTTGCAAGAATTGATGGAGCATTCAAATAAAGCTGGAATTTCTGATATTGATACAAGAGAATTGGTTCGCCACTTGAGAGACAATGGTTCAATGAATGGTGTAATCTCTTCAGAAGATAATTTCGATATCGAGGAATTGTTAAAAGAAGCAAAAGCACTTCCGTCAATGGTTGGACAAGAGATTTCTAGTAAACTTTCAACAAAAGAGATCTTGAACTTCCCTTCTACAACTGAAGAGTCAACATATAAAATAGCACTAATAGACTACGGTGCGGTAGTGAAATTAGCTTCTTATTTGAATACATTAAGTTGCGACGTTACTATTTATCCTATGGATACACCTTTAGCAAAGATGCTAGAAGGGAATCCTGATGGATTTGTATTGTCAAATGGTCCTGGAGATGCTTCTACGATGACCTCTTCAATTGAACTTGTAAAAGAAATGATTGCTACCGACCTTCCTGTTTTTGGAATTAATATGGGGTATCAATTATTGGCTTTAAGTCAAGGACTGAAAATTGAAAAGATGGTACATGGACATAGAGGAAGTAATCATCCAGTTATTAATCACCTATTAGGTAAAGCAGAAATTACTTCTCAAAATCACGGCTTTGTTGTGACAAGAGAAAGTGCGGAAGCAAATAAGGATGTTGTTATTACACATTCACACTTAAATGACAATACGGTTGCTGGAATTGCACTTAAAGGTAAAAAAGCATTCGGTGTTCAGTATCATCCGGAGCCAACTGCTGGTCCACATGATTCTATTTATCTATTTAATCAATTTATCGAATATTTAAAGAAATAATAAACAAGGTGTTTTAGACACGTCAAGTGTTCTTAATATAAAGAATTTAATTTTTAACTTAAAAATCGGTTAACATGAGTTACATTTCAAGCGTTCACGCAAGACAAGTTTTGGATTCAAGAGGTAATCCTACAGTTGAAGTTGATGTTTATACAGTAAGTGGTGCAATGGGAAGGGCTGCAGTTCCTTCGGGTGCTTCAACAGGAGCCTACGAAGCTGTGGAATTACGCGATGGAGACAAGTCTCGCTACCTTGGAAAAGGTGTTGAGAAAGCAATTCAAAATGTTAACACTATCATCAATGAAGCTTTGCAAGGGGCTTATGTTCTAGATCAAAAAGCGATCGACCTTCAATTATTGAAGTTGGATGGTACTGAGAATAAATCACGTTTAGGAGCGAATGCAATTTTAGGAGTTTCTTTGGCTGTGGCTAAAGCGGCGGCGGCTGAATTGGGAATTTCTTTATTCAAATATATCGGTGGAGTTGGTGCTGTTACAATGCCTATTCCTATGATGAATATCTTAAATGGTGGTGAACACGCTGATAACAAGATCGATATTCAAGAATTTATGGTGATGCCATTGGGCGCTAAGTCATTCTCTGAAGCATTAAGAATAGGAGTGGAGATTTTCCACCAATTAAAGAAGGTACTACAAGAAAAAGGATATTCGACAAACGTTGGAGATGAGGGAGGTTTTGCGCCTAACCTTGGTTCAAACGAAGAAGCGATTGAATTCGTTTTAGAAGCGATTAGACAAGCTGGTTACAAACCAGGTGAAGATGTTTGGATCGCACTCGACGCTGCTAGTTCAGAGTTTTACGATAGAGAAAATAAGAAATATATTTTCGAATCTACTGGAGAAGAAAAAACTTCTGCTGAAATGGTAAGTTACTGGAAAGAATGGTCTGAAAAATACCCGATTATTTCTATCGAAGACGGTTTAGACGAAGACGACTGGGAAGGATGGAAAATGTTGACAGAAGCAATTGGAGATAAGGTTCAATTAGTAGGGGATGATTTGTTTGTTACAAATACCAAAAGATTAGCGCGAGGAATTGAAGAAAATACGGCTAATTCAATCTTAGTGAAAGTGAACCAAATCGGAACGTTAACAGAAACAATTGAGGCAGTTCAAATGGCAACAAGAAATAGATATACTTCGGTTATGAGTCATAGAAGTGGTGAAACTGAAGATTATACGATTGCTGATTTGGCTGTTGCATTGAATTGTGGGCAAATCAAAACTGGTTCAGCTTCAAGAAGTGATAGAATGGCAAAATACAATCAATTATTAAGAATTGAAGAAGAGTTAGGAGAAACAGCTTATTTCCCTGGTCTCGACTTTTCTTTTTTGAAAAATAAATAGTTGTTAGTATATATTCTGTCTTAAAAGTTTAGTTTTATGACAGATGATAGGATGTTTCAAAAGTGACGGCGTAGCAAGACGCTGAAAGTGAGGATAAGAAAAATACACTAAGGTGTGTGGTCAAGTTCGAAGCTTTTAGGAATGCAAGAGTTCTCCAGTTTTGAAACATCCTTTTTTGTTAAATAAGGCAACCTATAAGCACTACACACGTTTATTCTTTAAACGTTGGTAAAATTTAGACTCATGAAATTTAATTACACAATGCAGAATAAGCATACTTTTTTAAAACTAAATAAATCATTCTCAGTAGGTAAGTTGATTTTAGCACTTACTTTTATGTTTTTTCAAGCTACTGCTTTTTCCCAAATAACATTCCCAACACCTTTTGTGACGCCACAACAAGCAGTAGAAAATGTATTGCTGGGACCTGGAGTTCAAGCTTCTGGTTTTAAATACAACGGGAATAGTGTCATGGCTGTTAACGTTCAGTCCAACATTAGAAGATTCGTCAATACAAATGCTGTTTTTCCTTTAGATGAAGGGGTTCTTATGCATACTGCAAATGCTCCTAATGTGAGCGGAGACCCTGACTTAAATGCAATTAATTTAAGTAATAGTAATATTTCTAACGGAGTAATTTTGGAATTTGATTTCGTGCCAGAAGGAGATACTTTGTCTTTTAGCTATATCTTCTCTTCTGCAGAATATAGTTCTTTTACATGCTCTAGTTTTAACGATGTATTTGGATTCTTTATTTCTGGTCCTGGAATATCAGGTCCTTATTCAAATAACTCAATCAACATTGCAACAATTCCTGGTACTAATACGCCGGTTGGAATTAATACGGTAAACTCTGGGAATGTAACGAGTAGTAATTGCTTTAATGCAAACCCAAATTATCAGCAAGATTCTCAATATTGGACAAGTTCTTTTAACTCTGTTTACAACTCTTCTCCAGCCATTTCCGGTTCTGTAGGTTCGCCTAACTTTAATGGAAGTACAATTGAATTAACAGCTAATGCTTCGGTTATTTGTGGGGAAACTTACCATATTAAATTAGCGATATCTAATGTGAGTGACCAATCTTATAACTCAGGGGTTTTCCTGAAAGCTGGTTCTTTCTCATCTGTACCAACATTTGAAATTTCTGGTCAAAATACGACAACCATGACTATGGACTCGGTACTAGTAGAAGGGTGTGATATGGGTGATTTCTGTTTCACAAGACCAATTGAAATCGCTGAAGATACTGCTGTTGTTCACTTTGAAATTGGTGGTACAGCAATATTAGGAGTTGACTATAACTTTACGAATATTCCAAACACGCTAGATAGTATTATTCTTTACCCAGGAGAAACAGATTTCTGTATCGATATTGAACCAGTTTTAGATGGTTTGCTTGAAGGGCTGGAATCGATTGAAATTAGTACCTTTTCGGTCAACCCCTGTGGAGATACTTTGTGGAGTGAAGCTCGGTTATATATAGCCGATAAGCCCGACATACCCATTCCGAATGCAGGATCAAATTTTGCCGTCTGTGATGGTGGAACTGGGGTTTTAGAAGGAGAAGCTGAAGTAGCAACAAACACTACAACTTGGACGTATGATGGCCCTGGTGTAATTACTTTTACGCCGAATGCAAATGACCCCAATGCGACTGTTTCTTTTACAGAACCAGGTTCCTACACCTTGTTCCTCACAGAAGCTAATGATACCTGTGATGTCTTTGGAATTGACTCTGTAACCGTTGTTTATGGTGAAGTGTTATTAGATGTTTCAAACGATACAATAATTTGTCAGAATGGACAGGTGGATTTAATTGCTACTGGAAATACGACGAGCAATTCACCTCTAGAGTATCATTGGGATCATACAACTGATGTAGGTGCGGTTCAGAATGTGACACCATTAGAAAATACTACGTATTCTGTTTTTGCAGAAAATACCGATGGATGTATCTCGCAAACGAAAACGATAACCGTGTCGGTTCATCCTCCTCTAGAATTAACAATAACTCCGACTTTACAGTCTATTTGTCCTGGCGATATGGCACAGATTAGCTCTGTAGTAACAGGAGGAAATGGTGGCCCTTATACTTTAGTATGGACAGACCCAACAGGAAATGTAGTAGGGGATGAAGCACAAATCGCCGTTTCTCCAGAATCAACTTCGATTTATACATTAACGGTTTCAGATAATTGTGAAACGACTCCTGTTACCCTAACTTCTGAAGTTGTTGTAGAACCATTGCCAGAAGTAATGTTTTCTGTAACAGAACCGGCTTTATGTACGCCTGCTGTGTTTGAAGTGATAAATAATACTGATCCGAATATGGTTGATCAAACATATTGGTACGTTAATAGTGGCCACTCGTATGCTAATTTGGATACGATTAATCCTGATATCACTTCACCTGGTGTTTACGATGTGAAATTGGTGGTAGTGAGTCCAGCAGGTTGTGTAGATTCTTTATCTGTAAATAACTTCCTTGAAGTTTACGCTTTACCAGAAGTAAGATTTACATATACACCAAATCCTACAACTGTGTTGAATACTGAAGTGAAGTTTCAAAATGGTACGACAGGGGCGGTTTCTTATCAGTGGACTTTCGAAGACGGTCTTCCCGCTTATTCTTCATTAACGAATCCAACGGTAAATTTCCCTGAAGGTATCGTCGATGTGTATGATGTTGAAATGATTGCTTACACTGAGTTTGGTTGTACTGATACTGTTTTAAAAAGAATACGAGTTCAACCGGAAGTGTTGATCTTTGCACCAAATTCTTTTACGCCAGACAACGATTCTTATAATGAAGTATGGAAAGTACATTTATTAGGAGTTGATGTTTACAATGTAACAATCGAAGTATTTAATCGTTGGGGTGAACAAGTTTGGGAATCACACGACATCGAGTATGGATGGGATGGAACATATGGTGGAAAGCCAGTTCCTACAGGTTCTTACATCTGGAAAGTTAGCGCAGCTGATAGATTGACAGATGGAAAATACGAATGGCAAGGTCAAGTGACTATTTTGAGATAGGTATTTAAAGAAAGATTAGGAAGGAATTGTCTCAAAACTTTAGTTTTGAGATGCTCTCAAATAAAAAGTAGTTGTCGCAAGACAGCAAACTTTGTTATAAAGTGTGAATGTTTCAAAAGTGAGGAGAATACAAAAGATTGTAAATGAGAACGAAATGAAGATACTATTGTATGTGATTTAGTTCCAAATTCATCAATAATGCTACAGCTTCCCAGTTATGAAACATTCACTTTTTTATTTATTACTTTAGGATTGCTTTAATCCCAGGAAGTTCAATCCCTTCAAGATATTCAAGCATAGCTCCACCTCCTGTAGAAACGTAGCTAACTTTATCCGCTAAGTTTAACTGGTTGATGGCTGCAACTGAATCTCCACCTCCAATCAATGTGAAAGCCCCATTCTCTGTCGCGCTAACCAAAGCATTGGCAACTGCTTCTGTACCTTTTTTGAAAGTCTCCATTTCGAAAACACCCATAGGACCATTCCAAAGAATCGTTTTTGAATTTTCAATAATCGAA
>Ga0079223_10002000_pt1 | contig 12478 bp, 9 predicted proteins | sample Stecom2011_FD_75072 | JGI IMG/M metagenome (GOLD analysis project Ga0079223, IMG submission 75072) | Agricultural soil microbial communities from Utah to study Nitrogen management - Steer compost 2011 | ecosystem: Environmental > Terrestrial > Soil > Agricultural land | place: USA: Utah...
ACCGTTTCTCCCGACCTGAACGCCATGCAGCGCAAGGCGGTTCTGTACCTGGGCGGCCCGTGCCTGGTGCTGGCCGGGGCCGGTAGCGGCAAGACCAGCGTCATCACCCAGAAGATCGCCTATCTGTTGCGGGAATGCGGGTACCCGGCGCGTACCGTGGTGGCCATGACGTTCACCAACAAGGCGGCGCGCGAAATGAGTGAACGGGTCAGGAAGCTGGTAGATCCGCGCCTGCTCAAGGGGCTTACCGTCAGCACCTTCCATTCGCTGGGGCTGCGGTTTCTGCGCGAGGAGGCCGAGCACGCCGGTCTGAAGAAGCAGTTCTCGATTCTGGATTCGAATGACGCCCTGGCCATCATTCAGGAATTGCTCGCCACGACCGATCGCGCACGGCTCAGGGCCGTGCAGCAGAATATTTCGTTGTGGAAGAACGGCCTGTGCGGCCCGGAACAGGCCCTGGCCGAAGCGCAGAGCCCCAGCGAAGCGGAAGCGGCCCGCGTGTATCGCGACTATTGCGCGACGCTTACGGCTTACCAGGCTGTGGACTTCGACGACCTGATTCGCCTGCCGGCCATGCTTCTCGAAACCAATGAAGCCGTGCGCCAGCGCTGGCAGTCGCGCGTGCATTACCTGCTTGTCGACGAATACCAGGATACGAACGTGTGCCAGTACCGCATGGTGCAGGCACTGGTGGGGTCACGTGCCATGTTCACCGCCGTGGGCGACGATGATCAGGCCATCTATGCGTGGCGCGGTGCCACGGTCGAGAATCTGCAGCGCCTCACCCGCGACTTTCCGGGCATCGAGCTGATCAAGCTCGAGCAGAACTATCGCTCGGTGCAGCGCATACTTACCGCGGCCAACAAGGTCATCAGTCACAATCCCAACGTGTTCGGCAAGAAGCTGTGGTCGTCATTGGGCGAGGGAGAGCCGATCGAGATCACGCCGATGGATGACGAAGAGGCCGAAGCCGAAAGCGTGGCGATCCGAATTTCCGCGGCGCGTTTCGAGCGGCGGGCCCGGTGGCGCGACTTTGCGGTGCTGTATCGCAGCAACCAGCAGGCACGCGTGCTGGAACAGGCCCTGCGCAACCTGCGCATCCCATACACCGTATCGGGCGGGCAGAGCTTCTTCGAAAAACCGGAGATCCGTGATGTGCTCGCCTGGCTTCGCCTGATCGCCAACGATGATGACGACCCGGCATTCATCCGGGCCGTGACGACGCCACGGCGTGGAGTCGGCAACACCACTTTGCAGACGCTGGGGCAGTTTGCGCAGGAAAAGGGCCTGTCGATGTTTGCAGCGGTGTTCGAAATAGGTGCGACCGAACGCCTCGGGCCCCGCCAGCTGCAGCCGCTGCAGGGCTTCGCGCGACTCATACAGAGTTTTCAGGCGCGGGCGGGCCGCCCCGGTGCCCTGGCAATGCCCGCCAGCGGCGACCTGTTCAGTGTCGCGAACGACGTGGCGTCGCACGATCCGGCGGTAGAGCCTGCAGGCAGTGGCGATGACACGCCGGGCCTGCTCGACGAGCTGCTGCGCGCCATCGATTACGAACGCCATCTTTACGACGTCTACGACGAGAAGCCGGCCCAGACGCGCTGGCAGAACGTGCTGGAGCTCATCGGTTGGCTCAAGCGCAAGGCGCAGGAAGACGAGCTTGATCTCATCGAACTGGTGCAGCATGTGGCCCTGGTCACCATGCTGGAACGTAGCGATGACGAAGAGCCGGATGCGGTCAAGCTTTCTACTCTGCATGCGGCAAAGGGGCTGGAGTATCCGCACGTGTATCTGGTGGGGGTGGAAGAGGGCCTGCTGCCCCACTTGGGCCGCGATGACGAGGATCTGGATGCGGCCGATGCCGTCGAAGCCCTGGCCCAGCGCGTGCAGGAAGAGCGCCGGCTCATGTACGTGGGCATTACGCGGGCGCAGCGCACGTTGCATCTGAGCTGGTGCAAGCGCCGCCGTCGCGCCCGCGAGTATGTCGTGCGCGAGCGCTCCCGCTTCATCGAAGAAATGGGCTTCCGGGAAAGCGCTCCCTCCGACCCGACTCCGGGACTCGACCCGCGCCAGCGGCTCGACATGCTGCGTTCGCTTCTGGCGAAGTGATGAGAAAAGAGCCCGTCTGATCGACGGGCTCAAAGAGACGACTTTTCAACCGCGCCACTCAAGGCGCAAACTTCCTACCACTGACTGCCGGTAAAGCGGGCGTCGCGGGCTCGGGCGTCATTCAGTGCCTCTGCCACCTGCACCAGGTAGCGACCGAAGGACGAAGCGGCGCGACCGATGAAGCTGGCAACCATGCCAAGACCTTCCAGTACCGAGTAGGCGCGGTTGTGCTGGTTTGCAGTGTCGAGAAGCTCGCGCTCCAGAGAATCGCTGAACCGGCTGTACGAAGTAACTGTATTGACTGACATGATGACCCCTTTGTGTACTGCTTGCTAATGGACGATGATTGAATTATAGGGTTTACCCTAAGTAATGTCTAGGGTAAACCCTAATATAAAGTCGGGGTGTCGTATATCCGCACTCATAATGTGAAAACGGTTTGTGCATTGTGGAATTAGCGACGACCGGCCGTGCGGGCGATTACATCGCGCCAGCAGGCTTGCGATCGATCGGGCAAAATACAAGATTTGCTCTTTGCAGGATTCAAGTCATGTCCAAGCGCCCCGCTCCGCTCGCCGGCATACGTGTTCTCGATCTGACACGCGTACTGGCCGGACCCTGGTGCACCCAGAACCTTGCCGATCTGGGTGCGGAAGTAATCAAGATCGAACGGCCGGGCACCGGCGACGATACGCGCGGCTGGGGTCCGCCTTACATGAAGGACGCCCAGGGGCACGAAACCACCGAAGCGGCGTACTACGTCAGCGCGAACCGCAACAAGAAGTCGGTTGCGCTCGACATTGCGAGCAGCCGCGGGGCTGACGTGGTGCGCGAGTTGGCACGCCAGTGCGACGTGTTCGTCGAGAACTTCAAGGTGGGGGGTCTGCGCAAGTACGGCCTCGACTATGAAAGCATCAAGGCCGTGAACCCGGCCATCATCTACTGCTCGATTACCGGCTTTGGGCAAACGGGCCCCTATGCAAGCCGGCCCGGGTACGACTTCATGATCCAGGCCATGGGTGGCCTGATGAGCATCACGGGTGAGCGCGATGACTTGCCTGGCGGTGGCCCCCAGAAGGCGGGTGTGGCGGTGGCCGACCTGATGACAGGCATGTATTCCACGGTGGCGATTCTTGCCGCCCTGTACGAGCGCCGCAACAGCGGGTTGGGTCAGCATATCGACATGGCCCTGCTCGACTGCCAGGTTGCCATGCTGGCAAACCAGAACATGAATTACATGGCTTCAGGGGAATCTCCGCGGCGGGCCGGCAATGCGCATCAGAACCTGGTGCCGTATCAGGTATTTGCGGCCGCAGATGGCCACCTCATCGTGGCTGTGGGCAACGATAGCCAGTTTCGTGCGTATTGCTCGGTGATCGGTCGCCCCGAACTGGCCGAAGACGCGCGCTTCCAGAAGAATTCCGGCCGCGTCGTGAATCGCGAGGCCCTCATTCCCATTCTGGCCGAGGCCATGCTCACCGGCAAGCGCGACGACTGGCTGGCCCGGCTCGAGGCGGCGGGTGTGCCGGCAGGGCCCATCAACACCATCGAGCAGGTTTATCAGGATCCCCAGGTTCTTGCGCGCGGCCTGCGGCTCGAAGTGCCCCATACCAGCGCCGGCACATTGCCCACCGTGGCGAGCCCCCTGCGTCTTTCCGACAGCCCCGTGCAATACCGCCGCGCGGCTCCCCTGCTGGGTGAACACACTGCCGAGGTGCTGCAACAGTATTTGAACCTCTCCGAAGAGGAAATTAAGGAGTTCATGAAATGAAAGACATCGATATCATCGGCGTGGTCGGCGCCGGTGCCATGGGCCGCGGCATTGCCCAGATCGCGGCGCAGGCAGGCGTGCGGGTGCGGCTGTACGACGTGCAGCCTGACGCCGTGGCCGCTGCGCGCACGGCGTTGCAGGACATCTGGCAGAAATTGGTGGCCAAAGGCCGCATGACCGAGCCTGACGCGAATGCCGCGCTCGAGCGTGTGATGCCGTGCTCAAGCCTCGAGGAAATGGCCGACGTGCAGCTCGTGGTCGAAGCCATCATCGAGCGGCTCGATGCAAAGACGGAGCTCTTTCGCCGGCTGGAAGACATTGTCGGCGACGACTGCATCCTGGCCTCGAACACGTCGTCGTTGTCGATCACCTCGATCGCGGCGGCCTGCCGCGCGCCGCAACGTGTCGTTGGCTACCACTTCTTCAATCCCGTCGCACTCATGAAGGTCGTGGAAGTGATCGACGGCGCACGCAGCGACCGGCGTTGCGGCGACCGGCTGATGGAGCTGGCCCGACGCATGGGGCATACGCCCGTGCGGGCTGCTGACATGCCCGGCTTCATCGTCAACCACGGCGGGCGCGGTATGAACACCGAAGGTCTGAAAACGGCGCAGGAGTGCGTGGCGCCGTTTCACGTTATCGACACGATCATGCGCGAGCAGGCGGGCTTTCGCATGGGGCCGTTCGAGCTCATGGATCTCACGGGGCTCGACGTTTCGCACCCTGTCATGGAATCGATCTACCGTCAGTTCTACGACGAGCCGCGCTTTCGCCCGTCGCCGATCACGGCCTTGCGCTTTGCCGGCGGTCTGCTGGGGCGCAAGACGGGCCAGGGCTTCTACCGCTACGAAGACGGCCGCAAGGTCAGTGAACCCGAACCGGCGGCTCCGGCGGTACCCGATGGCCTGGCCGTGTGGCTGGCACCCTATCACTCCACCGGGCACCGCAGGGCCGCCGCCTTGCTGCGTGAGCTGGGCGTCGAGCCCTCGACCTCCGAGTTGCCGCCGCGTGACGCCTTGATCGTCGTCACCCCCCAGGGCGACGACACGGCCACGGTAGTGGCCGACTACCAGCTCGACGGCCGGCGCACCGTGGCACTCGATACATTCTTCGGTCTGGAAGCCGGCAAGCGCCGGGTTGTGATGTGCTCGGCGGCGACCGAGCCGCAGTGGCGTGACGCCGCGCATGCCTTGTTCGCGCGCGATGGGTCGCCCGTGAGTGTCATCGCCGATTCGGCAGGCTTCGTCGGGCAGCGCATCGTGGCGACCATCATCAATGTGGCGTGCGATATCGCGCAGCAGGGCGTCGCAACGCCCGAGGACATCGACCAGGCGATTTCGCTGGGCCTGGGCTACCCGGGGGGCGGGCCGCTGTCGCTTGGCGACGCACTGGGTGCGGCACACGTGCTCGAGATTCTGCGCGGCATGCAGCGCACCACAGGCGACATGCGTTACCGCCCGAGCCTGTGGCTGCAACGGCGTGTGCAGCTGGGTCTGTCGCTGCGCGCGCAGCCTCGACAATAACCGGGCATCAGCCACTGGCGCCATAAAAAACAGGCGCACAAAAAAAGGGCCGCTATGCGCGGCCCTTTGATCACCGGAATCGGCAGAACGCTTATTGCACCGCGTTCACCATGTAATGCACGGCCGAGATCACTTCCTCGTCGCTGGCGGTGGAGCCGCCACGCGGGGGCATCGCACCCTTGCCCTCGAGCGAGATTTTGATCATTTTGTCCATACCCTCGGCGATGAGGGGCTCCCATTGGGCCTTGTCGCCAAACTTGGGCGCGCCGGCCACACCCATGTCGTGGCAGGCAAAGCAGGTTGTCTTGTACAGTTTTTCGCCGGCGGCCAGGTCGACGTTGCCGGCAGCAGCGGCCTGGGCGGGTGCGTCTTGTGCCGGTTGCTCGGGCGCTGCGGCGGCCTGCTCGGCGGCCGGCTGCTCGGCTGCCGGCTGGGCTGCGGCCTGTTGTGCCTCGGCCTGCGCCGGCGCGTCGGCGGCAGCTGCCTGCGCCTGTTCGGCTGCGCCATCGGCTGCAGCGGCTTCACCCCCTTGAGCCGCTTCGCCGCCGGCTTCGGGTTCGGGGAAGTTGGCACCCGACTGGTTGGCGAGATACACCACGGCACGTGCGACTTCGAGATCGCTGAGCGACGGATTGCCACCACGCGGCGGCATGGCGTTCACACCGTTGATGGCGTTCTTGAGCAGGGCGTCGAAGCCCTTGGCGATGAGTGGCTGCCAGGCGGCGGTATCACCCAGCTTGTGCGCCCCGGCCACACCTGCCGTGTGGCAGGCCGAACAGGTGGCGGAATAAACCTGCTCGCCCGTGCGCTCTTCGGTAGCGGCTTCGGCGGAAACCAGCGAGAACTTGGCAACCGGCTGGATACGTGAGGCGACGGCTTCCTGGGAATGCGCATCGGAACCAACCCCGAGTGGCACGCTGGCCGTTACAAGCCTGATGAGCAGGAGAATGACCGCAATGGGGATGATAAAGGCCAGCAGAATCGTAACGATGAGCTGCTTGGGAGTCTTGATGAGGCCTTCATGCTCAGCCGTCTGTTCGACGTGTTGTTCCGGGGTGTTCATATCGAATGCGAGTTCCTGTCAGGGGGCCAGTGGCCTGTTCTTCATGGTGTGCATTGAGGCACACGGCTGCTTGCGGATGTTAACCGGTTCACGGGTGGCGCTCGAATCCGCGATTATACCTTTTTCGAATATCGCGCTACAATCATTGGCTCGGTAAGCGCCCGTAGTTCAATGGATAGAATAAGAGTCTCCGAAGCTCTCGATACAGGTTCGATTCCTGTCGGGCGCGCCACCAGAATCCGATCATTCTGATCGTTCATTCGTTTCAGTCTCCCTCCCCTTTCCATTCTTAAGCCGTTTTCACGGCCCGGTTCTTCTGTGCCCCTGTGTTTTGTTCGTGCGTTCTCTGCGCGCCTTGGGCGTGCGTTTTTTGCGTGCGTTTTGTGCGTGTTACGGGGCGTTGTTACATACTTTAAGCCTATACGACTGCGCCGGCCATTAGTCTACCGCTCTTCGTGGCGGTTGCAATGCCCCCGCAGCCTTCGCACGACCCTTCAGGGCGCCCGCAATGCAGCATGGAACCGCGCCACGTACTCGTCGAACGGCTCGGTATCGGCGGCTTCGATTTCGTGCTGTTCGCGGATCGATGCAGCGGCTTCGTCTTTGTAGCGCTGCTCGAGTTCCGGTTCGAGCGGGCCTTGCACCAGCGTTTCATGGTGCTCGCGGCTGAGCTGCAGCGTGAAGTTGTGCAGGGTGGCCTGACGCTCGCGCATGGCATGAAGCACCCGCGCAGAGGGTGTCAGTTCGGTGTTGCGGATTTTCTTGAGTTGCAGTTCGAGCGCGGCGACATGGCGCTGGTGACCCGCGGCCTGATCGAGCAGTTCGGCATAAGGGCGAATGCACTCGATGATTTCCTCGCCCCAGTCGCGCAGCGAGATCTCGTTCTCGCCACGACGCAGCAGCAACCCGGGCTTGCGCCCCTCGCGCACCACCGTGGCGAAGTTGTTCTTGCTGATGGGGCAATCGCCGTTGGCGGGGAAGAACGGGCTGGGTTCGGCCGCACAGTACAGCAGGAAGGCGTCGATGAACCGGCAGGATTCCGCGCGGATGCCCACGGGTGACCAGGGGTCGATATCGAGGCAGCGCACTTCGATGTATTCGACACCGCGTTCGGCCAGAGCGGTGGCGGGCCGTTCGCCGCGGTTGGTGCTGCGCTTGGGGCGGATCGCCGAGTAGTACTCGTTCTCGATCTGCAGGATGTTGGTGTTCAGCTGGATCCATTCGCCGTTGCGATGGGTGCCGATTCGTTCGTAGGCCGGCCACGGGGTGGTGACCGCCGTGTACATGCGCTGCAGGAAGGTTTCGAGGTCGTTGTAGCAGAGTTCGAGGTCGGATTGTGCCTTGTTCTGATAGCCCAGATCACTCATGCGCAGGCTCGTGGCCCAGGGAAGATAGAGTGTTTCGGCATCAAAGTCGTGCAGCGAATGCGGACGATCGCCCAGGAAAGCCCGCGACACAGCCGGCGACGCACCGAACAGGTACATCAGCAACCAGCTGTAGCGCGTAAAGTTGCGGATGAGCGCGAGGTACCCCTTGGTGCGCTGATGCTCGAGCGAAATGCCTTCGATGCCGATGTGGTCCCAGATCGGGTCGGGCACCGAAAAGTTGTAATGCAGACCCGCGATGCATTGCATGTTCTTGCCGTAGCGGTACGCCAGGCCACGCCGGTACACGTGCTTGAGCATGCCGGAGTTCGACGTGCCGTACCAGCCAATAGGAATCTCTTCTTCCGGCGGCAGCTCGGCCGGCATCGACTGGTTCCAGATCAGTTCGCCATCGAGATTGCGGGCAACGAAGCGGTGGGTCTCTTCGAGCTCCTGCAGCAGCGATTCGACGCTAGGGTGCGTGCCGGTGATGAGCTCGAGCAGGGCTTCGGAGTAGTCGGTGGTGATGCGCGGGTTGGTAAGCGCAGAGCCGAGTGCCGGCGGATGAGGGGTGCGCGCCAGCCTGCCTTGCAAGTCGACGCGCAAGCCTTCCTTCTCGATGCCTCGCTGCAACGCGTTCAGAAGGCCGGACTCGTGCTGGGCCCGGGCGAGGCGATTTGGGGGTGAGCTCATGCGCGACTTCAGGTAAGAATCTAAATAGCGGCGATTTTACCTGAGCCACCACCGCGAGCGGTTAAAAAGCCCTATGCCGACTGTTCGGCTTCGGCCTGCTGGCCCGCTGCCTTCTTGGGAATGACGATGGGGGCGGGTGCGTGCGGGTTGTCGGCCAGCCCGAGCTGCCCCGTTTGCAGCGCCATGGTAATGGCGGCCTGACGCCCGTGTACGCCAAGTTTGCGACAGGCATTCTGGATATGGAAGTTGATGGTGCGTTCGGCCAGGCCGAGAATGCGGCCGGTTTCCCAACTTGTTTTGCCAATGGCCACCCACTGCAGGCAGGTGAGTTCGCGTTCGGTGAGGGGTTTCATGAAGATTCCTCTTGTCGGGTGCAACTGCCAAATACATCAGTCCGTCCAAATTGTATCCAAATGCCACAAAATGGCTGCGGGGGTTATCCCGATGTCTGCTGCGGCCAGGTGATACAATCCTTCGCAATCGTCCTTCCTACTGGCGCCGATTTGCTCGATCCGCTTGCGGGCGCCTCATAAATACCGCTAAAGAGGTCCTGAATGACCATCGATTCCCCGCATCTTGCCGAAACGTCGGCACCGTCCAAATTTCCTTCTGCCTCTGCTTCCGGCACACCGGTTCCACCGGGCAGCGTCGGTTACGTCGCGCCTGAACTCATTCGTTTCGACGAGCCGCTCCAGCTCACCAGCGGCCAGGTGCTGCCACAGTACGAGTTGGCGGTGGAAACCTATGGCGAACTGAACGCCGAGCGCAACAATGCGGTGCTGATATGCCACGCGTTGAACGCGTCGCATCACGTGGCCGGCATGGCCGCTGACAACCCCCGCGACGTGGGGTGGTGGGACAACATGGTGGGCCCGGGCAAGGCGGTCGATACCGACCGGTTCTTCGTCATTGGCATCAACAACATCGGATCGTGCTTCGGCTCCACGGGCCCGGCAAGCATCAATCCGGCCACGGGCAAGCCCTGGGGGGCGGCCTTTCCGGTGCTCACCGTGGAAGACTGGGTGCGCGCCCAGGCGCGTGTGGCCGATTACTTCGGCATCGATTGCTTTGCAGCCGTAATGGGCGGTTCGCTGGGTGGCATGCAGGCCCTGAGCTGGTCGATCACCTGCCCGGAACGGGTGCGCCACTGTGTGGTCATCGCCAGCACGCCGCGGCTGTCGGCCCAGAACATCGGCTTCAACGAAGTCGCGCGCCGCGCGATCATCAGTGACCCCGACTTCCACGGCGGCGACTACTACGGACACGGCGTCGTGCCCGCCCACGGCTTGGCCGTGGCGCGCATGATCGGCCACATCACCTACCTTTCCGACGAGGTCATGGCGGAACGCTTCGGGCGGCAGCAGCGCGCGGCCGATACCAATGGCGAGTTCCGCTATGGCTACGACGTCGAGTTCGAGGTGGAATCGTATCTGCGCTACCAGGGCGAAAAATTCTCGAAGTACTTCGACGCGAATACGTATCTGCTGATCACGCGTGCGCTCGATTACTTCGACCCTTCGCGCAATTACGGCGGCGACCTCGCACGGGCCTTACAGCCCGCGCAGGCGGATTTCCTGCTGGTTTCCTTCACGACCGACTGGCGCTTTTCGCCTGAGCGCTCGCGCGAGATCGTGCGGGCACTGCTCAAGAACAAGACACCCGTCACGTACGCCGAGATCGACGCGCCGCACGGGCACGACGCCTTCCTGCTCGACGACTTGCGCTACCACGCAGTGGTGCAGGGCTATTTCGACCGGGTGGCCGCCAGTCTTGGCCTGCCGCAGCGCAAGCGCACGACAGGGGTGCTGGCATGAACCAGATTGCCGCCAAGCCGCCTGCGCACGTGCGCGCCGACCTGCGGCGCATCGCCGACTGGATCGAACCGGGCAGCCGGGTGCTCGACCTGGGCTGTGGCGACGGCACCTTGCTCGCGCACCTGCAGAACAACAAGCAGTGCGTGGGTGCCGGGGTGGAACTCAGCGATCAGCAGGTCATCGCCTGCGTGCGCCGCGGCGTGCGCGTCATTCAGCAGAACCTGGAAGAGGGCCTGGCGCTGTTCGACGACCATCAGTTCGACACGGTGGTGCTGTCGCGCACGTTGCAGTCCATGCACAACACCGAGCGTATCCTGCGCGAAATGGCGCGGGTTGCGAAGTACGGCATCGTATCGTTCCCCAACTTCGGTTACTGGCCGCACGGCTGGTCGATTCTGCGTGGTCGCATGCCGGTCACGGGCGAAATGCCATATCAGTGGTACGACACACCCAACATTCACCTGTGCACCCTGCGCGATTTCGAAGACCTGGCTGCTTCGCTGGGTTTGCGCATTACCGACATGGCAACGTTCAAGGGCGACAACGAGATTAAAATCCTGCCTGGCTGGCGCAGCACGCTGGCCGTGTACCGCTTTGAATCGGGTCGCTGAACGGGGGTCGCCATCACAACAGCCAGTACATCGAAACGCGTCTATACCAGCCCCAGGGTGTTGCCTCTTCTGGTACTGGGTTTTGCAAGCGGCCTGCCGCTCGCGCTTACCGGGGGCACCCTGCAGGCCTGGGCGACGCTCGATGGCGTATCCCTACAAAGTATCGGTTTCCTGACTCTCATCGGGTCGGCCTACACGCTCAAGTTCCTTTGGGCGCCGCTGGTCGATCGCTATTCGTTTCCGTTTCTCGGGCGGCGCCGCAGCTGGATTCTGCTGACGCAGCTTGCGCTGGCGGCGTGCATTGCGGCAATGGGCCTGTATTCGCCGGGCACCAGCATGTTGCCGCTTGCCGCGCTTGCCGTGCTGGTGGCCTTCCTGTCGGCCACGCAAGACATCGCCTTCGATGCCTACAGCACCGACGTGCTGCGCAGTGAAGAACGCGCGGCCGGGGCGGCCATAAAGGTGCTGGGTTACCGGCTGGCCATGATCGTCTCGGGCGGGCTCGCGCTGGTGCTCGCCGATCAGTGGCTGGGGTGGCACAACACGTATTTCCTCATGGGTGCCTTCATGGCGGTGTGTGCGCTCGCCACGCTCATGGCACCCGAACCCGAGGTCGTTGCGGCTGCGCCGCGTTCACTTGCCGTGGCCGTGGTCGAGCCCCTGGGCGAGTTCTTCCGCCGGCGTGGTGCGCTCACGCTGCTGCTGCTGATCGTGCTGTACAAGCTGGGCGACGCCTTCGCGGGCGCCCTGTCGACCACCTTTCTGCTGCGCGGGGCAGGATTCACCGGTACGGAAGTGGGGGCGGTGAACAAGGTCTTCGGGCTGGCGGCCACCATATTCGGTGCGCTGGCGGGCGGCACGCTCATGGCACGCATGGGGCTGTACCGGTCGCTGATGATGTTCGGGCTGCTGCAGGCGGTGTCGAACTTCGGCTACTGGCTGCTGGCCGTGACGCCTCCGCATCTGTATTCGATGGCGGCAGTGGTGGTATTGGAAAACCTGTGCGGCGGTCTCGGCACGGCCGCCTTCGTGGCCCTGCTGATGGCCTTGTGCAAGCAGGAATTCTCGGCCACCCAGTTTGCGCTGCTGTCGGCGCTTTCAGCCGTGGGGCGCACCTATCTGGCCGGGCCGCTGACACCGCCGTTGGTGGAGTGGCTGGGCTGGCCGGGCTTTTTCGTCGTAACGGTGTTCATTGCGCTGCCCGGCCTGTGGCTGCTGCATCTGCGACGCCACGAAATCAGGGCGCTGGATTCGGATCGGACGTAGCCGGTTCGCTCGCCGCCGGCTGAGGCGGACTCCACGCCACTTCCCACAGGTGTCCGTCGGGGTCTTTGAACATGCCCGAATAGCCGCCCAGCAGCGTTTCGTGAGCCGGTCGCACAATCTGGCCGCCCGCCTGCTCGGCGGTACTCAGCACCTGTTCGACTTCGCCGCGCTCGCCCACGCAGTGGCTCAGCATGAATTCCGTCATGGCCGGAGGCTGCTGCTCGACCCCGGCCTCGTGCGCCAGGCTTTCACGCGGCCATAGCGCCA
>Ga0079223_10002001_pt1 | contig 12476 bp, 12 predicted proteins | sample Stecom2011_FD_75072 | JGI IMG/M metagenome (GOLD analysis project Ga0079223, IMG submission 75072) | Agricultural soil microbial communities from Utah to study Nitrogen management - Steer compost 2011 | ecosystem: Environmental > Terrestrial > Soil > Agricultural land | place: USA: Utah...
GAAAGAGTCACCGTCATCTGCGCCTGATGCTCGGCCTTCTCTGTATTGTAACTTAAAAACTCATCTCCCTTTCCACTTAAAGAATCGTACTTACTACCAAACTGATACATATATCTATAAGTCGGAGTCAGAATAATCCAATCATTGAGATTATAACTTGCAGTTAGAGCAAGATTTAAACGGTCTCCATATTTGACCTTGAACTTTTCTTTTTCACTGGCAAGTGTGAAGTCCTGATCAGTTGGTACTCGCAAATTTTTTGTCATTGGGGCCTGGTAGGTATAACGAAAGATTGTTCCTACTGAAAACTTATCATTAAAGATATAGCCGGTGGCCAGCTCTCCAAAAAAGTCATACTGGCCATCTCCAAAAGCAATATCTTGAAGGATGTCGGGATCATCTTCCATGCCTGTTGGAAGGGTCACGCCAGGATAGAGCATAAGTCCCCAGCTCGATTTATCGATAACTTTGGTCATCGCCCCTAGTTCAATATCTCCAAGGCCTTTACCATGCCAATTACCAATCGGCTTATAGCCAAAGTGGTTGGTGATAACGGATTGAATGGTTCCTTCATTGGCATCGATCATATTACGAAGGTTCTCAGAGATAAAAGCGTTCTGAAGTCCGCCGGCCTGATCAAGAAGATCAGCTGTTTGGGCATATGTATTTCCAGCAGTCCTTTTAATTCTCGATTTAACATGAGCTTCATAATAGGTCATCTGTCCATAGAGGGTGACTCGGTCGGTGAGTCCATAACCAAAGCCAAAACCATGAACTTTTACATTCGCTCCAGCATCTACTTTGTATTCACCTACAACTAGTGAGTCGTAAGCTTCCTGAGTAATGTCCTGACCTGGACGAATAACATTACCAATCATTTCATTGAAAGTGCCGGCATCAACACGAAATTGAGCTCCTAGTGGGTTCTCCGAACCGAACTTGTTGAAGTTATTTTTTATTTCGCTGGTTTGGACATTACGGTAACCAATGGCCCTGACGCCTTTTGGAAGAGTTGCCCAAACTTGCGCTAGACAAGAGTAAGAGAGAAGCAGACTTGTAATGGATAAAACAATGTACTTCATGAAAGCATTGTAGCTCTACTGACCAACTTCATGACAGGTGGTGTGTAATTTTGAAATTCCCCCTGTCATTTTTTGTACAACTTTTTAGAATAGATCAAACCGTAATTCTTACTGTCAAAAAATTAGACAGTTTATAAAGGATGGCCATGAGAAGATATTTAATTCATCTCTTAATGATTGGATCTCTTATTGCTTGTGGGCAACAGAGTGAAATTTCTGATGCCATTCCTGCACAAAGAACCTCGGAAGCTTATGGTGATGGGAGACATACTGTTATGCCGATGGTGCTACCTCTTTCTGATGACACCATAGAATCCTTTGATTCTCCTTTCTCTAAAGTTGGATTTGTTCTAGGAGGCTTTTCGAAACTTTTTGCTGACTTGGGTGCCATGATTGGTATGGGAAAAATGCATATTTCTTTAACCCAAAAAATTCCTGAAATCCCTCAGGAGTATATTGAAGATGTTCGCTTTAAAAGAGTCTTTTTATATATAGAACCAGTTAAAGGCCCAAGAGAGACGAGTTTTCTTGATCGTCTTTTCTTTGGAAGAGACAATGTTGATTTTAAGTTTATCAATCGACTGGCCGTGAAGTTTTCTACTGCCAAGGTAAGCGCTAATAGTGATTGGTCTCCCATTGTTGAAAGTAATACTGTTAAGTCAAAAGAATCTCTTCTTATTGATAAAATTTTTGAAGAAGAGAAGACACATGCTGGAATCATCGATATTCGTTCTGCAAAAGAACTTGTTTTATTAACTTTCGATAAAAAGAAAAAAGAGCGCTATCTTAAAAGTGATAAACATGGGCCAATTTATATTATTAACACTTCGTCTCCGGCCCAAACGAGAAAGTATTTAAGAGATCATCCTAAACTTGAAGGAATTATTGAGCGTACTCATATTTTGAACAAATCGATTCTGGTAGAGATTAAAAATAACCACATTCTTGAAGAATACTTTAAGGCCATTCTTGGTGAAGAAGGAAAACATTTAGAATCTCTAGGAGTGGAGTATATTGAGTCTTGTAAACCGCACACATGCTTTGATTTTAATGTTTCGGAGTTAAACCTTTTACCAATTTTGTTAAAAGGAAATGCCATAAAAATTGATGCATTTATTGAAGCAGGTAAAGTTCCTGAGTCATTTCAGCTGAAAGGATTTATTGAAGCGGATATCAGAATGAATTTAACTTTCTAGACTAACGATCAGACCAAAGCGTTGAGCTTCTTCCTTAAGTAGCTTGAGGACTTCTTCTTTACTATAAATGACTCCAACGACCGTTAGCTTGGAGTTAATATCAATTTTACAACCTTCTTGGCAGATAAAGTCAGAAGAGTAAGCTTCGAAGTTTTTGATAGGGTCTTTATTGTTGAACTCTGAATAAAAACTAAAGAAATCAACGACCTTTTCTCTGAGCTTCTCTAATAGTTGCTCATGACTTTCTTTTTGGAGATTATAAGTAAAGAGCGAAGTATTGCGAGACTTACCATTGAAGGCAAGTTTAACCACTCCATTGGAGCGAATCTTCATCGTATTTTGAAAACATAGTGGACAATACATAGTTAGAGTATAATTTTCTTATCCCAAGAAAAAAAGAGGAAAAAATGAATATAGAGTATCGTGATATCGTTTCCTTTGATGGAACTAATTTAAAGGCGATAGTGCGTGAGAATGGTTGTTCAGAATGGCTTATTGTTACCCATGGATTAGGAGAACATCAGGAAAGGCACGAGCATATTCTAAAACTGTTTTCCCAAAATTTTAATATTTGTCTCTATGATTTGCGAGGTCATGGTAAGAGTGGTGGTGAAAGAGCTTACGTGGAGTCCTTTCAGGATTTTACGAGAGACCTTGGAGTGGTACTTGACTATTTGAGACAGAATTTCTCTATGAAGATTTATTCTCTTTTAGGTCATTCCATGGGCGGGCTGATCACTGCTGATTATCTCCAAAATTTTGCCAAGAAAGATTTTTATCCTAAAAAAGTTTTTTTCAGCTCTCCCGCTATTGGAGCGGCAGGTTTAGGGGGACATTTATTTTCATTAGCTCCAGACCTTTTTTATAAGGCATTATCAGTTCTACCAAGTGTTGAACTCAAAGGTATCCTGGATTTGAAAAAACTCTCTCACGACTCACGAGTTTATGAAGCTTACATAAAAGATGAGCTGAATCAATTAAAAATTCATTCACGTTTGTTCTTTGAACTTTTAAGAACTGCTCGGGAAGTTTTCTCTCGTCCTCTAAGAGCAGAGTGCCCGGTTTATTGCGCCATTGGTAGTGATGATCACTTAGTGAACTATGCTATGACTGTTAAATATTTTTCTGAGCTGGAGAAGGGCGTAAGCTTAAAGGTCTTTGAAGGGGCCTATCACGAGCTTCATAATGAAGTAGAGAAGTGGAGAAAGCCTTATTTAAACTATCTGCGTTCTTCGCTGACTGGTTTAAATTATGAAGCGATCTAATCTATTGCCCCTTTCAATGGTGTTATAGTCTTTTAAATCTCTCAATAGGACTTGGGTGGGAGTAGTAGAAGAAAGCATAGACTCTGTCGCTAACAATTGGACTTGAATTGAATTTATAGAGTTTGAGAAGAGCATTCTTGAGGTCACTTGCACTCGAGTATGTAGCGGCAAAGGCATCAGCTTCAAACTCATTCTTTCTTGAAAGCAGAGAAAAAAGTGGCCCAAACCAGAAACTGTAAATACTCATGGCATATGAGAAAATAAATAAGAGAGTCCCATTAGTAATGATTCTCATGTAGTGCCCAGAGTAAAACCAGCTGGTTTTTGAAAGGAGATACATTAAGAAAAGAGCAGCAAAACTAAGCACAGTGGAGACCGCGATTTGTTTTGGAATGTGCTTAAGCTTAAGATGACCTAACTCATGGGCAAGAACTGCAATGATTTCATCATTACTCAATTTATCTAATAGCGTATCGTAGAAGACCACTCTCTTAGCTTTTCCAAAACCTGTGAAATATGCATTCCCATGGGTTGACCTCTTTGAAGCGTCCATCACATAGATCCCTTGAGATTTTAACCCAACATCACTTAATAACTTTTCAATTTTGTTTTTTAATTCTTCATTCTCTAGAAGAGTAAACTTATTAAAGAGCGGAGCAATGACCACAGGATAAAGCCAGAGCATAATAAATTGAAAAAGGGTTAGAATAACAAAGCTAATAAACCACCAGCTTTGTTTAAAGACGCTCATCACTTTGAGGATAATAAAGAGTAGAGGACCTAGGATGAGAAGGGTTAGGATTAATCCTTTCAGAAGATCCAGGAAGAAGAGTTTCACTGTAGTGCGGTTGAATCCATATTTTTTCTCGATCACAAAAGTTGATATGTAAGAAAAAGGAAGAGAAAGAAGACTCTGGATCAATAGAAAACTAAGAAGAAAAAAGATATCTCCTGTTAAGGAAAGGTCAGAAGTTTTTGTATAGAGATTTTCCGCACCTCTAAACGGAAACCAATAGAGATAAAGAACAAGTTGATAAATAAGTCTTGCTTGGGAAAGACGCAGTCTATCTGTAGAATAGAGAATGGATTTTTGATGGTCTTCCATTGAAATCGTTGAGCTAAATACACTCGGCACTTCGTGACGATTTAAGTGCAAGAAATGGGATTGTCGACGTGCAAGGTAGATTTCCCAGAGATGATTGATGATAATGAAAGTTAAGAATATGATTTGCGTATAATAACTTGTAAGGTTTCCCATAATGATCCAAATAAAAAGATTTTTTGCTTATAATCAACTACGAAACTTTTCTTATCTCCTCTATGATGACCAGACTGGTAATAGTTGGGCCATCGATCCTTATGAGGCAGATACCTTCAAAGACTATATCAAGAAAATGAATTTAAATCTTGTTGGAATTTTAAACACTCATCAGCATTTTGATCACATCAGGGGAAATGAGAGTTTAATAGAATATTTCGGAGCCGAGGTTTTAAAAAAGGATGATGTTATTGAACTGAGTCCTGGTAATAGTCTTGAATTTATTGATTCCCCTGGGCATACAATGGACCACCAGGTCTTCTTATTAAATAACCTTGAGAAAAAATATCTTTTCTCGGGAGATACGTTTTTTAACTCCGGAGTTGGAAACTGTAAGAATGGGGGAGACGTAGAGACTCTCTACTTAACAACACAACGTCTTCTCTCTTTCCTCGCTGATGACACGTTAATGTATCCTGGACATGATTATTCTGAGAATAATTTAAAATTTGCTGAGCAGTTTGAACCGGAAAATAAGGAGATTAAGGAAGCTCTCTATATTGTAAATCATCAGGATGTAGAGGATCGAAGGGTAAGGACTATTGGTGAGGAAAAGAAGCTAAATCCCTTTTTTGCACTTGACCGTTTAAGACTTCGTTCACAATTTAGTAATATGACAGAAAAAGAAATATTTTTTGAATTAAGAAGACAAAGGGATAGCTGGTAATGAAAGCGACAACAAAAAAAACAACAACAAAAAAAACCACTACAAAAAAAGCACCAACAAAGAAAGTTACTGTCAAAAAAGAAGTGGCGATCAATCCTAATTTACCTAAGGTCGGCCAGAAAGCGCCCGCATTTTCACTTCTCAATCAAGATGGAAAGAAAGTGAGCTTGAAAGATTTTAAAGGTAAAAATGTGGTCGTCTATTTTTATCCTCGTGCATTAACTCCAGGTTGTACCGTTCAGGCATGTAGTCTTAGTGATGTGAAAAAAGAACTGGCAAAACTCGATATTGTCGTTCTTGGAATCAGTGCTGATCCAGTAGCTAAGCTTAAACAGTTTGAAGAAAAAAAGAACCTTAACTTTGACCTTCTTTCAGATGAAGATCATTCGGTCTGCGAGGCTTACGGTTCGTGGGGATTAAAGAAATTCATGGGAAGGGAGTTTATGGGAATCCTAAGGCAGAGTTTCTTTATCGGCCGTGATGGGAAAATCCTTCATGTCATGACGAAGGTGAATACTAAAAGCCATCATGACGAGGTGATTAATTTCTTTAAGAATCTTGAATAATTTGCTCTTCTAATACATCCAAACGGATCTCTGAGCTAAGGCGATTAAGTAGGGCCTTCAGATCTTTTCGGGCTTCAATAGGGGCCCGAACCTCTATATCTCTAAATTGCCCCTTTAAAGAATCATCTGTAGTGGAGTAGTAGCAAAGACCTTCGTTGGATTCAAAGGTAAAGTAAACGAAGTAAGCCTCGTCTTTAGGGACCCGAAGCAGGCAATAGTAGAGTTCTTTAGTTTTAATATATTCGTTCATTTTTGATAGTTTCCTTGACTAAGATAGATAGTGAATTAGAATAAAATAGAGGCAAAGTCAAAAAATTTAAGAAGTTATGTCATGGAGGACACTTTGAAAATTGGCCTAATACTATCACTATTATCTCTTACACTCATATCATCTTGTGCTTGGTACAAAAATCTTGAAAGAAGCTTAGTTGAAGATGACATTCGTCAGGCCAAAAAAAAGCAAGTCGTTCCTCGCGAAAAATATGAAGAATTGCTTGTTAAGTATGAAGAACTATCTAAAAAATATGATGCTCTAACAACTTCCGAAACAAAATCTTCATTAGTTGATGAAATTCAAGCAACAAAAACTCCTTCTGAGACAATTGATCTTTTCGGTACTCCACCAGTTGAGCAGAAACCATCACCGGCTCCAGTAGCGGCATCTTCTGTTGTTACTGCACCTCAAGGATTAGAAGATGAGGTTAGCCTTTATCGTCGAGGGGTGATTCTAAGACAGACCAACCCTGGTGAAGCAACAAAAGTTTTTCAACAACTAGAATTAAAAAGTGCTCCTGCAATTAAAGTGAGAGCGAAGCAACAGATTGGTGAAATGCTTTTTGAAAAAGAACAATATGATTTAGCACTTCAGGTTTTTGAAGACATCATCTCAAACTTCTCTCATTCGGGAGTCGTTCTTGAGGCTTTAAAGTTTTCTGTAATTTGTGCAGACAAATTGGGGATTCATAACAAAAAAGAGCAATATGCATCTATTTTGAATGATGTCTTCGAATCGCGCTAAAGGTTTGTTGTGAGCAAGAAGAAATCTTTAATCATCATCATTTCGTTCTTACTGACTTCGCATATGAGTTTTGCTCAAGAAGCAGTAGATGAAGACTTACAGAGTCTACTCGATGAGACAGATATTTCTGAACAATTTGAAGACCTTTCAACAGAAGATATTCTTCTAGATGACACTATCTTTGACGAACCTGTTTCTCCTCCTACAGAGACTTCTTCATCGGATAAGAAGAAATATTCCGATGATGATTTGGAAAACTTAAAACTAGACATAGGTGATGAAGGTCAATTTACTGAAAGTAAGCCAAAAGAGACTGTTAAAATAGAGCCTCCAACAAAGTTTGATGCTGGTAAGGAAGAAGAAGACTTATTAGCTATTGCCAAAACAATCAAAGGTCAGATTTCAGATGTCGACTGGAACGAAGTGGCCACTGCTGCAAAAGTTGAAACATATACTGTTGTTCCTAATGATTGGCTTTTTAAAATTTCTAAAAAACTTTTTGGTAGTGGGCACTACTATCCAAAAATCTGGTCATTAAACCCCTTCATCACGAACCCTCACTTCATTGAACCAGGAATGGTTTTATCCTTTACAACGGGAAGCTCTAACCAAGCTCCTGAATTTAAGTTGGGGACGTTTACTGAAGAGGAGTTAAACCAAGCTCCTGGAACTACAGGAACTTTCAATCCAAAAGATCTTGATAATTTTGGTGAAGATGCTTCTCATCCTTGGCTTGCAGAAAAGCAGGCCCTCTTAGAGAAAGGTGTTTACTTCCAATATGCCTCAGATGAAACAATGGACGATCTTATTCAGGCCAACGTGGAGGCACTTAATAGAGAATATGAGCATTATGAACCTCCTAAATACGTAATGGATTTTGCTGTTCCAAAAGAATTTGATCAAGTCGGTTTTGATAAGAACGCAAGAATTTTCTATTCGTTCAAAGAGGGATTCTATCTTTCAACTTTTCTTTCAACCAATATCGTTCAGGATTTTGGTTCAATAAAAAGTGGACCAGACGATAATATTTACTTTACCGTCAAAGATAAGGCCTATGTTCAATTTGATGAGAGTGTAAAGCCTCTGCCGGGTGATATGTTCAGTATCTATAGTGCTGGCGGAAAGATAACTCACGATAACTCTGATAGAACAGGCTATCAGTATTCAATCATTGCTCAAATTAAGGTTTTAAGAAAAATATCTGACGTTTGGGAAATTGAATTTGTTGAAATGTCTGGTTTACCTCAAAGGGGAGACCGGATAACCGCTTACACTCCAAAAATTGATCGCATTACCAGAACTTTCAATAATCGCATGATTGAAGCAGCTATTATGGGAAGTTATGAAAAGGGACAAACCATACTCAGCGCTGGAAATGTCGTTTATATCGATCGTGGACGAGCCGATGGGGTGGAAATGGGGAACGTCTTTGATGTTTATGGTTTCAAAGACAGATTGACGGGAAGAAACATAACCGATCAGCCAACATATAAAGTAGGAGAGCTAACAGTTATTACTCTTACAGATAACTTTGCTACTGCTCTTGTTACTCATGCTACTCGGGATTTTTATGCAGGAGCGATTGCGATTACCAAAACTAAAGAAGCTCACCTAAGAGAAATCGGTGCTAAAACGATCAAGGAAAATGGTGAAAGCGAGTTGATTGGTGGCAAGGCCCTGGAGGAGTTAGACGTAGAGCTTAATCTTGATAACTTGAATGAGGACCTCTTAAAGCATGCTGACTCTATTCGCTTAACAGAAGATGAACTTGCTGAGCTTGAACGTCAGGAGCGCGAGAAGTCAGTCATTCGTGAGTCAGAGCGCGACCTTAAGGCCCTGGAGAGACTTGAAAGAGAGATTGAGCATGCAGAGAAAATTATCAATGATGCTAATCTTGATGAGGATAAGTTACTTGAGTCTCAGAGCCTGGATAGTATTGAAAAATCTCAAGGAAATATCGACCAAGATGCACTCGATGAAATCGAAGAAAACCTTGGTAAGCGTTATCTTGACGAGGATCTCAATTCTAAAGATAACCCTTATGGCCTTACAGAGTTTGATATCGAAGAAATTGATGAATTGCTGAATATCGAAAAAGACAATAATTAATCCTATAGATTTCAAAAGGTACGGCGTACCTTTTGGAATCTATTGCCATCTTAATTCATTTCTAGTTATTATAATTTCAACCGGGATTAGCTCAGCTGGATAGAGTAGTTGGCTTCGAACCAATTGGTCGGGAGTTCGAATCTCTCATCCCGGGCCACTTTTATAAAATAGCACTTTGTTTGATTAATTCTTTTTGTATTTTCTTTACATCTAATTCTCGAATAGATTTTTTCTCAGAAACTGCTAATGCTGCACATACACCTGCCGCTTGACCTGTTGCCATAGAAGTAGGCATGACCCGATAGGAAGAATGGGCTTCATGTGTTCCAGAAATGGATCTTCCTGCCACCAGTATGCCATCAATGTCTTTAGGAATAAGAGATCTTAGAGGGATACCATAAGTTTCTCCCGGCGGAAGTTTTTTTAGAATAGTTCCTTTACCGAGAGGGTTGTGAATATCAATGGGGTAGGAGCCAAGAGCAATCTGGTCATCGAATTTTTTCGCTCCTAGAATATCATCAACTGTTAAAGTATATTCTCCTGTTATCCTTCGCGTTTCTCGAACACCAACGGTAACTCCTGTTTGTAGGAGATAGGACTCTTCAAAACCTGGAACATATTTTTTGAAGAAAGAAACAATTTGGCGAACTTGTCTTCTTCCTTCTGTCTCTGCGTAAGTTAAGTCCCATACATCAACTCCACTTACTTTCGTCATACGAGTACTATTCACACTGACTTCATGTTCGTGAAGAGTTCCAAAGAAAAGAATATCTTCTCTTTCTAGCTCCAGATCTCCTGCAAGACTTGCTTTTCTTATGAGGTCCCAGAGACCATATACTCCTTTTTCCCATTGATCTGGATGGGCCTTAACATAATTTTCAAAAGCCGTTTTAGAAAAATCCCCCATACGAAACATTAAGGACATAGGTTGCACACTTCCGTCATCGCGACCGAAATCATAGTGGGCACCGGCACGTACTGCGACATCTCCATCTCCCGTACAATCCACGATGAATTTCGCTTCAATGATGATAGGTCCGGATTTGGTTTCGAAAACAACAGCTTTGTTTGACTCTCGTTCTAAAACATCTGTGGCCAGTGCATGAAAGATAAAATTAACGCCTGCTTCATTGAGAAGGTCTATCGCTACAAATTTAAAAATCTCAGGATCAAAAGGAACAACATACCCAGTATTTAGAGAAGGGCTAATGGCGCCACCTGCTTTCACTAATCTTCTCACCATCTCTCTTAAGGCCCCTGCGACAGCTGGATCTCCCGGTCCATGATCAGTTGGTGAAAGAGTGAGTCTGTATGAAACACTTTGATCAAAAGCGACCGACTTATCCGTATGGTAAGACATAAGAGGCATAACCAATGATGCCGTAGCATTCCCTCCTAAGAAGCCATGCCTTTCGGCCAGAATAACCTTAGAGCCACTCCAGGCCGCTCCTAAAGCAGCACCTAGTCCCGCAGGACCTCCACCAACAACTAAGACATCCGCCTTATGAGCAAGAATACCTTGTCGAGGTGGAAGCCAAATTTTATCAAAGTTATCAGGTCGCTCTAAGGCCGGCATAATCAGTCTCACTTAAATGGTTTTTTATCATTTCAATTAACAGCTGGTTAGTCACAAGTGCTCTCTTCTGCATGATTGGAAAGTTCTTATTAATAAGCGCTTTCAATTCATTTCTTGTATCCCAGGAATGATCCACGTGAGCGAGTAAACGACCGGAAGTAACTTCTGATAATGGAGGCATATCTAAATCAAGTTCCTCAATGAAGCCTTCAACTTTACTGGCATAGGGAAGGGGAATAAAAGGAACACCCATGATTGCTGAAAAAATAAGAAAATGGAGTCTCATACCCACCACAAAGTCGAAATGCCCCATCCAAGCGAGGAGTTCTCCTGAGGTATATTCCTGTTGCAGAATACTAGCATGTTGAGCATTGATCATTTTAGAGATAACAGCGTGTCCATGTTGCAAATCCTTATAGTTTCTTTCCATTGGAACAAAAACAATGTGAGCTCCAATTCTTTCGATTAGAAAATCTGCAACATCAGCTAAAAGAGAATGATAATGATTGATATCAATATGAGGAGCAGCTGGTCCTGGCTCTCTTACAGAAAGACCAATGAGATGTTTTTTTGAACTGAGTCCTTCTTTAAGAAGAGCATCTTCAGGAAGTTTTTCAGGAGATAAAAGAACCGCGGGATCTGCAGTAACTACAATTTCTTTTTCTACACCCAAATCTTCGAGAAGAATTTTTCCTTTATTATCTCTTACTGTTATCACTTCAACCTCGTTGAGGATACTTGCCACTAACTTTCGATTAAAGTGTTTATTTAAAGGTCCGGCACTTATAGCATAAACAAAGACTGGAACACCTGCTTCGTTGGCCATCTCTACTTCTCTTAAAAAAAATTCAGCGGCATTATCGTAGAGAATGCCACCTCCTCCTAGAATGAAAACATCTAATGATTCAATCTCATGTTTAATATCATTCTTAGAGCGTTTGCGGATATCGATAGAGTGATCGACCCCATGTCTTTTAATTGTGTCTTCAGGATTTTTGGAAAAGATTGTTATGTGAGCATTAAAGGACTTTTTTATTTGAGCTAACATTGATTGGAGAATAGCTTCATCCCCCATATTAATTCCACCATAAGAGCCAGAGATACCTATTCTTAACTTTCTAGCTATTATCATGAAAGCTTTCCTTTTCTTCCTCTATATCTTCTCGAGCATGCCATTCCTGACTTTCAGGATCATCTGGAGTTACGACGATGCCACTTTCTTCATGATCTGATTTCTTCTCTCGCTTAGCTTGACCCCGTTCAAAAAAATCTTTAAATTCCGGATATATTTTTTCTTCTTCTTTTTTCACTTCCATAAGGCCTCCTCAAGTAATGAGTCTGCATCCTTGATGCCAATGGGTAGGGGATAAATTTTATAGAGTTAGTTGTATCTTATAATAAGAGGAATATACTGGCTTGCGTCAATATATTAGGAGTCAGTTTATGAAAAAGCTTTTTCTCTTTCTTCCTCTTTTAATTTCTACTAGTTATGCTTCAACATTGGTTTGCGAATATAGGGCCGGAGATGCCATTGGTGGCAATAAAATCAAAGAAGTGCGCCAATTGGATAAAAATGGAATCCTTCAATTCGAGCATGGTTCTTTGAAAGCTTGGGTTCACTTTTTTGAAGGGAATCTCACTTCGATGATGATCGAAAGTAGTAAGACTTTCAATTTATC
>Ga0079223_10002002_pt1 | contig 12474 bp, 15 predicted proteins | sample Stecom2011_FD_75072 | JGI IMG/M metagenome (GOLD analysis project Ga0079223, IMG submission 75072) | Agricultural soil microbial communities from Utah to study Nitrogen management - Steer compost 2011 | ecosystem: Environmental > Terrestrial > Soil > Agricultural land | place: USA: Utah...
TAAAAGTAAAGATAAGCCTAAGATGAGTTTTATGAGAGTCTCCTTTAAAAAACATAGGCTTAACTTGACTGGAAAGTTACGTAAACCCCAGTGAGAAAAAGTGTGTAATGTTTTCTGGCAATTACCTTGTGTTCTATATTCTATGGGGAGATAATATTCATACTTATGAAAAAAAAGCTCAATTCAGTCATTTGCCCAGCACCCTGGTCTCATCTTATGATGAACGTTTATGGGCGTTTTACTTCGTGCTGGGGAGCCTATCTTCCCTCTGATAATCCTGATCCTATGGGGAGCATCACCAAGGACGTTTCTGACCCTATTGAGAGTGTTTGGAATTCCGAATACCTAAAAGAATTAAGAAAAACTTTTTTAAATGAACAGGTTCCGCTTCAATGCAAAGGTTGTTTTGTGTTGGAGTTAAATGGATTAAAAAGCGACCGCGAAATTAATTATCCATTGTTTGCCAAAGACTTAGAAGAAAGGGTTAAGCAGACCAATGATGATGGCTCTGTTCCTGTTGAACTTCTTAATTCAATTGACTTACAAGTTTCTAATTTCTGTAATTTTTCTTGCCGAACATGTAATCTGGAAAATAGTTCAGGATGGGCGAAGGATTTTTTCTATTTAACAAAAGAAAAAGTTCATAAACCTGTTCGTCGTCCCTTTGAAACACCAAAAGAGTTAGTGGATCGACTTAAAGGTTATCTGAAGCAAATGAAGTGGATTAGCTTTATTGGTGGAGAGCCGCTTCTTCAACTAGAGCACTATCTCATTCTGGAAGAGCTTATTAAAGAGAATAAGACCGATTGTGAATTAGTTTACACCACGAACTTATCTACATTTGAATTCGGTAAATACAATGTGCTTCCTCTTTGGGAAAAGTTCGACAAAATCAATGTTACTTTGAGTGTGGATGGTCTAGGTAAGAGGGGGGAGTATATCAGAGAAGGTTTTAAGTGGGATCAGTTCCTACATAACCTAAAAACAATAAAGTCTTATCACAATATTACTCTACACTGTAATATAACTGTCTCGCTGATGAATATTCTTGAACTTAAAGAGATCGTGGAATTCTGCTTAGCCGAGGGAATTTCACCTGCTGCTTTGAAACCTGAGCCGGTAAAAAAGCCCATTGCTTATTCCATAACCTTACTCCCACAAGCTTCCAAAGAAAAAATTCGCAAAGATTTTGAAGTGCAATTTCCTCAAGATCATCCTATCAGAGAAAAAATAGATGGATTAATGTCCTACATGTTCTCAGAGGATAATGAGGCCAAGAAAAATCAATTTATAAGTCTCACTCGCAGACTTGATCTTATTAGAAATCAGAAGATTGAAGAGATTACGGATATTTTAAGTTATTTATGATTCCTGGAAATAAAAAAGCCTCTGATTGTTTTCACTTTCAGAGGCTTTTTTATATGGAGGAGACGGGCGGATTTGAACCGCCGGCTTTACGGTTTTGCAAACCGTTCCCTTGGACCACTCGGGCACGTCTCCATAGCGATTTTAAGAAGTTGGACAGTAGTTTCTAAAATCCCTCAATGTTTGTCAATTAAAAGTTAAGAAAGTTTCCTTATTTAGGGCCTGATTTAATCAGTATTATTGCGGTTACTGATGTCTATTTTCCGCTTCCTATTGATAATGGTTCTCCTTAGAGGAAGGAGGGACTATGCAAGTGTCAGAAGTCATGCATAAAGGTGTATCCACGGTTCAAATCAATGATTCTATCAAGAAGGTCGCTGCTCTTATGAAGCGAGAAGATATTGGTGCCGTACCCGTTTATAAAAATGAGCGAGCAGTGGGGTTTGTCACCGATCGGGATATTGTCGTTTCGAGTCTTGCCAATGGACAGGACGCTGATGCTCCCATCTCAGGGGCCATGAGGAGCGAAGTGATCTCCATCTCTGAGGATGAGCATATTAATGAGGCCAAAAGATTAATGAAGGAGAATCAAATTAGTCGGCTTTTGGTGACCAATAAAGGCGGAGAGCCAGTGGGCATGCTAAGTCTTCATGATCTTTTTCTAGAGCCTGAAACAGAAATTGATACGGAGACCTTACGGTCCATTAAACAATAGTGATTTTAGTTTAGATAACATTAAGGTTAAACCTCTTATTTTTTGAAGCATAAATGGCGATGGGAAAGGAGAGGTAAGCCTTAGTGAGAAGAAATAAAAAACTAACCCATAAACAATTGATTCAGCTGATAGACCAGGTTCCGGGAATGGTCTATCAGTTTAAATTGGATAAAGATCAAAAATTCAGTTTCAATTTTGTTTCAAAAGGAATTGAGACTTTTGGTGGAGGCTCACCGGAAGATCTTGAAAATAGTTTTAACTTTCTCATGGACCTTCTTCATCCTGGAGAGTTTAAGCGTTTCCTCAATTCTATTCAGCATTCCGCCGTAACCATGAGTGAGTGGAATGAAGAGTTTCGTTACAATCATCCTGTAAAAGGACCTAGCTGGGTAAAGGGGCGCTCATTTCCGGAGAAGCAGGCCGATGGTTCCATTATTTGGAATGGCTTTTTAAATGATATTACCCAAGAAAAAATGTTGGAGCTTTCTTTAAAGCAGGCAGTTGAAGTAAGAGATGCCTTTATTTCTATTGCTAGTCATGAGCTTAAAACTCCTATTACAGTGCTACTCATGCAAATTCAAATGATGAAAAGAAAGTATCAAGACATTGAAGGGCTAGGGCAAGAGATAAATCGGGCCATTGCTCAGATTGACCGCATCACTCGACACATAAATAATTTCTTTGAAAACTCACCTAAAAATGAAGTGGAACTTCCTTTTGAAGAAGAAGCCTATGACCTGGGAGTTTTTGTAAGAGATTATGTCACAGAAAATTTTAGTGATTACTTAAGAGATAAGTCTGAAGTTCATCTTGATCTAGAGAAGGGAATTGAGACAAGGTTATCAAAGGATAAGATCTCGCAAATTTTAAGTAATGTTATTTCCAATTCTTTAAAGTATGCTCCTGATTCAAAGATCATGATTACCCTAAAAAAGAGCGGTAAAAGTATCGATTTAATTATTGCTGACGATGGTCCAGGAATTCCGGAAAAACTTCTTCCTAATCTATTCAATCGTTATCAAAAGTCCGGTAATGAGTTTAGCATCTCAGGAATTGGACTTGGTCTCTTTGTTACGAAAAAAATTGTGGAGCTTCTTCGAGGTAAGATCAACCTGCACACGGCCCCGGGAAAGGGAACTCTCTTACAAATTCAATTTATGAAAGATCCTGTATTATCAGCTCAATGTGAAAGTGGGCGTGCCCATAATGAGAGCTGAAGGCCCAAAGTATTACTTTGAGCCTTCAGAAAATATTAGTGATTAAGTACGTAAGAGAAAACAAGTGGAGCTACGATAGTGGCATCACTTTCGATGATAAAGCTTGGAGTTTCCATTGATAGTTTACCCCAAGTGATTTTTTCGTTAGGAACAGCTCCTGAATAAGAACCGTAACTTGTTGTAGAATCAGAGATCTGACAGAAGTAAGACCAAAGTTTTGCATCTTCTTTTTCAAGGTCCTGACGGATCATAGGAACAACACAAATAGGGAAGTCTCCAGCGATACCTCCACCGATCTGGAAGAAACCAATTGAAGAAGTTTTAGTCGCTTCCAGGTACCATTCTGCAAGGTACATCATGTATTCAATACCTGTTCTTACAGTATGAACGTTTTTAACTTCTCCGCGGTAGCAGTAAGAAGCATACATGTTTCCAAGAGTAGAATCTTCCCAGCCTGGAACGATGATTGGAATATTTTTTTCACAAGCAGCTACTAGCCATGAGTTCTTAGGATCAATTTGAGCTTCCTTGAGAAACTCACCTTTACGGATAGCACGATAGAAGAATTCATGAGGAAAACATCTTTCACCCTTGGCTTCTGCTTCTGCCCATTCATTGGCCATAACACGCCAGATTTTTCTCATGGCCTCTTCTTCAGGGATACAAGTATCAGTTACTCGGTTAAGGTGTTTGTCATAAAGATCTTGTTCATCTTGTTTAGTTAGTGCGCGCCAATCAGGGATGCGCACATAGTGATCATGAGCAACAAGGTTATAGATATCTTCTTCCAGATTCGCTCCTGTGCAAGAAATGATGTGAACTTTATCTTGTCTGATCATTTCTGCCAGCGAAATGCCTAGCTCTGCTGAGCTCATGGCTCCTGCAAGAGAAACAAGCATCTTGTCACCACGTTCGATATGGGACTTGTAAGCTTTGGCGGCATCTACTAAAGAAGCAGCGTTAAAGTGACGGTAGTTGTGTTCAATGAACTTTGAAATAGGACCAAGTGTTTTCGACATAAAAGACCCCGACAGGTCAAATCAGCTAAGAGGCCGAAGCTCACCTAAACCTAATGTCTAGGCGGTTAGAAATTTCGTCAAAAGACCTCCTATAGTCAAGGGCCTAATGGAGTTTTCTCTCCTCTTTGGCATCATTATAGTAGGTTCTTATCTTGCCAGAATCTTCTTTCCTCTCTTTTCGAGTCTTTGAAGGAGAAGAGGGAGGACTTTTATCTTCAAACTCCTCTCTAAAATGATGGAGGGCCATTTCCGCTTTGTAGGCCAGATCCATAACCTTTTGTTTTATTTGTCTTCTTAAGCTCATAATCACCCCTTATTGTCGATTCTCTTGGTATGTTGAGCTCTCTTGTTGACCAGGAGTGGAAAAAGATTGTGTATTGTTATCGAACTTTATTTCTCGCCCGGTGGTCGAGTCCCAAATATAGGCCTTAAGCAGCTGAACCTCCACAAGCCCTAAATCCGGATCATCCAAACCTTCAGGAAACCAGTTTTTTAATTTTGGTGACCACAGTTCTCTTTTTAAATTTTCATCATGCTTGATCTCTCCCTGTCCTTTAAAAGATACATAAAGGTGAGAGTTGCTATCCATGTAGCTGAGATAAACATCTTTTTTACCTTTGATTTCTTTTTCAACTTGGGAAGAGTTTTTGATGTAGAAGTAGAGACAAGGTTCCTGAGAATCCTTTTTTCGAACAACTGCCATAGGACGGGTATGAATTTGTCGGTCCTCTTTATAAGAAGACATTAGGCAGATATCGATTTTATTTAAGATGTCCATTACTTCTTGATTATTTGAATTGTCCATCCTTCCTCCTTGGCTACCAAACATTAAAGCAGAAGAGAAAGTGTATAAAAATTCTGCAAATCATAAACAATGTCTAAATTTTAGACGTTTTAAATCGTGAGATAAGCCCTTTGGGCCGGCATGGGGTTTGAAAAGAAAAATAATCTAGTCATGAAAAGTGAGGTTAAGATGAGACAGAGTCTTGTTTTGAGTCTTGGGATTTTTTTAAGCTTCTCCTTTGTTGATAAAGGACCGATGCCCCATGAAAGAACAGCGACACCTAAACAGTCCAATGCTCATTCTGGCCGCTATCTTTACTTAGGTGAAGTCCCTAAGTTTAAAGGTGAAGAATTAGAAATTTATATTTCCAAAAGGGCCCTTACGACTAGAGTTAAAGCTTACGTTAATCAGGAAAGAATTGATACTTATGCTGAATCTCTTTATAAAAGGTGGCTAACCATTGATACCGCCTTTAAGGACCCCAGACTTTCTTATCACCCACTGGTTGATATAACGAAGCTTGGAGAAGGAAGAAATAGTAATATTCAGGCCTGGATCGAGATTGCTTCTCAATACTCTGAACATGAGCTGGCGAGTGTATCATCGGCCATCTTTCAGAATAAGAGAAATGCCAAGAATTATTCATCAGTAGAAAAAGATGATTATAAAGACACTATCTCTAAAACATACTTTAAGTATTTGTTTGGTGTTGACCTAGAATCAGTGAATGGTGATGAGAACAAAATCAGAGAGCTTATTTCTGTGAATAACTCACGGGCCCTCTTCCAAAAGCACCTTTCCCATTTATTTACTAAGGATGAGAGCCGAACAGATTACTTGGGTTACCTTACCTTCGTTTATCCCATCGCTGCCACTACTAAAGGTCCAAACGATATTCCGAAACAAGGTGTATATGATTTGAAATCAGCTGAGTCTATCGAGGCCCGCTGGTGGTCAGATGTATGGAAAGATGAATTCGCTGGTCTTCCTTTCTTATTGATTGATTGGAATGGAGTGGCCTTTCATGGACCTATTTCTAACTATGCCGACTTGGATATCTGGTTTTTGAGAAGAGGCTATGTTTCTCACGGTTGTCATCGAATGGATGCCAGTGATGTGATGGAATTCAGAACTTTGATGCCAGGAAATTTAAAAGCTGCTGCTAAAAAAATTAAAGTCATAGTTCTCAATGGCGAAGATATTGTTGATTGGGATCTTGATGGTCAGAAAGAAGTTATCGATGTGCAGTATTATAATATCCCTACAAGAGTGAATGCGAACTCAAGTGTTACCAGAGAAGCGATCATTGCAAAGTATAATAAAACGATTCAGCAACGCACATTCTTCAATGAGAATCCTTATACCGTAAAAAGCTATAATACTTTAAGTCACTCAATGGATAATATTTCGGAGTTTTACTTTGATGGGAAGAAGTTAAACTTTGTGGAAGTCCATTCTAATCTACCGATTAAAAGTTTTGAGTATAGAAAAACTCGCATCATTCAGTACACGGAAGAAGGTGTAAAGTTAAGAGGGTATGATGATACCGCTGGAAAATATCCTCCTAATTACTTTCAAAAATATTAATTCCTGAGAGCTCCAGAAATGGAGCTTTTCTTTTTTAATCTTTGGCAATTTGTCCTTCAACTTGCAAAGGAGCAAATTTACTCATACTGCCGATGAGTTGTCCTGAGTAAGCATTGACCATATGGAAGATGGGCTCACCTTTTACCGCAACATTTAATTTATAGACCCATCCGTATTCCTGATATTTGGTGAACATCCAACGGCCATAAGTTTTCTCTCCAAGAGACTTCATTCTTTTTTCAATATCTGAGAGGGAAAGAATTCCTTGTCCCGGATAAAAAATATCTCCGCGGTTGAGATTGACACCTTCTGCTGCCTCCAGTTCTCCCTTCGTGTCAAGATAGAGAGTGATCTGGGTGTTATTCTGAGTTTTAAGTTGAATCGTTTTTTTACTGTGATGGAGGACTGTGGAATTTGGTGATACATATGCCAAATGGTGCTGACTCATAGCGCTCTTGGTACTTAACAGGAAGGTGAACATAGCAAAGATCATGTAAAACATAAAGTCTCCTCATAAAGCTCAAAAACAAAAGCAATCAGGGTGCCATGGATAACTCTTTAAGAATTCATCTTTATCACTCATGTTATGGGGAATTTTGACAATTAAGTTCAGCAAATTGCTGAATCAAAATTTAGTGGTCTAATGCTTATAACGGGGGAGCTTATGGCAGCAACTATCTGGAAAGGTGCACTGAGTTTTGGACTTCTCAATATTCCGGTAAATTTACATAAAGCTGAAAAAACGCATGATCTTAAACTCACCATGCTGGATGAACAAAATCTTTCACCTATTAAATATAAAAAAGTTAATGCTAAAGATGGTCAGGAAGTTCCTTGGGAGAGAATTGTTAAGGGCTATGAATATGCTCCTGATGAGTATGTCATACTGACCAAGGAAGACTTGAAAAAGGCCAATCCCCGAGCAACGCAAACTATCGATATTCTCGATTTTGTGGATGTAGATGAAATCGATTCTCTGTATTTTGATAAAACTTATTATCTGGCCCCTCAAAAGAATGGAGTTAAGGGGTACTTTCTTTTACATGAAGCTTTGATGTCCACTCAGAAAGCAGCTATTTGTAAAGTTGTCATTCGTACTAAAGAGCATCTGGCCATGGTTTTAGTGAAAGAGAATTATCTCGTTCTAAACCTGTTAAAATTCAGTCACGAAGTAATCCTTCCTCATGATGCTCACTACCTGGATGAATTTGAAGTTCCGGAATTTTCCAATAAGGAGCTTCAGATGGCCATCGAACTCATTGAGGGGATGTCAACAAGCTGGGATCCTTCTCGCTATGAAGATACCTACACGAATGATGTTTTAAAATTAATTGATAAGAAAGTTAATAAAGGAGAAGTTGAACAGATCGAAGAAGCAGAAGGTCCGACTCCAACGGGAGCAGTGCTGGATCTTCTTCCATTATTACAGAAATCAATCTCTGATAGTAAAAAGAAGAGAGAGCAAAAAGGTAAGAAGAAGCGCTCTAACAGAAAGGTGAGCTAATGGATAAACTTAGACTTTACCGCAATAAACGAAACTTTGATCAAACCAAAGAGCCTAAAGGTAAAATATCAAAAGCAGGTGGTAAAAAACTCATCTTTGTTATTCAAGAACATCATGCTTCTCATATTCATTTTGATTTGCGACTGGAATGGAAAGGAGTGCTTCTCAGTTGGGCCATTCCTAAAAATATTTCTATGGACCCTTCTGTCAAGCGACTTGCCATTCAAACTGAAGACCATCCCTACGAGTATGCCAATTTTGAAGGACATATTTCTCAGGGACAGTATGGGGCGGGAGAGATGCTCATCTGGGATAAAGGTGTTTGGACTCCAGATGTAGATGATGTGGAGAAAGCTCTGGCCAGTGGGAAGCTTTATTTTTATTTGAAAGGGAAGCGAATCTTTGGTCGTTTCCGAATGATCAAGACTCATTATAAAGGAAAGGACAGTTGGTTGATTTCCAGAGTCGATCAGTTTGATCCCTGGCCTGGTTTTATCCCACCGATGCTCGCCTTTCGCAAACGAGAAGCACCTTCGGATCTCAACTTCCTTCATGAACTCAAATATGATGGCTATCGGATTCAGGCCCATGTGAACGCTGGAGATGTGAATATCTGGACTAGACAGGGAAAGGATTGGACCAGTAAGTTTTCTCTTATTGAGGACAGTTTAAAAAAACTAAAAGTAGACTCCATCATTCTAGATGGGGAAGTGGTCTCTTATGATGAACAAGGGCATACACATTTAAAATATCTGCTCAATAATCTTAAATCTCATCGTTTTGATCTTATTCATTACGTTGTTTTTGATATTCTTTATCTTAATGGGAAAGATCTGCGAGAACTGCCACTAATGGAGAGGAAGTTAATCCTTGATGATATTGACTTCCCACAATACATTGAAAAGTCTCTTTATTTTTTTGAGGATGGTCCAAGTTTTTTTGAAGCTGCAAGAAGCCTTCAGTTAGAGGGGATTGTGAGTAAAGATATTGAGTCAACTTATCAAAGTGTGCGCTCTGAAAACTGGATAAAAACGAAAACTTCAGAAGATGAGATCTTTACCATATTAGGATACAGTAAAAAGGGAAGACATCTTAAAACTCTCTACTTAGGAAAACTCATTGATAATAAATATGTTTTCAAAGGAAAGGTTTCTTCAGGAATTGATTCCGAGACCAGAAAAGAGTTAGAAAAGAAGTTATTTTCTCTTGATTCCGTTCCTGCCTATGAAAAGAATTTGCCAGAAGTATTTTGGGTCAAACCTGAAATTAAATGCGAGATCTCTTATCTAGAAACCGGCCCAAAAGTTTTTAGAGGTGCTGTCTTTAAAAATCTCGTTTATCCTGCTTCCGAGAGTAAAAGAAAAGTTAAGAAAACCTCCTTAGATAGAGTGGTTTATGATGTTGAGGCCATCACTAAAAGTGAGGTGCTGGATTTTTATGAAGATATTTCACCACTCATGTTTCCTCATTTAAAAAATCGCAAGTTAAATCTTCTTCGCTGTCCCAAAGGTAGTACTCAGCATTGTTTTTATCAAAAGAATTGGCATCAAGGTGAGATTAATGGTCTCAGTATCAAGGAGGATTATTTTTATCTCAGCAAAGCCTCTGTTATTTTAGAACTGGCCCAACTCAATACACTTGAGTTTCACATAACAGGCTCTCGTTATCCTCACTTGGATTACCCTGATGAGATTGTGCTCGATCTTGATCCTGACAGTAGTATCGATTGGAATGATTTAGTGAAGGGGGCTTTGAGTGCGAAGCACTTATTCCAGGAACTAGGTCTTATTAGCTTTGTAAAATTAACCGGGGGTAAGGGAGTTCATATTCATGTGCCCATTACCCCTCGCTACTCCTGGAAGGAAATTAAAGATTTTATTTATACTGTTTGTTATGAACTTAAAAACAGAAACCCTAAGCTCTTTACTCTTGATATGAGTCTTAAGGCCCGCAAAGGAAAAATCTTTTTAGATTATCACCGAAACAGTGAGGGAAGTTCTTATATTGCACCGTACTCTTTACGAGCAAAAAAATTCTCTTCAGTAGCTCTGCCCATTGAATGGAATGAGCTGATTGAGATAGGGGAATCAGGACCATTTTCCTTGGTGGAGGCCCGCAAGAAAATCTACACCCGATCTCAAGATCCTTGGAAAGATTATTTTACTTTAAGGCAAAGTATCGAGGTGTTAGATAAAGCAGAGGGTCTTGGTCAAGTTTCTTAGGGGTTGTCATACGTTATTATTTTTCTCAGAATTAATATATGAACTTAGCTAAATACCGTGACACCAATGATTATCGTGAAATTTTGAGACTTTTCCAGAAGAGTTCCGATCATGAAGGGAACTTATTATGGCAAAACATCAATGGAGAGCGAAAGGTCTTTTCCATCTCACATCTGGAGATCGACTTTGTAGGTAGAGAAGTAGTGGCCTATTTAGATAATCCCCAGGACGTTTCCCCTGGACTACCACTGTATTCTAAGCTTTCTTACAACGATACCATTTTTAAGGTTCAGGATTTCTTTGTTCAACAGGATTGCCTGAGTTTTAAATTTCCGGCCACTCTTAAGACATGGGAATTGAGAGCTAGTGAACGCTTTTTACTTGATGATGATGATGAGCATTCAGTGGTTCTATCCGTAAGTGGTAAGTCTGATACTTCCCAACAGATGAAAGTAAGCCTGAAAGACTTTTCTGCTAAGGGATTAGGACTAAGTATTTCCGAACTTAATAAACATATTATCAAAAACAATAAGTCATTTTGGATTCATGCTATTGATAGTTTTCGTTTTACAGAACCGCTCCAAGGGACAGTTACTCATTTGAGTAAAGAAGCTCAAGGCAGAAAGTTTCGCTTTGGTATTCACTTACATAAAGTGCTGCCGATAGAAGCTGTTAGGTCGATTTTAAACTAATCTCCTACTATTTTGTCTTTAGCTTAACTTGTCTTGTAGAAGCTTACTTCCTCATTGATCATTTTAATGAGAGGAAATGAGCATGGATCATATTTATCTTTTCCCAGTCAGTAATGCGATTCTATTTAAAAAGGTGAGTCTGCCTTTTCATGTGTTTGAAGATCGATATCGGGAAATGATCTACGATGCCATCGACAGACAGATTCCTGTAGGGGTTATTTCATTTGATCCCTATGACTATTACACCGGAAAAATTTGTGTTGCAGGGATTCCCCACATCCTATCGACTTATCCAGATGGAAAGCTCGACATCTATATCACTGGCCAGACTAAGTACCGCTTAGGAAACCTTGTGGAAGAAGATCCCTATAAAGTTTTTGAGGCCAAGGAATTGTTTGAGGATATGGATGTGGTTGATGATCAGCTTGAGTTTGAAATTGATATTCTAAAAAATCTTCTTAAACGTTGGGCCCTTCATTTCTTACCAGATCCCTTACAGAGAGAGAGTTTTGCTTTAAGTCTTGAAGATGTTGAACTGCTGGTAAATTTCTGTGCAGTTTTTCTCGTTGATGAAGTCAAATTACGAAGAGAAGTAATGGAAGCTTCCAGTCTTCAGCAGAAAGTGAAGATTCTGATATATGCCATTGGCCCAAAAGAAATTTCTCTCGGGCCATTCATGCCGACACTAAGATTTTAAAATTACTTTTTACCAGCAGCGATTTTTGCTTTGATCTTAGCTTTTTTCTTTTTTTGTGCCTTACGACGACTCATTTTCAATTCAGTATTTTTACGTCCAAAACCCATATGTGACCTTTTGTTAAAAATTGAATACCTTATTGTAAAGATCTTATTATTGAATGACAATGGTTAGGTTCTTTTACTAAAGGAGTAACTAAATGAAAATGATTTTAATGGTACTTGCTATGCTACTCTCATTTGGAGCTTATGCAGAAACAAGAAAAATAGTTATTGTAAATTACGAGACCGAAGGTGGCGTTAAGCAATGGCTTCCTGGAACAATTATGGCCAAGAAAGGTGATGATATTAAGATCACACTTATTAACAATGTTCCATCAGGTATTCATGGTTTTAATATTCCAGCTTTCAAAGTTCGCACTGAAGTTAAAAAAGGTGAGAAAAAAGTTGTAAAATTTAAGGCCGATAAAGAGGGACTTTTTGAAATCAAGTGTCACATGCATCCGGCCCACGTTGGAGGACAGTTACTAGTTCTTCCATAACTTACTATAACTGCCCCCTTATATTGGTGTTAAGCCTCTAAGGTAAATCTCATTATAATAGTACTGAAAGATCTCTAAATGATCTTTCAGTCTTTCTATTTTTTTCGTTGTACACCACGTCTTTCTAATCA
>Ga0079223_10002003_pt1 | contig 12472 bp, 7 predicted proteins | sample Stecom2011_FD_75072 | JGI IMG/M metagenome (GOLD analysis project Ga0079223, IMG submission 75072) | Agricultural soil microbial communities from Utah to study Nitrogen management - Steer compost 2011 | ecosystem: Environmental > Terrestrial > Soil > Agricultural land | place: USA: Utah...
GAACAGATTCTACTTCAATCCGTTTTACTAGGGAGCCTAACTGAGGATCATTTAATTCATAAACCACCTCGCTGTAGAAGCGCTCCAATAAAAGATCTAATTCAAGATCCTCCTTCACTTCAAAATGAGATAGCGTTTTCCCAAAGACCACGTCCTCCTGAGAAGTAGAGCCGGTTAAAACGTAAAACTGTTCTGCTGGAAGTGGGTTATCAGGAAAATTCAAGGTATTTGACCTACTACTAACCAAAACAAGCATATAGTAGGTGCCATCCCCTATTTGAAATTCTATCGTATGTTCAGTATCCTCAAAATTTAATTGCTTCTGTTCGCTTACCAGTAAATCTCCCGACACTTGATCAAAAATAAAATAATCCAGCGTTCCCATCTTCGGTTTTTCGGGTTCAATCAATCCACCTGTATAGATTCCTTGTAAAGCAAAATTATCAATTCTGATCGTGCCCGAAGACTGATTGTAATTTGTTCCTTCTGGCCGTTGACCCTCCATAGGTACAATAATAATATTAAGCTGTTCTGGCTGTTGATCCAAATTTAATCCGGTCAGATCGTATTCATAGGTATTCTTACCATTCAAACTGGAAAATTGGTTTTCATCAGAAATCAGAATTTCCTCCTCGGCGTCCAGTTGATAATAAATTGAAAAGTCTTTTGGTCCCGTTGGTGATCCACTCATGTCAAATCTTAACATACCCAATTTTTCTACTTCATCGATAGGCATTTGAAATGTAACTTTCTCGGGTCCAGCGATATTTAGAATATTACCCCCAGGATACTCAAGAAAAGCGTATCCTTGTTTAAGAAAAGCATATTCGTCCGGACCATTCGTTCTAAGCACACGAATACCAGCATTCGCCCGATCAATACCTAAATCCGGACGGATCGATTCGTCATTAAAGGACCATAAATATAGGTATTGCATTTCAGGAGAAGCAAACACATTTTGATCATCATTTGCTTCAGAAAATAAATGATTCCAAGAGGAAGATCCCTCCGATTGAATATACTGAATCGGCTTGATCTGACTATCAAAAGCTGAAAGTCTAAGCGAGACTTTACGCTGAATCTCTTTTTCGGGACCGATCTCCATTCCCGCATCTTTTCCACACGAAAAAAATAATGTGATCAAAAACACGATTCCAACCACACTTACCAAACTTAATTTTGACTTCATAATTTCCTCCTTTATATTTAATTTATTGTTAAAAACAAATATAAGGAGATAATTATTAAATTTCAAATTAAAAAAATCAAATAGATTTCCAGCCCTGGGCTTTTAGTGGATGTACATTTCCAGATTTTGATATTAAATGACAGCCTTCAGCGGGCTCTGTGATATGTCCGATAATAGAAATATCCATAGAGTTTTTGATTTTATCGTAATGAGTCTGAGAAACTGTAAACAATAACTCATAATCCTCACCCCCACTCAAGGCACAAAGCGTAGGATCTAAGTGAAACTCTCTGGCGGTATCATAGGTCATGGGATCAATTGGAATACGTTCCTCATAGAGTTTACATCCTTTATCAGAAGCCTTGCAAATATGTAAAATTTCAGAAGCCAGACCATCAGAAATATCGATCATGGAAGTTGGTTTAATATCCATATCCTCCAATAAAAGTACGATATCTCTTCGAGCCTCCGGTTTTAATTGACGTTCTACGATGTAATCTTTACCCTCCAGATCGGGTTGAATATTAGGATTTTCTAGAAATACAGCCTTTTCACGCTCCAATAATTGGAGTCCCATATAAGCTCCCCCCAGGTCACCGGAAACACACAGTAAATCACCTATTTGTGCGCCGTTTCGATAAGCGATTTTCTCTTCCCTTGCATAACCAATGGAGGTAATACTTAAAACCAAACCTTGCGCTGAAGAACTCGTATCTCCACCAACCAAATCCACCTGATATTTCTGGCAGGCCAATAATGCACCAGCATAGATTTCTTCCACTGCTTCCAAAGGAAACTTACTGGATAATCCGATAGCGATCGTGATCTGAGTCGCCATCCCATTCATAGCATAAATATCACTCAAATTCACTTGAACAGCCTTGTAGCCCAAATGTTTTAAGGGCACATACCGCAGATCAAAATGAATTCCCTCCAGTAGTAAATCGGTAGATATTAGTGTTTTCTTTCCACTAAAATCCAATACTGCGGCATCATCCCCTATTCCTTTAACGGTAGAGTCGTTTTTCAATTCGACGGAATTGGTCAAGTATGCAATTAAGCCAAATTCACCTAATTCAGTCAATGAGGACGTTTCTTTATTTTCAAACATAAGCTATCATCTACAATCCATACTTTGCTGAGATTTCTAACATCCGCTCAATCGGTTTTCGTGCCTGCGCAATCAGTTCAGCTGGTAAATCCACTTCCGGCTGCTCAAATTTCAGGCAATTGTACAATTTCTCCAAAGTATTTAATTTCATGAATGGACAATCGTTACAGGCACAGGTATTATCCGGAGGAGCAGGAATAAAAGTTTTATGTGGGCTGGCCTTTTGCATTTGATATAAAATACCACTTTCTATTGCGACTATAAACGTATCGGACTCGTTGTCAATCGTATACTTTAACAAACCAGAAGTAGAACCTATATAATCTGCCGCCTCCAAAATATGAGGTTCACATTCCGGATGCGCAATGAATTTAGCCTCGGGAAATTGACTCATTAAATTCTGTATTTTGTCCCACGAAAACAATTCATGAACCATACACGCTCCATTCCATAGCACCATATCCCTCCCTGTCTTCTTCATCACATATTCTCCCAAATTTTTATCCGGACCAAAAATAATTTTTTGATCTTTGGGCAAACTATCTACGATCTGAACGGCATTGGTCGAAGTACATACGATATCGCTTAAAGCCTTTAATTCAGCTGTACAATTGACATACGTGATCACCAAATGATCGGGATAAAGTTCTTTGAATTTCTTAAATAAATGTGGTGGACAACTGTCTGATAAAGAGCAGCCTGCATTTAGGTCAGGCAGCAATACCTTTTTAGTAGGTGAAAGAATCTTTGCTGTTTCCGCCATAAAATGTACACCAGCAAATACAATGACCTCTGCTTCGGTGGTTGCTGCCTGTTGAGAAAGACCCAAACTATCGCCAACATAATCCGCTAAATCCTGAATTTCAGATTGTTGGTAATAATGAGCTAAAAGAACTGCATTTTTTTCTTTTTTCAGTTTTTTGATTTCTTCTACCAGATCCACTGTAGGATCTATAGGTTCATCAATATATCCGATTGTTTTAAGTTCACTCAACATCATGTTTAATCTATTTCTTTGATCAAATACAAAAGTAACCAATCTTTATGATATGCTTTCCACATTATTTCTGCTCAATAATCTATAATAATATTATTTATATAAATATTGTTATTATTTATTAGTGTGTTAGTATTGTGGGAAAATAGAGTTTAAAATGCTTTTTTTGTACACTAAAGTCATTTTATTAACAAGATATTAACATTGTCATTATTTGATGTGATTGATTTTTAAGTGATTTACATTTAGTAAAAAATTTAGTCAACACGTAGATGTATATATTTTTTGTCGTGTATTGTGTGGATTTTGGCACTGAAAATTGTGAATGAAGCAATGTGTTTTGTTGATTATTTTTCTGGTTTGTGGATTTTACAGTCTTTTTGTAAGTTATTAAAAGTTATTACATACTTTTATACACGATATCCACAAAATTCGGGGTATTTGCTAGGTATTATGGAATTGAATGTAGATTATTTAGTCATTGGATCCGGTATCGCGGGTTTGAGTTATGCATTGAAAGCTGCTGATCATGGTCAGGTATTGATCGTCACCAAATCTAATGAGGATGAGTCTAATACTAAATATGCTCAAGGTGGTGTCGCCGTGGTTGTGGATAAATCTGACTCTTTTGATGACCATATTAACGATACATTAATTGCCGGTGATGGATTGTGTGATCGGGACATTGTGGAAAAAGTAGTGAGTGAAGGGCCTGATCGGATACAGGAAATTATTGATTATGGTACCCAGTTCGATAAAGTATCTAAGAGCGAGTACGACTTAGCGAAAGAAGGGGGTCATTCTGCACATCGAGTGCTTCACTATAAGGATATTACTGGTTTTGAGATCGAGAGAGCATTATTGGCTAAAGTACATGAGCATCCAAATATTCAGATTTTGACTCATTATTTTGTAGTGGATTTAATTACGCAGCATCATCTTGGACGTTTTGTGGACAAAAATACCGCTGATATTTGTTGTTATGGGGTGTATGTATTGGATACAGGGACGCATCAGGTAGGAAAGATTTTAAGTAAAATTACCGTGATGGCCAGTGGTGGTGCAGGACATATTTATTCAAGTACTACTAACCCAGTCATTGCGACCGGAGACGGTATTGCCATGGTGTATCGGGCAAAGGGAAAGATTCGTAACATGGAGTTTTTTCAATTTCATCCTACCGCTTTATATCATCCTGGCGAATATCCTGCTTTTTTAGTTTCTGAAGCTGTTCGTGGTTTTGGTGGGGTATTGAAGCGTAAAAATGGTAATGAGTTTATGGATCTATATGATAAACGAGGTTCTTTGGCTCCCCGTGATATCGTCGCGCGGGCGATTGATTCTGAAATTAAGAAGTCGGGTGATGAATTTGTTTATTTAGATGTGACTCATAGAAGTAAAACAGATATATTAAAGCATTTTCCTAATATTTATGCCAAATGTCTTTCTATCGGAATAGATATGTCCAGAGATTATATTCCGGTGGTTCCAGCAGCTCATTATATGTGTGGAGGTATTAAGGTGGATGAAAACGGTGCTACCTCGATACGGAATTTATATGCTTGTGGTGAATGTGCTTCCACGGGTTTACATGGTGCCAATCGTTTGGCTTCCAATTCTTTATTAGAAGCGGCTGTTTTCGCTCATCGTATTTATCTGCACAGCATACAGGCCGATGTAGATACTCATACTGCGATCGATGTACCGGATTGGGACGATTCCAATACCTATTTGTCCAATGAAGATATTTTAGTGACGCATAATTTACGTGAAACACAGAAAATTATGAGCGACTACGTGGGTATCGTTCGATCTGATTTTCGTTTGGAACGAGCCATGCGTAGATTAGGTTTGCTTTATGATGAAACAGAAAGTTTTTATAAAAACACTAAGCTTTCCGTAAAATTATGTGAACTTAGAAATGTGATTCAGGTGTCGTATTTGGTTATTAAATCAGCAATGGCTCGTAAGGAAAGTCGTGGTTTGCATTATACGACCGACTATCCTGATCATGCATCCCACATAGAAGATACTGTATTTTAGAACGATTATTATGCCTGTTATTTTACCTGTGAAAGGTGTTTCGCCTGAGATTTCACCAGATTGTTTTATTGCCGAAAATGCGACTATTGTAGGCGATGTAGTGATTGGTGAGCAGTGTTCTATTTGGTTCAATTCGGTTATTCGTGGTGATGTACACGCTATACGAATCGGTAATTACACCAATATTCAAGATGGTGCTGTCATACATTGTACCTATAAAAAGGCGCCTACTGTAATTGCGAATTACGTGAATATTGGTCATCAAGCCATCGTACATGGCTGCACTGTAAAGGACCACGTGCTGATCGGTATGGGCGCCATAGTCATGGATCACGCGGTGATAAACGAATACGTCATCATCGCTGCTGGAGCCGTAGTTTTGGAAAATACGGTATGTGAGCGCGGCTTTCTTTATGCCGGAGTTCCTGCCAAGAAAATTAAAGCGCTCAGTGAAGAACAAATCAAAATGCTCGATCAGTTACCACACAATTACGTGATGTACGCTTCCTGGTTTACCTAAGTCCTTATCGGGCTTGACTACGATTATTTCTCGGAGGCAATATCTGTCTTGGTGATGAAAGAGGAGGAATGATTACCCGTTCTTCTTGTTCCCAATTAGCCCTGATATTGAATATTTTATCATAATACCATACCCGTTCTGGTTGAATTTTCAAGTCCAGATTTCCAGGATCCCATCGGCCATTACTATTGGTGTCGTATGTAATTTTAAGCCTATATTTTCCTTCCAGAAAATTTCGATATACCAGATTGGTATCCGTTTGGATGATGTCCTTTTTAAATGCTTCCTTATTTTCTTCATCGATTAATTCCACAATATATTGATTGATGGAATCAGGAATTTGTATCTGAAATGATAAGTGACCGTATCGCGCTGATTCATCTAAGGTAAAGGTGGTTACGGTTTTTTCATTTATTTCTGAAAAATATCCAGTGAACGCTTCATTTTCTAAGGTCAATTCATAGTCTTTCTGTGGTTTCCAATTATAGCGAATACTTATTTTTCGCTCATCGCTACTATCCTTGGTGATCTGATAGTTCGTAATTGCTAACGAGTCTTCTTTTAATACGATTTTATTTCGATCAATGGTTCGAATGGGAGCTGTGGCAAACAGACGCAGCTGCTTAATTTGATTGACCATATTTCGATTAAGATTATTTGTAATGATCAAGTTTCTCGTATACCTATCAGCTGCCGGTCGCCTTATTAGGATTGAATCAAGCACCTTATCATCTTTTAGAACCTGAAATTTTATTGAATCAAAAGTAAGGTCGCTTACCCAGAGAAAGGCTGAGTCTCCTTGGGGATTGAAATACAGTAATTTATTAATATCTAATGAATCTGGATAGGTAATACGGACATGACCGTCCTCTAAAGGCTGATTGAAAATCATACTAATACGACTATCACGGTCGATTTTTCTATCCAAAACTTTGAATTCTTTAGGAACCTCTCTTGAAATCCACAAGTGTGTACCTGTAGTGTCTCCTCTTAGATTTATGGAATCTTTAATAAAGCCGATGCTTTCATCTGCACTATTATAAATCCTATCGTTATTTAGTTCCTTTAAGGCATATATTCTGTATTCATTTTCGCGCAGATAGTTTAATCTAAAATTTCCGGATGAGTCAGTTCGTGCAAATACATTCGCTTTCCGTTTACCGAAAATGGAATCTTGAGACACGGGTATTAATAGCACAGATACATCCATTTCTGGTTCGTTAGTCTCAGCATTGATGACCCTGCCGGTAATACTAAGAGAATCAATACGATCACCTGTGGAAAACACATAGCTGTAATCTAAAACGGGATTTCCTTCATTATTATCAGCAATTGCTTTACCAAAGTTTATGACATAGGTTGTGTTTTCCGCTAAACTATCTGGAAGCAATATTTCCAGATCCCTCCTTCTTACTTTGAATTCCGGCATACTTTCCATTTCAGGAGAAATACTGATCTCTCTAAGCGGGTTATTCAAACGAATAAATTCATCGTAAGAAAGTGTAATCTGACGTTCCATGAAATTGGTTGAGAGATTTTTTGGTTCTTCGTTCAGTAAGATGGGCGCGATTGAATCTCTTGGGCCACCAGTTGGCTGTTGAATGTTAGCACATCGTATACTCGATAATATCAACACTGTAAAAAGTAATAAAAACGCAGGCCCAGCCATAAACCGGCTTTTAGTCGTTTTTGAGCGACTTTCTTGCTTTTTGATACTTGTTATCGAAAATTTCATTTTGTGTTATTACACGCCTTTATTTAGCGTCGTTTATTTGCCGGCTTATCTGCTTTATAATCAATGATTTAATCGAAATTAAGCCATATGGACCATCAGGATTGATATATCAGAGGGTGAAACCCCCGAAATACGAGACGCCTGACCTAAAGTTCGTGGTTTTACACGAAGGAGTTTTTCTCGTGCTTCTTTGGACAGAGAATTCAAGATTGTATAATCAAATTCTGGATTGATTTCTCGATCCTCCATTTTTTTAAATCGTTCTATATTGTCGAATTCCTTTTCGAAATAACTGTCGTATTTGATTAAGATTTCCGCCTGCTCCACCTCCTCTTCCGAATAGTTTTCCATCGTTTTTCTAAGATCGGGATGCCCTTCTGCCAATGCGTAAATTCCGATTTGTGGTCGGGTTAATAAAGTAGACAATTTTGTCTTCTGAGAAATAGGGCTCGAATGGTTTTTGTTTAAGATTTCGTTCATACCAACTACATCAGATGAGGTTTTTCGAATAAAGTTAACGAGTTCATTCGTATTTGTCTCCTTCTGCTTTACACTTTCCATTCTTTCATCAGAAACTAAGCCCAGTTTGTGCGCAAGTGGTGTTAATCTCAAGTCTGCATTATCCTGCCTTAATAATAGTCTATGCTCAGCACGGGATGTAAACATGCGATAAGGTTCGTCTGTCCCTTTGGTCACTAGATCGTCGATCAGTACACCGATATAGGCCTCAGATCTTTTCAAAATAAATTCATGACCTTCATTTATCTTCTGATGAGCATTGATACCGGCCACCATGCCTTGGCTGCCCGCCTCTTCATACCCTGTGGTTCCATTTATTTGACCAGCAAAAAATAAGTTCTTTATACGAAATGTCTCTAAGGTGAGGTCCAACTGCATTGGGGGAAAGAAATCGTATTCTATCGCGTATCCTGGACGGTACATTTTCGCATTTTCAAATCCTGGTACCAGACGCAATGCTTTTAATTGTACGTCCTCAGGCAAGGAGGTCGAAAACCCATTAATATACATTTCTACCGTATTCCACCCTTCCGGTTCAATGAATATTTGATGACGGTCTCTTCCTTCGAATCGATTTATTTTATCTTCGATGGAAGGGCAATATCTTGGGCCCAGACCTTGAATTCTCCCGGTGAACATGGGGGATTTTTCAAAGCCTTCCTTCAGTACTTCATGAACCTGCTCGTTTGTGTAGGTCGTCCAGCAGCAGCGCTGCTCTGTAGGCAACGGGACATTCGTATACGAAAATCGGCCTTTTTTTTCATCTCCCCACTGCTCTTCTAGTTTTTCATAATTAAGCGAACGCCCATCCACTCTTGGTGGTGTTCCCGTTTTCATTCGTCCCGATTCAAAACCGAGGTCAACGAGCTGCTCGGTCAATCCAGTAGCCGCGCGCTCCCCCGTCCTTCCTCCTCCAAAACGTTTCTCTCCGACATGGATAACGCCATTTAGGAATGTTCCATTGGTCAGGATAACCGCTTTGGATTCGATCTCCATGCCCATCGATGTTTTTACGCCTGCCACTTGGTCGCCCCTTATAATGACTTCTTTTACCGTGTCTTGCCACATGTCTAAATTCGGTAATGCCTCTAACTGCAACCTCCACTCTTCGGCAAAACGCATTCTGTCGTTTTGTGTTCGTGGGCTCCACATGGCCGGGCCTTTCGATTTGTTTAGCATCCTAAACTGGATTGTACTCTTGTCCGCTATTATACCGGAATACCCACCAAGGGCGTCGATCTCTCGCACAATTTGTCCCTTTGCTACACCTCCCATGGCCGGATTGCAACTCATTTGAGCAATTACACCCATGTTCATGGTGATCATAAGAACCTTTGAACCCATGTTGGACGCCGCTGCGGCCGCCTCGCATCCCGCATGTCCACCCCCAACCACAATAACGTCGTATTTATTAAACATATCTTCATCAATTGATGTTTCACGTGGAACATGTTCCACGTGAAACAATTTATATCCCTTAAAATAACTCACTCAGCTTGAGCCAGCGCTCAGACTTTTTATCAATTTCCTCCTGCAGCAGTTTTAATTCCTCCGCCAGCTTGCCGATTTTTACGTGATCCGTACAAGACGACAGGTGATTGGCCAGTTTTTTTGCGTTTTCTTCTAAGGCCGGTATTTCATCGTTTAACTCCTCGTATTCTTTCGTGTCTTTGTAAGAAGGTTTCTTTTTTTGATCCGACGCTTTTTCTGTTTGCTTGTTCGCTTCCGCAGGCTTGCTTAGCTGTTTTCTGATACGGAGATCTTCCTCTTGTTCAGTTTTATAATCCGCATAGTTTCCATTATAAATGTTGATTGTTCCTTGACCATCAAATATGAAGAGTTGATCCGTAAGTTTATCTACTAAGTAGCGGTCGTGCGAAACAAGGATAAGAACACCCGTATAATGGTCTAAAAAATCGTCCAATACGTTTAATGTATCGATGTCCAGATCATTTGTCGGCTCATCCAGAATTAATACGTTTGGGTTCTTCATCAGAACACGCATAAGCTGTAACCTTTTGCGCTCCCCACCACTTAGTTTATGGACGAATCCGTGTTGTTTTTTTGGGGGAAACAAAAAATTGGTTAACAATTGGGACGCCGTTATTACATCTCCATTAGACATGGATATATAGTCCGCCACATTTTTGACAACATCTATGACACGGTCATCTTCGTTGAAGTCCATGCCCCCCTGTTGGTAATAACCAATAATAACTGTCTCGCCTACTTGTATCAATCCTGAATCGGGCGTTGTTTTTTGAGTAAGTAAATTTAATAATGTGCTTTTGCCGCTTCCGTTTTTTCCTGCTAATCCTATTCGATCCCCTTTTTTGAACACGTACGAGAAATTAGAAATGATGTTTCTCCCGTCATAACTTTTGCTTACCTGATCGATTTCTATGATTTTATTTCCCAAACGTGCCGTCTTTACATCCAGGGAAACGTTCTTGCTTGTGCTTATGTTCGCTGCTTTTTCCTGTAAATCGTAGAAAGCTTCTATTCTTGATTTGGATTTCGTTCCCCTCGCCTTTGGCTGTCTTCTCATCCACTCGAGTTCCTTCTTCAGTAAGTTTCTACTTTTATCGACTGAAAGTTGGTCTATGGATTCTCGCTCTGCTTTTTTCTCTAGATAGTATGAATAGGACCCTTTGTAGGTGAGCAATTCTCCCCTATTGAGTTCCCTAATCTCGGTACAAACGGCATCTAAAAAATACCGATCATGTGTAACCAGAATAACGGTTTTATTTCCTGTGGTCAATATTTTTTCTAACCATTCGATGGTTTCAATATCCAGATGGTTGGTGGGCTCATCAAGGATATAGACATCCGGCTCTACAATCAGTAATTTAGCCAATGCTAAACGTTTTCTTTGACCACCAGAAAGGGAGCTTATTTCTTGGGCAAAATTTGTAATGTTTAAGCGATTTAGAATGCTTTTAATTTGGTATTCGTATTCCCAGGCATCCAATCGCGTCATTTCATCCATGATCTGTTCCAACTGTTGCTGATTTGGGTTTGATTCATGTGTGAGCGCTTCGTACTGAGCGATTACCTTCTGTTGTTCGTTCTCACTATTGAAAATAAAATCATTAATTGTTCTAAAGTCTTCAAAATCAGGGTCTTGATCCAGCATTCCTACGACTATACCCTTTTCCCACACCGCTTTCCCTTCGTTTGGCTTTAAAGAGCCGGCTAAAATACGGAGTAAAGTAGACTTTCCCGACCCATTCAATCCGACCAGCGCCACCCGGTCTCCCTGTTCTATTCCGAAACTCAGGTCTTTAAACAGCCAATGGTCTCCAAATGAATGACTTACTTTTTCTGTAGAAATGATACTCACTTTTTCGTCTTGCTATATGTTTGTCCCAACGTGCAAAATTACTGAAAATAAATCAAAACAGCCTGATCATCAATAGACGATCAGGCTGCATCCTTTTTTCAGCGTGGATTCGCGAAACGGAATGAGTGAATCAATTATTGATTGAGTACTTGGTCCAAGACCTGATGAAGCTCTTCTCCACGAAGGTTTTTCGCTAAGATTCTCCCTTCTGGGTCAAGGAGGAAATTTTGTGGAATGCCTTGAATGGCGTATTGTTCCACCACCGGACTTTGCCAAAACTGTAAATCCGAAACCTGCGGCCAGTCCTGCAATTGATCGTCTTGAATCGCTTTCAGCCACGCCTCTTTTTGTCCGGGACGATCTAAGGACACGCCAAAGATGGTGAAGTTTTTGTCTTTAAACTTATGGTATGCAGCGACCACATTGGGGTTTTCGACACGGCAAGGACCGCACCAACTGGCCCAAAAATCGATCAGCACATATTGACCTCGTAAAGAAGAAAGCGCCACCATATTACCCGCAGTATCTGGTTGAGCGAAATCCGGCGCTATTGCTCCAATGTCCACCGATTTGAGCTTCTCCATGCGGCCAGAAACAAATTGACCAGCTTCTGTATTTTTGACAGGGTTAGATAAGTTATTAAACAGTGGTTCGATGACCTCAGCTAGGGGTTCGGAATCGACATACGGAATTAATAAGTCTAAACTAACCAGGCTGTTAGGATGATCTTTTATGAAATCGAAGGCGACGAGTGTGAGCTCGTCTTGAATCTGCATAACCTCTTCTTGCAGTGCATTCATGAAATCGGGATTCGCCTTTAATTCGTCAGAAGCCGCAGTGAATTTGGACATCACCCCATCCATTTTGCTGGCCGGAACTTTTGCCAATTCCTTGTAGGTGTTGAAGTTTTGATTGTGAATTCCGCCTTCGATTGTAGCATTAGCTACGGAATCGATCGTTGCAATTTTTATATGCCCCTGCTCCATATACAATTCCACCAGATCGGGTGCTTGCA
>Ga0079223_10002005_pt1 | contig 12471 bp, 9 predicted proteins | sample Stecom2011_FD_75072 | JGI IMG/M metagenome (GOLD analysis project Ga0079223, IMG submission 75072) | Agricultural soil microbial communities from Utah to study Nitrogen management - Steer compost 2011 | ecosystem: Environmental > Terrestrial > Soil > Agricultural land | place: USA: Utah...
GCGAACTGCCGGGCCAGACGCAGATGCACCTGCTCGACCCCGCCGCCGGGAGGAAAGTCCTTATGAATGAACAGGATGCGCATGTTTCTTGCGAGCCGGGGTGACGTTGATTTCCAGCCGGCGCCGGGCCAGCAGGTAGTTCAGGCGCAGGAAATTGGTCGGATAGAGCAGCAGGTAGCGCAGGATGGTGTGCGGCTCGCGGTACATGCGGTAGAAGGCCCGCAGGTTGAGCTGGTTGATCAGCGGCGGGTAATAGACATCCCGCGCCATGGCTTCCTGACGGATGAAGGCGCCGCAGGAAAAGGCCACCCCGCGAAAGCCCTGGCGCCGGACCTGGCGGATGAAGTCCTCCTGACGGCCCGCGCCGAGCCCCACGATGAGGATATGGCAACGGCTGTCGAGCACCGTCTGGACCACCCTGGGGGTCTCGTCACGGCGGAAGTAGCCATGCTCCCGGCCGGCGACGACCAGCTGCGGATAGCGAGCCTTCAGCTTGCGCAAAAAATCGCCCAGCTCCCGGGGCGTGGCACCCAGGAAGAAGACCCGCTTGCGGTGCAGCTCGGCATGGCGAAACACCACCGGGGCAATGGAGGTGAAGTCGAAGCTGACCCGGCTGATGCTCTGCCCGGTCAGGCGCGACACGAAATTGGACATCAGCATGCCGTCGCAGAAATAGTGCAGGCTTTCCTGGGGATTCTCGCCGGCTTCCCGGAACAGCCGGCCGATGGAGGCGAAATTGACGAAGGAGAAGGCCTGGCCCTCGTCGCTGAGCAACTGCTCCGAGAAGCTGTCCATGATTGCCAGCCGAATCATCGACATGTGCCACCTCCATGCATCAGTAGATGTCCCGGGAAAAGAGGCTGAATGGCGTCCTGCAGAGGATCTTCAGGTCCAGCCACAGCGACCAGCTGTTGATGTAGGCCAGGTCCGCGGCCACCCGCTTCTGCATCTTGTCCAGGGTCTCGGTCTCGCCCCGGTGCCCGTTGACCTGCGCCAGCCCGGTGATGCCCGGCTTGATGCGATGCCGGGCCATGTAGGCCTGGATGCGCTCGCTGTAGTAGAAGTTGTGCAGCACCGCATGGGGGCGCGGACCCACCAGGGCCATGTCGCCGCGCAGGACGTTGATCAGCTGGGGCAGCTCATCCAGCGAGAAACGGCGCAGCAGGCGCCCGACCGGCGTCACCCGGGCATCGTGGCGGGTGGCCTGGCGCACCTGATCGTCCTGGTGCTGGTACATGGTGCGGAACTTGAGGATTTCGATGATCCGGCCGTTCCAGCCATGGCGCTGCTGACGGAACAGCACCGGTCCGGGAGAGGACAGCTTGACTGCCAGGGCGATCACCAGCAGCAGCGGCATCGTCAGCACCAGGGCCAGCAGCGCCAGGCAGCGCTCCAGCAGGCTCTTGACCAGCTGCGCGCCGGGCCGCGAGCTGACCAGGGTTTCGTTGAGGTACAGCGCTGGCAGCGGACCGATGGGGCAGCAGGAGGGGTTGAGCAATGGCAGCTGTTGCAGGTCGGGCACCCAGATCACGTCCACCGGCAATTCCAGCAGTTGCCGATAGAGCGACTCGAGCTGGCCCTGCGCCTTGCCGGGCAGGGCCAGGTAGACGCGCCGCACGCCCTCACGCTCGATGATTTCCGGCAGCGCCTCCAGCGGCCCCAGCAGCGGTACGCCGGAAAGCGCCGCATCGCCCGGGTCGCTGGCCACCAGGCCGCGCAGGGGAATGCGTCTGCGACGCAGCTGCTCCGCCAGGGGCTGGGCGGTGCGCGCCACGCCGACGATCAGCGCGCGGCGCTCCCGGCGCAGGCGCCGGGCATGCCGGTGCCACAGCCAGCTCAGCGCCCCGTGACTCAGGGCCTGCAGCACAAAGCCGAGCAGCAGCCAGTCCCGCAGGAAGTCCGCGGGGAAGGCGGCAGGCAGGTCGATGAGCTCGATCAGGGCCAGCAACCCCACCGTCAGCAGCACCCAGCCGATCAGCAGGCGGACCTGTCCCTGGGCCAGGTCATGGCCCTTGTGATAGGCCTGCACCCAGGCATAGCTGTAGGGGGAGGCCAGCAGGGTGAGGGCACCCAGCAGCCGGTATTCGCTGGAGAAGGCGCCGGCGTGGGCCTGGGCCAGCTGCCAGAGCAGCAGGCCGAGCAGCAGCATGGCCGCCAGCCACTGCCCCCAGAAGGTCAGCCCGCGCCGGCTGCTCGCCGGCACCTGGGGGGGATCCAGCTCCAGCGGGAGCGGCCGCACCTCTTCCGGCGCCAGGCAGCTGGTGACGCGACATTCCTGCATGGCCATCAGCCGCGCGCCGCCTGGGCGAGGGAAGCGGCCAGGTAGCCGTCGCTCTCGTACGGCTTGTCGTAACGCCCCGCCTTGGCCAGGTCGTACTGGTTGAGCACGACGCCGAGCACCGGTGCCCGGCTGCGCAGCAGCCGCCCGATGCCTTTCTGCACCAGGGGAATCGGTGTGCTTTCGGCATGGATCACGTAGATCAGCGCCTGGCTCAGCTTGGCCAGCAGCAGCGCATCGCTGACCACTTGGCTGGGCGGCGAGTCGATGATGATGCGCTGATAGCGGCCGGCCAGCGCCTGGAGAATCCTGCCCAGGCGCGGCGAGGACAGCAGCTCCTGGGGATTGGTTGGCACATTGCCGGCCGGCAGCATGGTCAGCTTGCCCACCTGGTGCAGGCAGTCCTCGAGGCGGCCGCGCCCGGCGATGAGATCGGCCAGTCCCGGTGTCCTGGCCGGCAGGTTGAAATGGGCGGCCAGCGACGGGTTGCGCAGATCCGCCTCTACCAGCAGCGTCCGCTCGATGTGCGCCATGGAGAAGGCCAGATTCACCGCCACGGTGCTCTTGCCCTCATCGGCCAGGGAGGAGGTGACCAGCACCGTCTGCCGTGGGCGGTCGAGATCGGAGAGCACCAGGGCGGTGCGCAGGGTGCGGATGGCCTCGCAGAAGCGCAGGTCCTCGCTGGTGCGGAACAGATGGGCCAGGCGTGCGCGACTGCCGGGAGCCACCAGGGGCACCACGCCCAGCAGGGGCACATCGATGCGCGATTCCACGTCCTCGCTGGTGCGGAAGGTGTTGTCCAGCGCCTCGCGCAGGAAGGCCAGGGCCACGCCCAGCACCGCCGCCACCAGGGCGGCGATGCCCAGGATCAGCCCCTTGCGCGGCTTGCTGGGCGCCATGGGCGTCACGGCATGGTCCACCACCTGGGCGTTGGCGGAATTGATGTCCGAGGTGGCGGCGGTTTCCTTCAGCCGCGCCAGGAATGTCTCGTACAGCACCCGGTTGCTGTCCACCTCGCGCTGCAGTTCGCGCAGGCGGAACTCCTTGCGGGAAATGTCCTGGATCTGGGTCTTGTTGAGGTCGAAGGACTCGCGCAGCGAGCGCTCGTTGGCGGCGGCCAGCTGGTACTTGCGCTCGATGCCCGCCACCACCTGCTGCACCTGACTGTGCAGGCTGGCGGTGGCGGCGTTCAATTCCGTCTGGGCAGCGATCATGCTCGGGTGCCGGGGGCCGTAGCGCCGCGACAGCTCGTCCACCCGCGCCTGGGCGCGGGCCCGTTCGGCCTTGAACTGCTAGATCAGCGGATGGCCCAGCACCGCCGGCACGCTGGCCAGCCGTTCCAGATCGCCGTCGAGGGCCTGGACCTGGCGATACTGGCTCTCGGCTTCGGCGCGCTCGCGGCGCGCGTCGATCATCTTGCTGCCGGTCAGGGTCAGCTCGTTGGCACTGATGGTGTTCACGCCGTCCAGGTCGACCAGGCCTTCGGCCTCGCGGTAGGCCTGCAGGCGGTTCTCGGCGGCGCGCAGGTTGCCCTGCAGTTCCAGCAGGCGCTTGTTCATCCACTCCGCGGCGGACAGCGAGCGGGTCATGTTGCTGTCCAGCTGGCTGGCGATGAAACCCTCGGCCAAGGCGTTGGCGGCGCGGGCCGCCAGCTCCGGGTCCGGCAGTTCCACGTTCACGGCAATCAGCTGGCTCTTGCCGATGTAGTGGGTGCTGACCGTCTCGGCCAGTGCGCGCGCCACGGCGCGCACCCGGGCGTTGTCGTCAGCGGGCGACGGCTCGTCGGCTGCCAGCCATTGCGACAGCCAGTCGGGCAGTTTCTCCGGCAGCCAGGCTCGCCAGTCGACCCAGGGTTCCGCAGGCTCCGGGGCCGCGAACAGCGGATGCTCCGTCAGCGACAGTTCCCGCACCACGCGCTCGGCCAGGGCGCGGGACTGCAGGAGGGCCAGCTGGGTCTGCAGGTATTCCTGGCCATGCCCACCCTGGTCGAACAGCTGCTGGAAGGCCAGTACCTGCGGCGAGCGTTCAGCCACCACCAGGGTGGCGGTCGCCGTGTAACGGGGCGTCGTCCACTGCAGGACCAGGGCGGTGGCCGCGCAGCTGGCCAGCACCAGGGCGAGGATCATCCATTTCGCCCGCCAGAGCACGTTCCACAGGCTCAGCAGGTCGAGTACATCCTCGTCATCGACCATGGTGGTGATGCCGGGCGGCGTGGGCGGCAGGGCGGAGGCATCTTGGTGCGGCAGCCTGTTCATCAGAAGAACCCCTGGGCGATGGTGATGGTGTCGCCGGGCCGGATCGGGGTATCCAGCGTGGCGCGCTCGCTGGCCGGACCGCCGTCGCCACGCACGATGGTCACCCGTTTCAGGGAGGCCCGTTCGGTCAGCCCTCCGGCCAGGGCAATGGCGCGGTTGAGGGTCAGACCCGGCTGATAGGGATAGCCGCCCGGCTTGCGGACCTCGCCGCTGATGTAGAACTCCCGGTAGGCGATCACGCTGACGGTCACTCGCGGGTCGACCAGGTAGCCGTCGCGCAGGCGTTCGGTCAGCAGGCGTTCGATCTCGCCCGCCGTGCGTCCGCCGGCGTGCACCTCGCCCACGAAGGGATAGGAGAAGGTGCCGGCGTCGTTCAGGCGGATCTCCTCGAAGCTCAGGTCCGGCTCGCCGAACACGCTGATGCGCACGATGTCGCCGGAGGCCAGGCGGTAATTGCTGCCCTGCGCCACTTCGGCGAACGCCTGGGGGGCGAGCAGGGCGACAAGCAGGGTCCACAGCAGGGCTCTGATCATGGCTAGAGGCTTCCCGTGGCGTTCAGGAAATAGAGGTTGCGGGTGAAGCGCTCGCGCGCATCGGTCGAATCGTTGTCCCGGTGGCTGTAGCCGAGGCTCAGCTCCAGCCAGCGGCGCGGCTGATAGGCCAGCGTGAGCCCGGCGCGGGCCAGGTCGTCCTCGCGGTCCAGCCCCTGGTAGCGCAGCCGCGCGGCACCCAGGTTCAGGGTGGTGCTCCAGCGTTCGCTCCATGCATGGCGCCAGTCGAACAGCACCCGCGTGTGGCGGATGGCATCGGCGCCCTGGTCGCCCTCGTCGTAGGCCTGGCGGGTGGTCAGGGTGAAGGTGGAGTAGGTGCGCGGCTTCCATTCCAGACCGATCTCCCAGATGGGGCTTTCCAGACCACTGCGGCTGTTGTCCTCGTATTCCTTGCGCTGGTAGCCGGCGCGGATCTGCCCGCTGGTTCTGGCCGTGGCTTCCCAGACCGCACCGGCCAGCAGGGACAGGTTGTGACTGTCCAGCGGGCTGCCGGCCTGGCGGTAGTCGAACTCCTCGTAGCGCGTCTCCAGCAGGGCCCGGGTGCCGCCGACGCGGTGAAACCAGGTGATGCCCAGGCGATCGGCGTCCCGTTCCTCGGCGGCGTTGGCCAGGCTGTCATCGTGGAAACGCAGGCGCTCGTGGCGAGCGGCGAACTCCAGATTGTTGCGGGCGGTGCGGGCGCCGAAGCGGTAGGTGGCGCTGACGGTGGCCAGGCTGTATTCGTCGTTGACCAGGGGGATCGCCGTGGAAGCGGTTTCCTCCAGGCGGTCGTAGGCGGCGGTGAGCGTCAGGCGATGCCGAGAGCCGGGCTCCAGGATGCCGTCCAGGCGCACGCGGTGGTCCGTATGGCTGGCATCGTCGTCGTCGTGGTAGGTATTGCGGCTGCCCGCATAGCTGAGCCGATAGGCGCTGTTGCGATCCTCGGCCACCAGGCGCAGGCTCGGTTCGAGCACGGTGATCCGTGAGCCGGAAGCGCGCGAATCGGGCAGCTCCCGGTAGTTGTCGTCGTAGTGCTCGCCGATCAGCAGCGTGGGATACAGCTTGAATCCCAGCACGTCCACGGGTCGTGGATCATCCAGCGCCCAGGCCGTGGGCGTGAGCAGCGGTGCGAAGAATAACGCGAGCGGAAGCCGGTTCATCGAGCTCATCCTTGCTGGGTGTGGCATCCGGGGTGTTCGGGGGCAGTTGTCCGCCCCAGAGTCGGATCCCTGAGAACACGTACTGCCGCGGACTGCGGGGCAGGCAACGCAATCCTTGACCCTGAGTCAGCCGTTTCGTTTCTGGATGAGCGACAGGCGGCGAGCTAGAGCCATGTGGGTGTCATGACTCGCATAGCGTATTTAACATAACGTACATTATGGGTTATTTGGAGGAAGTCTGGAGAGGGCTGCGGATTGCCGATGGATGCTGTGGCTGTTGCGCGGCCAGGTATTACGAGAGCGCTGGCATTCCTTCCGTGTGTAGGAGCGGCTTTAGCCGTGATTGTGGAGCCACGCCTGGTCACGTTATCGCGGCTGAAGCCGCTCCTGCAAACCGCGCCGCCATGCCGATTCCTGTGGCGTCGACCTGCTGTGCATTGCTCGATGCGCCACGCTGCGTCGGGCACCCATTTCGCAGGACCGGCTTCGGCTTCCACTTGTTGGGAGCACGTCATGGTTTGCCGCGGCCAAAGCCACTCCTACGGGCGGCGATTGACCGCCAGCGCCACAACCACGGCGCTTCGCTGGACCCGATCACCCATTTTGCAGGAGCGGTTGTAGCCGCGATTGCGGAGTTACGCTTGGTCACGTTATCGCGGCTGAAGCGGCTCCTGCAGAGGCACCCGCGCTGCCTTCACGCAACCTTTCTGCAACCAAAGCAGAGGCTGAGAATTGCTAAATCTTGCAGATAGATCAGTCTGTTACGAGTGGATTCTTATCCAGTTCATTAGTTACCCTCCGGCCACCTCTTTCCGAAGAGACACCAATCCAGCAATTCGATATCCGATAACAGCCAGACCCGGATATTGCATAATGCTCGAAACCAGCCAGTCAGGCTGCACGGAAATGCCGCCATGTCGCAATCGCCGCAACCCTTGTTCGAGACCTTCGCCCGTTTCCACGAGCTGAACTTCATGCACCTCAATGGCGAGCTGCCGGTGGTGCGGGATTTCCTGCTCGCCTTTCCCGAGGCATGCCAGGCGGTCGAGGGCTATCGGGCGGTGCGCGGCTTCCTCAAGTCCTATGCCGGCAACGAGGCCACTTTCAATTCATACCGCACCCATGTGGAGCGCCTGCTGCTCTGGTCCCTGCTGGTGGCCAGGAAACCCCTGCTGGAGATGCGTCGCCGGGATGCCGAGGTCTTCATGGAGTTCTGCCTCAATCCCCCTGCCGACTGGATCGGCCCTGTGGTCAAGTCCCGTTTCCTGCGCATCGGCGGTCGCAAGCCGTCGGATTCCGATACCTATACACCCAACCCCCAATGGCGGCCCTTCGCCCTCAGCGTTCCCAAGCGCGAGCGCAAGATCGCCGAAGCCGACAGCACCGCCCTGCCCCCGCGACCCTACCGGATGTCCCAGGGCTCGGTCGCTCAGGTATTCGCGGTGTGCGGCAGCTTCTTTCAGCACGCCATCGATGAAGGCCTCACCGAGGTGAATCCCTTTCGGGCGGTGAAGCAGAAATCCGTCTACAAGCAGCGCAACACCCTGAATGTCGCCTCCCGCTCGCTTACCCAGCTGCAGTGGAGCTACGTGATCGAGACCGCCGAGCAGATGGCTGCGGAAGATCCGGCATTGCACGAGCGTACCCTGTTCATCGTCGCCACCCTGTTCGCCATGTACCTGCGGGTCTCCGACCTGGTTGGTCGAGACGGCTGGTCACCCACCATGGGTGACTTTCGCCGCGATGGCAGCGACCACTGGTGGTTCCATGTGGTGGGCAAGGGCAACAAGGCGGCGCGCATCAGCGTGCGCGACGACTACATCCAGAACTACCTGGTGCGCTATCGGCAGCACCTGCAGCTGCCGCCGCTGCCCTCGCCCCACGAGAAGACGCCCCTGATCAGCACCCTGAAGGGCCGCGCCGGCCTGTCCGACCGGCATATCCGCCTGCTGCTGCAGGAGGTGTTCGATCGCTCCCTGGCACGCATGGCTGCGGAGGGCTGGGGTGACGACGAGATCGATGCGCTGCGCTCCGCCTCTCTGCATTGGCTGCGACATACCTCGGCGACCTTCGATGCGCCGTACCGGGACATGAAGGATCTTCAGGCCGACCTGCGCCACAACAGCCTCAGCACCACCCAGAACGTTTACTACAACACCCTCGACGAGCAGCGGGCGCATTCGGTGAAGGGTCTCAAGCTCAAGCGCTGACAGCCCCGCATCAGGACGCGACGCCGGCCTTGCGCAGCCGCTGGCAGTAGTCGGCCAGATGCAGCAGGCCGTGGCGCGCGGCCGCCTTGCGCACCTCGTTGCGTTCGCCTTCGAACTTCACCGTCTCGCTGACCACCTTGATGTTGCCTTCGATACCCATGGCGCAGGCGAAGCACACCACGCCGTCCATGGGGCCGTCGGCTTCCGCCAGCCCGGTGTTGGCCAGCGTGATGGTCGCGGCACTGGCGCGCAGCGCGCCGACCGCCATCTCCCGGGCGACTTCCTCACTGGTCAGCCCATGGGCCTGCACCGTCTGCAGGCTGACCCCCAGCATCGAGTGCTTGGCGCCGACCGTATAGGTCACGTAGCCGCTCTCCAGCACCTTGCCGCAGCCGGACACATCGGCCAGCAGGCTGCACATCAGCCCGGCGGTGCACGACTCCGCCGTGGTCAGCATCAGCTGGTTGCGGATCAGGAACTCCACCACTTCCTCGAGGGTTTGCATGGCGGCCTCCGGCTGCCCGTCTTTGGGGCTATGGATGCCCGCAACCCCGCCCCGGTTCCCGCGCCCGCTGGGGGACTGGTCCGAAACTAACCTGCGGTCGGTCGGTCAGCCCTATGGACGGGGGTTCCGAGAACTACAGTTGCTTAGCGCACTAATTTTGCCGCGCCTGGCGGCCGTGCGCCCTTGACCTGAAATCGGGAGGAACAATGATGGGGAATGCAGCGGTAAACGCGCATCTAGCCGACTTGCAAGGCGTGACCACGAGCCGTCCGCGACTCAGTGTCGAAAGCCTCCAGACCAGTACTAAAAGAATTCTTTTCGTCACCCCCGAATTCGCCGACCTCATCAAGGTTGGCGGCCTGGGCGACGTTTCCGCTTCACTGCCTCGCGCCCTGCATGCCTTCCATGACATCCGCGTGCTCATGCCCGGCTACCCCCAGGTGCTCAACAGCGGTCACGAAGTGCGGGTGATCGCCACCCTGCCCGGTCACGCCGCCCTGCCCCCCTGCCGTATCGGCCGCATGGACCTGCCCGACGGGCTGACCCTGTACGTGGTCATCTGCCCTGAGCTGTACGAACGCGAGGGCACGCCCTACGGCGATGATCGGGGCCGCGACTGGGATGACAACCACATCCGCTTCGCCCGCCTGGGCCTGGCCGCGGCGCAGATCGCCGCCGGCGAGCTGAACTGGATCCCCGAGCTGGTGCACGCCAACGACTGGCAGAGCGCCCTGGCCCCGGCGTACATGCACTGGCGGGGCGTCCGTACCCCGTGCGTGTTCACCGTGCACAACCTGGCCTATCAGGGCCTGTGCGAGCTGGCCTGCTTCAAGGAGCTGGGCCTGCCGGATGTCGTCGCCCAGACGGATGCCATGGAGTACTACGGCCGGCTGTGCGCCCTGAAGGCCGGGCTGATCTATGCCGACCACGTGACCACGGTGAGCCACAACTACGCCCAGGAAATCACCACCCCGGCATTCGGCTGCGGGCTGGAGGGCGTGCTGCTGGAACGCAAGCGCCAGGGTCGGCTGACCGGCATCGCCAACGGCATCGACGCCAGCTGGCAGCCCGAGCGCGACCCCCACCTGGTGCGCGGCTTCGCCGCTGGCGACTGGCAGGGCCGCCTGGAGAACACACGCTACGTGGAGAAGCTGTTCGGCGTCGGGTCGGACGGCCCGTTGTTCGCCGTGGTATCCCGCCTGGTTCATCAGAAGGGTATCGACCTCACCCTGCAGGTGGCCGACCACCTGGTGGCCGCCGGCGGTCGTCTGGTGGTGCTGGGGCGCGGCGAGGAAGGTCTGGAACAGGCCATGACCGACCTGGCCCGGCGCCATCCGGGACGCATCGGTGCGCGCATCGGCTTCAATGAGGGGGACGCGCGGCGCATCTTTGCGGCCAGCGATTTCCTGCTCATGCCGTCGCGCTACGAGCCCTGCGGCCTCAGCCAGATGTACGCCCAGCGTTACGGCACCCTGCCGATCGCCCGGCGCACCGGTGGCCTGGCGGACACCATCGAGGATGGCGTGACCGGCTTCCTGTTCGACGAGCAGACGGCGGACAGTTACCTGTCCGCCATTCAGCGGGCCCTGAAAGTCTACGCCCATCCGCAGCTGCTCGGCGCCATGCGTACCCGGGCCATGGAAGCGCCGCTGTTCTGGTCCGAATCGGTCCTCCCCTACGACCAGCTGTACCGCAGCCTGATTCCGGAGCGGGTCGAGGCACGGGGGTGAGCCATGCGGCACGCTCGGCAACACGGGGCGCGCATGCTGGAGGATGGCAGCGCCGAGTTTTCCCTGTGGGCACCGGACGCCCGGCAGGTGGTGGTCGAGCTGGGTGACGGCAGCCGCCACGTGCTGCAAGCCGGGGAAGACGGCTGGTTCGGCGCCCATCTCGATTGCCCGGCGGGTACCTCCTACTGGTACTGGATCGACGGGCACGTGCGGGTGCCCGATCCGGCCTCCCGCAGCCAGCAGGGCGATGTGAACGGCCCCAGCCGAGTGGTCGATCTTCACCAGTACGCCTGGCAGCACCCCGAGTGGCGTGGGCGTCCCTGGACGGAGGCCGTGTTCTGCGAGCTGCATGTGGGCCTGCTGGGCGGCTTTGCCGGCGTGGCGGAGCACCTTCCCGCCCTGGCGGAAATGGGCATCACCGCCATCGAACTGATGCCGCTGGGCGACTTTCCGGGCGCGCGCAACTGGGGCTACGACGGCGTGCTGCCCTTCGCCCCCGACGCCAGCTACGGCACGCCCGAGGAGCTGCAGCGCCTGGTGGACCAGGCCCACAGCCTGGGGCTGATGGTCTTCGTCGACGTGGTCTACAACCACTTCGGCCCCGAGGGGAACTACCTGCACCAGTACGCCAGGGGCTTCTTCCGCGAGGACCAGCACACCCCCTGGGGCGCCGGCATCGATTTCCGCCGCCCGCAAGTGCGCGACTTCTTCATCGAGAACGCCCTGATGTGGCTGCTGGACTACCGGGTCGACGGCCTGCGCCTGGATGCCGTGCATGCCATCCCCGACCAGGACTTTCTCATCGAACTGGCCCGCCGCTGCCGCAAGGCGGTGCCGGCGGAGCGCCATGTTCACCTGGTGCTGGAAAACGAAGGGAACAGCGTCGAACTGCTGGAAAACGGCTACACCGCGCAGTGGGACGACGACGCCCACAACGTGCTGCACGCCCTGCTCACCGACGAGCACGAGGGCTACTACGCCGACTACGCCGAGCAGCGCACCGAGAAGCTGGCCCGCTGCCTGAGCGAGGGCTTCGTGTTCCAGGGCCAGGCGGACCGCCGCGGTCATGTGCGCGGCCAGCCCAGCGGCCACCTGCCGCCCACCAGCTTCGTGCTGTTCCTGCAGAACCATGACCAGGTGGGCAACCGTGCCCTGGGCGAGCGGCTTATCAGTCTGGCCCCGCCCGAGGCGCTGCAGGTGGCGGTCGCCCTGCAGTTGCTCTGCCCGATGATTCCCCTGCTGTTCATGGGCGAGGCCACGGGCGCGGCCGAACCCTTCCTGTTCTTTACCGACTATCACGACGAACTGGCCAGCGCCGTGCGCGAGGGTCGCCAGCTCGAGTTCGCCTCGTTCAGCGCCTTTTCCGGCATCCAGGTGCCCGATCCCAATGCGCCCGCCACCTTCGAGCAGTCGCGCCCGAGCCGCACACCCGATCCGCACTGGCAGGACTTCTACCGGCAGCTGCTGAGCCTGCGCCACCAGCATCTGGTGCCGCGCCTGCCCGGCAGCCGCGCGGCCGGCGTGCGCATCCTGCAGGACAAGGCGCTGAGCGCCGCCTGGCAACTGGGCGACGGCAGCCGCCTGCGCATCGACCTGAACCTGGGCGAGCAGCCCGCGCCGGCCGAGCCGCTGTCGTCCGGCGCCCGCGTCCTGTACGCCCTGCGCGCCGAAGCCGCCGGACCCACCCTGCCGCCCCACAGCCTGCTGGCCACCCTGGAGGACCGCCATGAGTGACAAGCGCCTGGCCGAGCTGGCCCAAGCCGTCGGGCTGAGCATCGAATGGCAGGACGCCGCCGGACAGCC
>Ga0079223_10002006_pt1 | contig 12470 bp, 10 predicted proteins | sample Stecom2011_FD_75072 | JGI IMG/M metagenome (GOLD analysis project Ga0079223, IMG submission 75072) | Agricultural soil microbial communities from Utah to study Nitrogen management - Steer compost 2011 | ecosystem: Environmental > Terrestrial > Soil > Agricultural land | place: USA: Utah...
GAGGTTTTTACTAAAAACTACTTCTTTCCTTATTATGTCCTCCTCTCCTCTTTTAACCGGAACTATCAGTTTTTTTTCAAGAACAGCACAGGCATATTCATCCCGGGCATTATTAATCTGAAGTTCTTTAACTATCTCTCCCTCTTCTCCTATCTCCAGACCATGATAAATACTAAATCCGTAGGAAAGTAAATTCCCTGCTTCATTAAACCTTGTGTTAGAATCATCGGCTGCCATAATAACGGCAATAAAACGCAGCCCGTTACGCCGGGCTGTTGCTGTTACACAAAACCGTGATGCATCGGTATAGCCAGTTTTCAAGCCGTCTGCTCCCTGATAAAACCTGACCAGGCGGTTGGTATTATTTAATACCGATTCTCCGCCTCTTAAATAATCTAACCAGGTTGCGGTCCACTCTAAAACCTTCGGGTATTTTAGCAACTCTCTCCCCATAATTGCCAGGTCATAGGCACTGGTATAGTTACCACGAAGATCAGGATCATCTGGTGGTAGACCATTGGTATTATAAAAATAGGTGTTTTTCAAACCAAGCTCTCGGGCTCGTTCATTCATCTTTTCCACAAAAAGCTCTTCTGTACCATAAAGATATTCAGCAACCACCACACAGGCGTCATTAGTAGAAACAATGGCAATAGCCTTCATTAAATCCTCCATAGTCATCTCTTCTCCCGGCTCCAACCAGATCTGAGAACCGCCCATCCCGGCAGCCAGCTCACTAACTACCAGGCGGTCATCAAGATTAGCTTTTTTCTCTTCTATAGCCTCCATCACCAGCAACATGGTCATTATCTTGGTCATGCTGGCCGGTGGTAACTCCAGGTGAGGCTCCTTTTCAAAGAGGATTTCTCCTGTTTCAACTTCTGTCAATATTGCTGCCCGGGCATTGAGATCAAAATCAGGCTGTCCCTTACTTTCCATTTCCGCCATTACCGGGAATTTAGATAGAAAAGAGACTGATAAAAGAAAAAACAGCACACCCGATAATTTCAGGAATTTAATAAACATAATAAAATACCCCCTTATATTCTGCTATATAGATATTTATTATCTATATCTTAAGAATATGCAGGGGTATTTAGAGATTTACTGCACTATATCATAAATCAGCGGTAATTCCTCCGGTTTACTATCATTTATTTTATATAATCCCCGAAATCTGTTTATTATCTGCTCCCTGACGGTTTTCTCATTCAGGTGAATTACGGCCAGGGTATCACCAACCTCTACTCTCTTTCCCATACTTATATCAAGCTCCAATCCAACAGCCGGGTCAATTTCATCTCCCTTTTTGACCCGCCCTGCCCCCAACTCCATAGCCAAAAGGCCGAGCTTATCTGCAGCAATAGCAGTTATATATCCGCTTTTTTCTGCCCTGACTTCAGCAGCATATTGGGCTACCGGCAATAATGATGGATCATCTATTACTTTATCATTACCACCCTGTGATAAAACAAATTCCCGAAATTTATCAAGGGCTTTCCCTTTATCTAATAACTTCTCCAAAAGCCGATACCCTTCATCAGGCTCCTGAACTTTTTCTGCAAGCACCAGCATAGTGGCGCCCAGGTTCAGACAGAGCTCTCTCAGCCGATTTGAGGCATCTAAATCCTCTCCTTTTAAAATCCGGATTGCTTCTCTAACCTCCAGGGCATTTCCAACTACCCTTCCCAGCGGCTGATTCATATCAGAAATCACTGAAATTACCCTTTTGTCAAGCTCTTTTCCGATTTTAACCATTGCTTCAGCCAGTTTCCGGGCATCCTCAGGTCTTTTCATAAAGGCCCCATTACCGGTCTTAACATCAAGGACAATCCCATCTGCCCCACCAGCAAGCTTTTTGCTCATAATACTGCTTGCTATTAGGGAAATAGACTCCACAGTAGCTGTCACATCACGCAGGGCATAAAGCTTCCTGTCAGCTGGTGTCAAATCCGCAGTCTGACCGGCAACAGCCAGCCCGGTTTTATTAATCTTATCTAAAAATTCCTCCCGGCTAAGTTCTGTCCGAAAACCGGGGATTGATTCCAGTTTATCAATTGTTCCTCCGGTATGACCCAGTCCCCGGCCTGAAAGTTTGGCAACCGGTACTCCGGCAGCTGCCACCAGAGGAGCCAGAACCAGGGTGGTAGTATCTCCCACTCCCCCGGTACTATGCTTATCTACCCTGATTCCGGGAATTGGGCTTAAATCAACCTGTTCACCGCTTTCAACCATTGTCATTGTTAAATCAGCCGTTTCCCGGCTGCTCATTCCCTGAAAAAAAACGGCCATTGCCCAGGCAGATATCTGATAATCAGGAATTCTTCCTGATGTAAAACCATCGATCAGGTATTTAATCTCCTCCCTGGAAAGTTCCTGACCTTCTCTTTTTTTATATATGATATCATAAGGCCTCATTGAAATCCCTCCTTTATAAAACAGTTATATTTTCAGCAAAACTACTCCCGTTCTTTGTCGTCTCACAACCCATCAATTCTGTAACCGTTGCTGCCAGATCTGCAAAAGAAGCACGTGTCTTCAGAAAAAAATCCTTTTTAAGCATCTCTCCATAAAGGAGTAAAGGCACATATTCCCTGGTATGATCCGTCCCCTTATATGTGGGGTCACATCCATGATCTGCAGTTAAAATTAAAATGTCATCTTCCTTCAGATTATTAATTATTTCCGGCAGACGGGAATCAAACTCTTTTAAAGCCTGATAATACCCTTCAACATTCCGCCGGTGTCCGTAAAGCATGTCAAAATCGACCAGATTGGTAAAAATCAAGCCCGCTTTCTCCTGTTCCATGTACTCCAGAGTCTTATCTATCCCATCCATATTATCAACCGTATGAGTGAAATCAGAAATACCCTGACCGGCAAAAATATTTACTATCTTCCCCACAGCCAGCACACTCTTACCAGCTTTTATTATTTTATCCAGCATTGTTTCTTCCGGTGGAGTAAGTGAAAAATCCTCCCGTCTTTCTGTCCTGCTAAAACTTCCCGCTTTGCCGGTAAAAGGGCGGGCAATAACCCGGCCCACGGCATCTTTACCGGTCAGTATTTTACGGGCTATCTGGCAAATATTATATAGTTCATCAACCGGAATCACCTTTTCATGGGCAGCAATCTGGAAAACACTATCAGCTGAGGTATACACAATCGGTTTTCCTGTCCTGATATGTTCTTCACCCAGTTCTTCTATTATTTTAGTTCCAGAAGCCGGACGGTTACCCAGTACACCCCGGTCAATTTCTCCTTCGAACTTAGTGATAAGTTCATCTGGAAAACCTTCCGGATAAACCGGGAAAGGCTCCTCAAGAATAATTCCCGCCATTTCCCAGTGGCCGGTTGTGGTATCCTTTCCGGCAGAAGCCTCGGCCATTTTACCATAGACCCCGGTGGCCTTAATATCACTCCTCACTCCCTTAAGACCGGCAATCTTTCCCAGCCCGAGGCGTTCCAGAGCTGGAAGCTCCATTCCAGCCACCTTTTCAGCAATATTTCCCAGGGTATTTGCCCCTTCATCTCCATATCGGTCGGCATCAGGCAAAGCACCAACCCCTACACTGTCAAGTACAATCAGTATTACCCGATTAACAATTGAGTTCTGTTCAGGGATAACTATCACCTCTTTATTTGTCAAAAATTATATCAAGAAAAAACCCCTGCTAAAGGGGTTTGGAAAACTATAAAATTATAATCTGCTTAATCACCAAAAGCAATCCCGATACTTTTAGCTGTTTCAACCAGTTCTCCCTCAGTGTCAACTTTCTTTAGATTACCAATAACATCTTCTAAAGAAACTGAGGACATCTGATCCCCCTTGAGGGTTACCATATGGCCAAATTCCCCTTTCATAGCCAGGTCAACAGCAAATTTCCCATAACGAGTTGATAAATTACGGTCAAAGGAATTAGGTGTACCACCTCTCTGTAAATGCCCGAGAATCGTTGCTCTTGACTCCATACCTACAATTTTCTCCAGCTGATCTGCAACCATTCGTGCAATACCACCAAGTCTAATTGGATCAGGGCTATCCTCCACTACTTTCCTTACTACCATGTCGCCTGAAACAGGTTTTGCTCCTTCAGCAATAATAACAATACTAAATTCTTTACCGGCTTCCTTCCTCTCTTCAACCTTACGGGCTACCTTATCTATATCAAAGGGTATTTCCGGTATTAAAATAGCATCTGCACCACCGGCCAGACCAGCTTCCAGGGCAATCCAACCGGCATATCTCCCCATTACCTCCAGACACATAATCCGGTGGTGAGAACTGGCAGTGGTATGAAGCCTGTCCAGGGCTTCGGTAGCAACAGAAACTGCTGTATTAAAACCAAAGCTAACATCGGTATAAGCAAGGTCGTTATCAATTGTTTTTGGCACACCAATAATATTAACCCCCTTACGGGAAAAATCACGGGCACTGGTCAGTGTACCATCACCACCAATAATAAGCAGGGCATCAATTCCGGCCTTTTCAATATTCTTTACCCCCACATCTGAGAGGTCCTTATAAACGGTTTCTCCATCTATTTCATAGGGCATCCTAAAAAGGTTTGTCTTATTAGATGTATAGAGAATAGTCCCCCCCAATGGCAGAATACCCGAAACTGCATCCATATCCAGCTTAATTATATCTCCTTCATAAAGACCCTTATATCCATTAATAAATCCAACTACTTCCAGTCCATACTTTATTATTGCGGTTCTGGTAACAGCCCTGATAACTGCATTCAAACCCGGGCAATCACCACCTCCGGTTAAAATGCCTATCCGTTTGATCTCTTTTCCCATATTGCCCTACCCCCCAAAAAAATTCAACTCTCTGTAAATTGAAATTTATGCTTTTATTATATTAAATTAGACATACTGGCGGTTTATCCTTTTATTAGAACAAAATAAGACAATATAATTAGCCTATTTAGAATGGAATCTAATATCCAGGCACAAACCTATGTATATCAGTTTAATATAATCTGTCCTAAATGTCAACCAGCAGAGCATTAGGTGTTCGGGTAAAAATCTTATTCAGAAAAAAAGGTTTTAAATCTAATTATATGATTCTAACACAAAAAGGTCATTTTTCATATCAAATATATTTTTCTAAACATCTAAGGTTCATATTCGCTAAAAATAAGGTTTCCTAATCTTAGGGACCTCCTGGCCCTGGATTAGCTCACCGCATCGTGCGGTTCGACCTTATTTTTAGCTCACATTCACCAAGATGTTGAACGAGAACTATATAATTCATTCAAAATGATCTTTTTGTGTTCAAACCATTATATTTTAAATTTATTTATAATCTGATATAGCTCATCTGCCATACGAGATAGTTGTCTGGAAGAAGCAATTATTTCCTCTGTTTAAGCAACCTGCTCTTCACTGGTTGCAGCAACCTCTTCAGAATTTCTGGCAAATTCCTCGCTGGTTACAGCTATACTGTCAATATTCGTTTCAATTACTTTACTGCTCTCAGCCATTACATCAGCATTTTGTGAAATATCATGGATAAGCTTCTGCAGATTTACTACGATTTCGTTAATTACTTCAAATACCTGACGGTCATTTTTAATTGATTTTTCAGCATCATCAACTGCATTAATATTTTGATCCATTTCTGTTACTACTTTATCAATATTTATTTTAATATCTTCAACTAAATCAGCTATTTTATCTGTGGCTCCAGAAGACTCTTCTGCCAGAACCCTTATTTCATCAGCAACCACACTAAAACCTCTTCCCGCTTCTCCGGCCCTTGCAGCTTCAATAGCAGCATTTAAAGCCAGCAAATTAGTCTGTGCAGCTATTCCATCTATTATTCCAATTATATTGCCGATTTCTTCAGAAGATGTACCAAGATTTTTTATGACATCAGTAATACTGGAAGTATTGGTTTTTAAAACATTTACTTTGCTAATTGAATCATTTATGGATACATTTAATTGTTTAATATTATCTATTACATCATCAGCCGCTTTTGATATCCCATTGGATTTGCCCTCGATATTTTCTATCTGTAAAAACAAACTATCAATACTCTCCACAGCTTCTTTAACAATAGCAGACTGTTCTTCTGCTCCAGCTGCTACATCATCAATTGATGTACCAACCTGTTCTGCCGATTCGCCAACCTGATCACCAGTAGCTGTCAATTCCTCACTAAATGCAGAAATTTGTTCAGAAGTCTCAGCAACCTCTTTAACCATTGATCTTAAATTATCTATCATTTCCTTAACAGAAACGGTTAATAAGCCAATTTCATCATAACGCTTTACATTCTTAGTAACATCCTGAGTTAAGTCTCCCTTAGCAACTTCCCCGGCTATATTGCTTATATCTATTATTGGGTTAGCCATACTACTGGCAGCAAAATATGCAACTGTTAAACCAAGTATTATTGCAATTGTTGCTATAACAATATTTCCAGTCCTTACGTTATAAAGTGGTTGTAATATTTTATTTTGCTCTACAATAATACCCAGTGACCATCCTGTTATATCTATAGGCGCACTAATAATCCAGTTTTTTTCGTAATTTATATCATAAATCTCATAAAATACTTCTCCTTCTAACATCTTTTCAGCTATAGATAACAAGGTTTGCCCTTCCTCTTCAAAAATCTTTGTATTTCCGATGTACTTTTCTTCCATATGAGCGAGAGTACTCATATCTTCTCCAACAATCCATCCAAATCCATAATCACCAATTTTCATCCGGGATGCATAATTCTGAAGTGATGATATATCAAATAATCCTCCTATTATCATTTTTATTTCATTGCCAACAATAACAGGTTTAGCAATTATAATTGATAATTTGTTTGTTTCTGGATTTATATAGGGTTTTGAAATAACAAAATCCTGAGTCTCCTTTCATTGTATATAACCTATACTAACGAATTTTTTGTCCAGTTTGATTTAAAAAACCTGTTGTATCTTTGTATATAGCCTATAACATCATTACCTCTTTTTCTTTTAATTTCGACAATAAATAGATGTATCCCTTTAATAATATCTTTATATTTCTAAAATAGTACAAAAGTAGGTAATCCTGAGGATAATACCGAAATGTTTATACTCAGCTTCTAAACACATATAAAAATAGTTCCCGGGATATATTTTTCAGTCAGTTTTTAAAAATTTTAGAATGAAAAAAGGCTGCCATATAATCAGACTTCCAGTATTATTGTGAATATACTGAAAAAATCTTGATTATATAACAACCTTAAATTACTTTTTTAAGCCAGTCTTCTCTTATTCCACCATTATCAAAACATGGTCTTCCCCATCATGAACATTGACCAGAGGTGTGTTTGGATCCAGGTCATTTTCCAGGGTATTAAGTATCTCTTTTAAATTAATCTCCTCTTCGTCCAGATGATTTATTGCTCTCCGGGGAATAAACTTTAATGCTGTTCGTGCCAGGGAAAAGGGTAAGGTTATATTAACTTTTTCTTCTCCTTGCTCTTTGACAAGGATCCGTACCTTTTTGATTTCCTTATTATTTGCTGCATCCTGACTCTTTACGGTTGGTCGATTCTCAATATTCTCCAGCAATTCATTGGCTTCTTCAACCGTCAATTTCCCTTCCTCCAGCATTTTTAAAATTCGCATTCTTTCTTCACTCATCATAAAACCCCCTTAATATTAATTTATTGTTTAATCAACAATGACCCTACAATTTCTGCAGTCTTTTTATTGCTTCCTGAGAACTTATTTCACCCTTTTCAAGAGAAGTCAGAATCTCTTTTCTTTGTTCTACTATTTGTTCATTATCATGCTTGTCAACACGATATCCCAGAGCAAAAATAACTTCATCCAGTTTATTTCTGACCGTTGGATAAGATATACCCAGTTCTTTTTCCACATCCTTGATATTACCCCTGCACTTAATAAACACCTCAACAAAGTCCAGTTGTTCGCTTTTAAGACGGGAAAACCTGTTTGTTTTAAACTTTCCTTTTATCTCAGTCCCACAACCAGAACACTTAAGAGTTTTTATTATTAAATTATCTCCACAGACCGGACATTTTCCTAAAAGTGTGTGTTTCAATTTGAACCCTCCATTATACTTAATCTTAACTATATATTTATATTATTTATTATACATGATTAATATATTAATATTATAAAGGTTAGTATTTATTTTGTCAAGTTTTTTATTCATATCTTTAATTTTGTTTAGATAAACCCCTCTGTCTGTTAAAACAGAGGGGTTTATTATAAAAAGTCTACTCAAAAACAATTAAAACATAAACCTTAACAGAACACGAAAAAGAAAAGGACTCAGATAAGTCTCAATCAGCGAAGCACCCAATAAGACAAGAGCGGCAAATCCCATTTCGATAGTATAGATAAACAGGTCTTCTCCCCTGATCGGTTTTCTTCCACGATAATAATTTATCAACCTGATACTAAAATAAATTGCAATCACCGAAGCCAGTAAATAAACGGGTATAATAATAATATTTTGAGGAAAAACAGTCACCAGGGCAATAATTACTCCCTTGAATCCGTATTCACTTACCAGAAATCCAACCGTAAAGCCCAGAATAAATCCCTTAAAAAACAAGAGCAGCATTATCAGAGGCATTAAAATAACCGAAAGTCCAAAAAGCCAGATAACCGTAATATTGATTAAATTATATTTAATACTTTCGGCTATCAAACTGCTACTATTGTATTCTATACCCTCAAAACCCCTTATAAAGTCATTAAAATAAGTAATAATAGTTTCCTGATAGGAATAATCCAGTGTTCTGATAGCAACTGCTCCAAAGGAAATTCCCAGAATAAATATTACAATAATAAAACTCAGTCCGGGTAATCGTTTCCGCAAAAAAGCTTTCATTAGTTTGTCCCTCCTCAAGCATTCTTCAACTATTTACTTAATTAATATGCCTGGAAGGAACATTATATACTATTTTATACATGACTCTTAATCCAGTGTTAAAAAACCCCGATTAATTATTTCCTGACAGATATACTGAGATCCCTGTATATCCTCCATCGAATTAGAGCTAGCAGCCACTACCGTTATCCCTCTTTCATACTTTTCTGCCCTCATAATCGCCCTTTCTGCTGCCCTTCTGGCAGACAGGTTACCCTTCATTTTATTGGTCCGTGCTACTGTGCCGGTAATAACGTCTGGTGCTCCATAGTTATAAGCAGCATCAAAAGCAACCCCCCCTGCAGGACTGACAATAATTAATACCCGCTCATTAAATTCAACCAGCTCCACAACCTCACGCCCAATATTTGGAACAACATCGATCAATGGGGCTCCAGCCCTCTCAATTCCCTTAATTACCTGTTGTATTTTTTCCTGCCGCTCACCAGTACCTAACAGTCGTGGCTCTGCAGCAATAATCACCCCGGTATCCTTTTTCAAGGCCTTTTTTCCACCATAATAACCTATCTTTTCCGGGTTAATACTTACCGGTGTAACGGTTTGATCTGGACTGGCTCCCAGGACACATATTGCTCCTGATTCCAGGGCTGCTTCTGCAGTTGTAGACATATCAATAATATCTACGATCATCACTACATTACCCTGACGGGCAGCTGCAGCTGCTCCTGAAGCATTATATGTTGTGCTGAGGGTCTTAACCCATAACTTTACCATAATACCCACCTCCACCTGTTCTTATCCGGGCTTTACCGGACCTGGCCTTAATAATATTATCTGCAAGCCGGGGCCCAAGTAATTCTTCCAGCTCATTTTCAGCAACATCATGAATAATCCTCATCTCAGTTTCAAACCTTTTCAACAGGGTTTTTAGAGTTGCCGGACCAATCCCTGGCACATCAAGCAACGGTATCTGATGAATGTATTTCGGTCTTGCTGGCGGCGATACTGATCTTCCATCCTGACTGATATCCATAATCCGGTCTTTTACACCAACAACAGGCTCTTTATTTCCACATTTAGGACAGCTCAACACGGGCTGTTTTTCACTAAAGGTCTTCTCACATAAAGGACAGTGGCTGCGGTGATATTTGCCGAGTCTGGGATCAAGACCATAGTTACCACTCACCCTTCTTCCCTCACATCCCGCGAGGGCCATTTTGAACTCATTAAAATCAGGTTTTTTCATCATAATTTCATTATACTCCCGGGCAATCTTAGGTAAAGAGTGGGCATCAGAATTACTGAGAAAAGTTTTATGCCGTAACTCTCCTAGATAATCAGCCATGAAGGTATCAGCACTCAAACCAAGCTCAACAGCCGGGATTTTATCCCATTCCCTTTGGAAAAAGGCCTCATTATAAGCTCTGAATGAACGTCCGTAAAAACTCTTATAGGGAGTAAAGACATGAGCAGGTATAAGAATCCCCTGTAATCCATCTACAATCTGCAAAATATCTCTTCTCTTTAGACCGGTGCTTTGAGAACTTAAATTTATATTGCTGATATAGTCTTTCATTATACTGCTAAATTCCTTTACATTAAATAGCTGTGGAAAATATGCCAGGTAATGGCATTGACCCCCATTATCTTCCCTGCTTTCAATCTCAGCCCCCGGTATTAAAACCAGGTCTTCGTATTTAATTCCACCATCCGGTAATTCTTTCATTTCCCCTTCAAACAGCATTTTTTCCATATCCCTAATTACTACCGGTGAAGCACAATCAATAATACCGATCATATCCAGACCTTTATTGTAAAAAGCTTCCCTGAGGATATTGGGGAAAGTAAGCTCTTTTGATGCAGTGATCTTCACCGGCTCACCATTTTCTCCGGCTCCAATATGAATATGCATGTCGGCAAAAAATTTATCCATAAATAGCTCTTCTCCTCATCCAGATTAATAAACCCATAATTGTTTTACCATCTTGAATTTCTTCTCTGTAAATGTATTCATTAATATTATCTTCCATAACTTTATGAAGCTTTATTATCTCATCCTCATCCGGGTTTAATTCCCCCTCTATAAGGTCTTCAGCCAGAAATAGGTGAAGAATTTCATCGGAAAAACCCGGTGTGGTATAAAAGGAAAGCAGGTGTTCTATTTTTCCGGCACTGTAACCTGTTTCTTCCAGCAGTTCTCTGCGGGCACAGCTCAGGGGCTCTTCCCCTTTTTCAAGTTTCCCCGCTGGCAGCTCCAGAAGTGTCTGCTCAACCGGTTTGCGGAACTGCTCAACCAGCAGAATTTCTCTCTGCTTATTGACAGGAATAATCACCACCCCACCATCATGTTCAACAATCTCTCTCCTTGATTTTCTACCCCCGGGTAACTCTACATCATCAACCCGTACTCTAATTATATTACCCTTAAATACTTCCCGGGAGCTAATTGTTCTTTCTTCAAATTGCAAGCTTTATCCACCCTTTCATAAACTGTTTCTTCAAAATAGATAATTATTTTTATGGTTCAGTACAGTTCAAGCTAAATTATAGCTTATATTCATCAGAATGCTTAACGAAAACAACAAACTATATAATTCATTCAAAATAACCTTTTTTGTTAAAAACGGTTTATTTTAATTATATTTAAGCAGCTCAATTAAGCGATAAGCGGCCAGCCCGGCTGTCGCAAAAAAAAGCGGGTCATCTTTCAAAGAACGGCCCATACTGTGAAAGGAATATCTGCTTTTTTCTAAAATCCCCATTACATCTTCAGGATTATAAATACTTACCAGGTGCCTTTCCTCTATTTTATATTCTTTTAGCTGTTTTAATATTCTCTCATGTCGGGGGAAAACCAGCTCTACGGGTTCTGTAATCATATCATTCACCAGGGTTAAAAAATGATGGCTTATCCCGTAATGCCGGGAGCGTTTATCAGCCAGACTAATTCTGGGGACTAAAAGGCTCTTTCCTTTCAGGGTTCGGATGGCATGATAAGTAAAATAATTCTCTACACCACTGTGTCCAAATTTGGTAGCAGTACCCACTATTCCCGGTCCCATTCCAGCTACAATCAACCCCCTATTTTCTTTTTTGTTTGCAGCCAGCAAACCGGTAAAAATGTTGACTGCTTCCAGATCACCGCCAAAAGAATGACCAACAGTAATAGTCCAATCAATTAGTCCCTTAGCCTTTAAATCCCGAACAGTATTACTCAACTCCAGGGGAAGACAACCCCCTTCTGTCATAATATACAGGACCCGGGCAGTCGGTGCTAGCTCCTTAAAGGTAATCACCAGTGGTGCCAGCAAACTATGCAGGGGAATGATTATCACCGGCAATCCTCCAAGATTATTGAACCCTTTCAGCTCATCATGAAACAAACTGCCCTCCTCTTCCAGACAAGCAGTTCTTATTTGATACGGTGTATAACGAAGCTTCATAATATGACCGTTTTCCTGGCCCATCATCTTCCCTGTATGCATGTATTTGAGATTAAAAATCAGGAAGTGATATCCCCCACTCCCCAGTTCCAGTTCCATAGCCGTTGTATTAATTATTACCTCATCTCCGGTTTCCACCTCACCGGTCAAATTATCGTAATTAAC
>Ga0079223_10002008_pt1 | contig 12469 bp, 9 predicted proteins | sample Stecom2011_FD_75072 | JGI IMG/M metagenome (GOLD analysis project Ga0079223, IMG submission 75072) | Agricultural soil microbial communities from Utah to study Nitrogen management - Steer compost 2011 | ecosystem: Environmental > Terrestrial > Soil > Agricultural land | place: USA: Utah...
ACAAATATCACGATACTTGCCACCAGGGTATCGTAAGGTATTTCAACATTGGTAATGCCCAGCAGCAAACCTACAATGGGCACATAAGCTATCAAAATAATAAGGTCATTGACCGAAACCTGAACCAGTGTGTAGTTGGGATCGCCGTCGGTAAGGTAGCTCCATACAAATACCATGGCAGTACAGGGTGCGGCGCCCAGGAGAATGGCTCCGGCAATATATTCGCCGGCCAACTCGGGAGCAATATAGGCCGCATACAACTTCGTAAAGAATATCCATGCAAAAAATGCCATGGTGAAGGGCTTTATTAACCAGTTGATCACCAAGGTTAGTATCAATCCTTTGGGACTTTTCCGAACGTCTTTAATGCTCGAGAAATCTATCTGTAGCATCATGGGATATATCATTAGCCATACCAAAATAGCTACGGGAATATTGACATTAAAAACCTCCAGACTGCTTAGTATTACAACACTGTCGCCTGCAAAATTGCCGATTGCGATACCTGCTATAATGCAGAGTGCGACCCAAACGGTTAAGTACTTTTCAAAAAAGCCGATTTGTTTTTTTGTTTTTGTCATGGAAATTTTAGTTGTCGGTTGTCAAATGCCCGTTCAGGCTCACTATCCTTTATTTCTTCTCTGTTATAAAAATTAAACCGGCATCAAAAAAAGGGGATTTTTGCGAGACTAACTAATCTGCACTCAAGCATCATAAGCATGACCGGGACAAAACAAAAGCATCTTAAATATTATTAAGCCGAAAACGCTCATTTCTGTATGGCGTTTTATTTAAGCTACTCCATCCTGTTTTGTTGTGCTGACACTAACACAATTTTTACCCGGCCCTCAATATCTTTTCCATCTTTCTACCTTTTGCCAATTCGTCTACCAGCTTGTCTAAATATCTCACTTGTTTTGTCAATAGGTTTTCGATTTCTTCTATCCGATAGCCGCATATTACGCCGGTTATAAGATCGGCATTGGGATTTAATTTGGCTTGATTGAAGAATGTTTCAAAAGTTACCTTTTCGTCAATAAGCTTTTGAAGTTTAGGTTCGTCAAAACCGGTAAGCCAAGCTATAACTTCGTGCAATTCCTTTTTGGTCCTTCCCTTACGCTCTACTTTCGTGATGTAGTGCGGATATACCGATGCAAAAGACATTTTTGCGATTCGCTCATTGTGTTCAGGTGTAGTTTTCATTTTGATGAAATTTCTATTTTATTTTTTTCGCATAAAGTCAAACGCACCTTTTCGAAGTTGAATTCCGTACTCCAAATATGCTTTCATACAAGCTAGGAAATTTGCCCATCCCCCCGAATTCTCCAGTGCCCATTTCAGGTTATCTTCATTAAGTTCTTTTCCGTTTTCATTTACTCTTACTATGGTACTTTTGTCGGGCAATTGTTCCAGTGTAATTTTCACAACAGTTTCAGGGTCCCACACAAAGGAAATTGAACGATTTTTTTCTATTTCAGTTTCTTTGATGAGGAACTGCTCATCAAATTCAGGAAATTTCCAAATCACATCTTTTCCTGTTTCCAATCTTCCACTACTTTCCGAAATAAAATATTTGGTCATTTTCTTTGGGTTTACAATCCCTTCAAATACCTCTTCTACCGGTTTTTGAATCTGTAAAACTGCATTAGATTCCAGTCTCATTTCTCATTCGTTTAGTTTAAATATATACCTTAAATATACCCAAGTTCAAAGTGGTGCTAACATATTTATGTAAATACGGCACAAAACTTCTGAATGCGACATATTCAGCCCATTAAAAGCATTTTAACACAAGCATTTTTCAAATTTGACCTAAGTTCTGAGAGGAGCAAAATAAAAGTTTGGGAGCTGACAGTTGACCGACAAAATGCAATTTGCACTTAGTTGATACGGCATAATCATTGTGGTCATAGTATTGCCAAAGCGTTGCACTCAAGTGAAAACCCGGACAACTACCAAAGTCATCCGGGTCTGCGCAAATATCCTGTGTCTACTACCACCGTTTAAAGATAATAGAAAAGAAACTTTCCGTAATTACATCCAAACTGTCGGCAGATTTATTCATGATTTTTTCGGAGTACTTCTATCGTTCCCGATTGTACGCATTGTCCGCTTTTTACATTCACGATATAGAAGTAAGTGCCGTCTCCAAATCCGTCGGCATCAAATACATTGTCGGGTTTTAGATTTACCATTCCGGCATTGTAATTATCGTTTTCATAAATCATTTTGCCCCAGCGGTCGTACACTTCAAGGCGGGCATCTTCAAATTCCTGGATGCCTTCTACCACAAAATAATCGTTTTTATTGTCGCCATTTGGAGTAATCACATTCATAATGTTGTCCAAATCTATTACGCGAAGAGAGTCTTTATATACGGCATATCCACTTCGGACCAGGTCTCCTTCTCCTACTATATATTGATAATCGGTTCCCATCCTGCCGCAGTAATCGCTTACGGTCAGTGTATATTCGTTCATGCCGGGTGCCGGTATTACATGTACATGATCGGCAGTGGGGTCGGCACCGGTACCATATTCGCCGCCCGATATGGCCCAGCCATACACGAAATCATTTTGACCATTTTCTATTTTGGCTCTCAATTCAACAGGTTGTGTGGGGCAATGATCGTTTAACAGATTGAAATTCGCTTGAAGCGGTTGGATAAAGGGATAATTTACCAGAACGGTATCGCGTATAACGGTTCCGCAGGTATCGATTACCGTAAGGTAAACCGGCAACACTTCTGTAAACCCCAATGGCTCGGGCGCAAAGATCACGGTTTTATTTATCTCCGAAACCGTAATATCTTCTTGCGGCATATAGGTCCCTCCTTTTTCATCTTCCCATATAATGGTGTAATCGCCATTTCCATCTTGGATGCTCGCGTGCAGATCAACGGGCTCATTGGGACACTCAGGATCCTGAAAAGCATCGATTATGGCCTGCAAGGGGTCGGGTATGTTGTTAATGACCAGCACGCTGTCGAGTTTATGCTCAAATGCACACACATCGGATATGGACACGTGGTAATAGACCGAATCTTCGGGTACATCGACAAGCACTTCATTGAGGTCAGGACCGTATCCAAAATCGCCCCAGTCGTAAGTGTAGGGTTCTATTCCATCCAGGCCGATGGCCGAAACCAATACCTGGTCGGCAGGACACGTAAGGGTGACTTCCATGCCTTGCGAATCTAAAATATAAGGATCGACCATTTGGATAGTAGCTGAATCTGCTTGCCAGTCGCCACAGCCGTTTTGATAATGGATGGTAATGACAATAAACTCGCCTTCGTCGGGTATTCCGTCCCAAAGGGTTGCTATACTAAAACCTATGGTATCGATTCCTTCGGGAAAGAAAAACAGGGTGTCGGTATCGGCTAGGGTGTAATCTGCGCCTGGTATGGGATTGACCGGGTCTTGCTGAATGGCGGTACCGCCAAATTCAACCCAAATAGAATCAGTCACTACGCCGGCAGGTCTAACAAGTTCGATGTAAATCTCGCTACACCCTGCCACCAGTACAGAATCGTATGCAGGATTGGCAACGGCCGAACCACCGATTTGCGGTTCTACGTGCAGGGTTACGGCTCCAAAAGCTTCAAACGATCCCGCCTCTAAAAATACACCCGAATCGAGCGCCCCATCTGAAGCATCGCCAATGGCGAGTTTTATACGATACCACTCACCGCACTGTACATCCGAGAGGGCTGTAAAAGTTTGGGTCATACCCGGAAACTGAACGTCGTTGTAGGGGCTGTTCGGATTGGCCACAAAATACTGGCTGTGTTCAATCCAATCGGGATTTGCATTTTCGCAATTTGAGGCGGGATAGGTGCCACTTGGCACACCCGCGTTTACGGTATTTATGGCTACCGGAACTTGGGTACCGGGGATGAGTGCAATGTTTTTTGCATTGTTTGAATATGGTCCCGAGATGCCCGGTCCGCTCAGAAAAAACCCAAAAGCATCGTTAAAAGATGAACAGGTATAATTGGGATATTCGTTAGAAGCAAACACATAGTTAAACTTAATAGAATCGCTGGTAGCCAAAAACTCAAATTCGATAATAATGGCATCGTAAATATCCTGTCCGGCAATGGCCATCAAGTCGGGATCGTTTGATACGGGATTTGTGGGTGGCGGATATGAAAACTGCTGTGGCAAATTGCCCGAAACCGTTAACCCGGTACAACCGCCCGCATCGTTGATCACAAAGTTAAAATTAGCTCCCACTGCCATCGTATTTGATGTAAATGTAGAACCGCTAATCTCTGTTCCATTTACAGTGTAAGGTGGAGTTCCGCCGGTAATGGCTATGTCTACCGTATACTGTGTGTAATTGGGTTCGCAGGTTGCCACGGCATTTGCGGCAAGGGGCTCATCAATTTGAAGGGTATAAACTGCCTGATCAGCATTCGGACAAATATTTCCTTGCACGGTGTATATGTATTCGCCCGAACTGGCCGGGTCGAGGGTAATGTTAGGAATATTAAAATCGCCGCCTGCAGGCTGTCCCGATCCCGGCATAAGCACCAGCGTAGATCCGCTCGAACAGTAGGCCAATGCTACATCATCGCCGGCATTGGGAAGCTCTTCTACCGTTATGGTCACGCTTCCGGTTACGCACGTAGTACTATCTCCTTCGGCTACGCTTAAAAGTGTGTAGGTCGTCGTTGAAGTCGGACTAACCGTAATCAGCGCTACCGTGTCGGCATCCAAAATCGTGATACTACTTGTACCGTCCCAATATTCAAACGTGTACTGACCGGCGATACCGCCTGCAAGATCTACTTCAAACGTAGCCTCGCTTCCGATGCAGATTGTTTGGTCGGATGTGACAATTTCGGCGCTGATTTCACAATAGCAATTCGGGGAAGTGCCGGATATTACCATGCTTTCACAAGTTCCCGAATCGTCAATAACAAACGCATAGTTTGTTTCGGTGGGAATCGCAGGTGAAGTAAATGTAGAATCCGCAATCTCGACCCCGTCTATAAAGTACGGCTTCACCCCGCCGGCAATCGTTATCTCTACGGTGTATTCTACCAAGCTTGTATCACACAAGGCCACAGCGCTTACCGCAAATTTTTCATCAATATTAAGGGTGTATACGGCCGTATCGGGGGCGCAGCGGCCATCGGCTACTATATAGTTATACGTTCCCGAATTAGCCGTATCCAGTGTTATGGCTGCCGGTGTGAAATAACCGTTTGTCGGTTGGCCCGTTTCGGGCGTAAGGATAAGTTTACTGCCATCTGCACAATAGTTTTGGGCTATATCGGCTCCGGCATCATTGGGTGTAGTTACCGCTATAGTTACGCTACCGCTCACATTGCCGTTACAGCTTCCATTGTTTACGCTTGTTAGCGAATAGGTGGTAGTAGTATTCGGGCTTACGGTTAGGGTATATCCGTTGCTCGCATTTGCCACCGAGTATGTATTTGTACCATTGGTATATACAAAAGTATACTGGCCGTCTACGCCACCCGAAAGATTGACTTGAAGTTCGATTTCTTCGCCCTGGCAAATCGTTTTAATTCCCGATGTAAAACTCGCCGCTGCCGTACAGCAGTCATTGGCAATCGTTTTTGCATTGCCGGTAACCATGACCAGCCCTAAATTGAAATCAATAAAATCACTTGTGCCGCTAAATAACCCGGCTTGGTTATTGACAGTAGATTCGGGCTGCCCGTTTATTGTAATGTTCTGCACTTCTACGTCGTCGCCTATTAAGTAATCTTCGATGAGCTGCTTTACGGTAAATGTATTATCTATGGTAACTTGGCCGAATGATACCGTGCTAACCAATAGCAAACCAACAATAAAACCGGGTAATTTTGATTTCATAATTTAAAGGGCGTTTAAAAAGGGTTATTCTTTATAATAAACAAATATATCTGCTGCCTTTCGGCAAATAAACAATCAAAAAAAAGGGCCGTATCCGCACGTAATGCCCATAAAAATTGGCAACATCTACCTACCGGTTCATCCCAATAAGCCCACTCCCCCATGTATGCACACGCTTAATCAAATTTGTACAAGTTTAATTTGCGTATAAATTAAACCTTACCCGGATTGAGGTTTTTGGCATGTTATATAAATTGACGGCGGATGGGGAAGGAAGTTGCTTGGGAGGCAAAGACTTGATCATGTGATTTCGAAATGTGCTTTTATATGCCGCTGTAGCGAATAAAAGTACGGCCAATCGATAGTAGATTAGAATTTTAGTACCGTTGGCTTTTCTCATTAATTGAAGACCTAAAATTTGAGGATAAATAACTGAGATATTTTAAGTATTGTAAAAACACATTTTCGGCTATGAATTTGAAAGATATTAACCAATTTGCCGGGGATGTGGCGTGTGGGGTGGTTTATTCTTTTAATTTTTCTTTTACAACTCCCCTCCTCGCTCCAGTTATTAACAAGTAACTTGGTTTCCAGTTGCACTTTATTCATTTTTATAAATCGACCGACGGTGTCGTAAAGTTCAATGTGATTGATATTATGCTTTTATAGCGATTACTATGAGGCATTATTTTTTCCTGTTTCTATTTGTTTTTTTCTTGTGCTTTAATTCGTCACCCTCTAAAATATTTAACACTCCATCATCTATTCTAAACGAATATATAAGTTGTACATCTTTCGGTAATTCTATTCGTTTACCATTTTTCGTTCTGAATATGGAGCCAGCAGTCCAATTTATGTTGGATGTGAAATATTCGGTAATAACTGATTCTAATTCTTTGTTGTCATTCCTCAAGAGTATGTAGTGGAAGGCTTCTCCTTTACAATTAACTATAAAGGAAAGAAAGAATCTCGTGCCGTCATTTAAGTTAAACTTTACCAGGCTAATGGTATGGTTTAGTTGAGATTCCATTTGTTTAATAGGAATGGAAGGAATCGGCATACTTTCTACAACCACAAAAATTTGTGATGTACTATCAGGTAAAGAGCCATCACACAAGGTTTGACCTTTTAAAGATGTGAATACAGAGAAAATAAACCAAATGGATGCAAGGATTATTTTCAACACTTCTAATTAATTTTGATCACCAACTAAGGCTTTTACGTTAATGTCGCTAACCGACTACAATATACGTTTGTTTTCTAAGGCGTTTATGGGATATTGGACTTACTCTTCTTTATGCTCACCGGTTTCTTCTCCGGGTATTTTGAAACGAACCGGTAAATTGTAATGTACAGCCACACGCTTGCCATTTTCGACAGCAGGAGACCATTTTGGCATTGTTTTTACAGTTCTCAAGGCTTCTGCTTTGCACTTTTCAATTATCTTGACACTAGCTGAATCACTTTCGATTTTTGAAATTTCTACACTCCCTACTTTACCTTTTTTATCAACTATGAACGATACATAAACAGTAACTGTTAAGCTATCTTGATTAACTTTTAGTGTATCCTGTATTTTCAAAAGAGAATTTACTTCATAAAAAGAGCTCGCATGAATCCAATTGCTCGATAAGCCTAAAGTTAATACCATAAAAGTAAATCGAATAATGAATTTCATCGGTTTATTGTAATTAATTCCAACGGGCAGCGGTATATTTTCGGGTGGCGCAAAGGAACTTAAAACTTTCCAGCCCTTAAGAACTCGATAGAGAGCTAAAAACCAACTGTATAAACATTCCCGCCGCCTGAAATATGACCGCATGTTACCGCCTGGCAATATTTTTCAATTCATAATTTGTACTTCGTCCTCCACTTGGTTCTTTTTGTAATATATCTTTATTTATCAAGTCTTGAATGTCTCTTAATGCTGTGTCTTGTGAGCACTTATTAATTTTCGCCCATTTAGAGGTAGTCAATTTACCGTCAAATCCGTAAAGAAGGTTGTTCAGCATTTTTTGTTGTCTCTCATTAAAAATGGTAGTAGAATGTAATTTCCAAAACTCTGCTTTATATAATATTTTCGTCAAAGTCCCTTCTGTTGAGTGAATTGCATTTATTAAACATTGCAAAAACCATAATATCCATTCTGTAATATCTGAACTTCCTTTTTGTGTTTTTTCCAGATTTTTATAATACTGTTTTCTCTCAATTCTGATTTGTGCTGACATACTGTAAAATCGTCTAATACTCTTGTCAGAACGTGCTAACATCATATCTGTAATTGCTCTGGTTATACGTCCATTTCCGTCGTCAAAAGGATGTATAGTTACGAACCATAAGTGAGCGATTGCGGCCTTTAATACTAAATCTATATCATTGTCGTTTTCGAACCATTGTAGGAACTTTTTCATTTCAAGTTCTATCCTGTCGGAATTCGGCGCTTGATAATGAACTTTCTCTTTGCCCATCGGACCTGAAACTACTTGCATAGGTCCAGTTGTATCTTTTCTCCAATCGGCAACTGTTATTTTATAAAGATTGCTCCAACCAGAGGGAAAAAGCGCAGCGTGCCATCCAAACAGTCTGTCTTTCGTTAAAGGCAAATCGTAACGCTGGGTCGCGTCAAGCATCATTTCAACTATACCCTCAACATGACGTTCTGATTCTACAGCTCCTGCAATGTCAATTCCAAGCCGTCTTGCAATTGATGAGCGAACTTGTTCTCTATCTAAAAACTCACCTTCAATTTCTGAAGATTTTAGTACGTCTAAAGTTAATGTGTCTAATACAGCTTCGTCTTGTAATTCAAAACCTAGGGACTCCATTTTGCCAAGAAGCTTTCCTTGTAAATTCCTTGCTTCTCCAAGCTTTAGCATCACTTGTTTATTATCCCAAATGAAGTTAGCCCAATTTTCCTTTTCGTGTATATAAACTTTCATTCTCCGCAATTTTCGCGATAAATATACGCCTTATTCTCCGCATCACATCTTATCTCCGCAAATTATGCTCCGATTATTAGCATTAATCTCCGCATCAGTTATTTTGTCTGCTTGGCGGTAACATTTCCCTAAACCCCACTCATGGCGTTTATATCTCCCATATCCGGATCTAGGATATGGCTGTGAGTTTATTTTATTATTTCTACTAACAAGTATAAGAAATTATAATCCTTGAAGCGGGTTTTGAATCTGCGAAATTGCATTGAATGGATATTTCGGTAACACCTCGCCTGCCCGCTTCGGAGTATAGATGTTACTTTAAAAGATCGATTAACAAGTACAGACCAGCCGGCATAAATCGAACCGGAATGGGTGGCGAAAGTTGAAACGGAAAAGCCAAGAACTGAGGGGGGCAGCATAGTACGGCATATCAGCATCCTGCCACTTCCCCACGAACCGATTTCAGCCACTCTCCCACTCTTTTTTACGGAAAAACCCGACACATCTCTGTGTCAGGTTCCTTTTTTTAGGGAAACCGGCCAGGACTCCTACCTAAAAATCAGGCCTCTTTTTAACTCGATTTAAATTCCGTGTTACTTACTCACCGGCGCTCGCTGCCAGCTTTGGTGGTTGCGGTTGGGGTCTAGGTTTGGGTTGTACAGACTGTTGTCTGAGCGAATATATTCCCCCTGGCCGTTCATCCAGTATTCATTTGCGTAGCCTTCTACCTGGTATTGCTGCCCATTGGCGGGATCGGTTACATATTCGGTTTCGTTAATGCTGTTTATGGTTTGGTCTTGCATTCGGTCTTGCGCTGCCGAGCGGCTGTTGTACCCATCCATCGAGGCTTTGTTCCATGCGTCGACTGAGCTTTGGTGTGCACGTTGACGGGCGTCGAAATTAGCTTGGTCGTTTTGCATTTTCTGGTTGTGGGTTGCCCAACTTTGGTTTGCTTTAGCGGCTTCTCGCTGGTTGTAATTGGCTATGTGTTGCGGGTCGTGTTGGGTATTTACCAAACTATTGATATACGTGTTTTTTGCGTTTTCAAAAGCGCCTGCATTGCTCCCCAACACTTGCATATAATAGCCCCAGTACACAGTGCCTTGGCCTACGTTTTCGGTGTAGTGTGTAATAATCGCCACCTTTTTGCCATCCTTATCTTCCCAGTCGCTACCGGCTGCGAGAAATGTTTCTTGTTGCTGTCCGGTCTTAAAGAGTTGGGCCGAATAGTTTTTGTCGGCTTGGGCTACTTGTGGAAGCGGATACTGTCTGATAAACTTCAACCCGATGCTTTGCGCCCTTTGTGCTACATCCTGATTCATTACATTTTCAATTCCGGCGGGCGGTCTCATTTGCTGGCCGGCGGCCTGATAAGCTTGCTGCATGTACGGGTCGTTGGTGTACATAAAGCCTACAAATGGATAAAAATACACTTCAATGCCATTGGGTCCGGTAATCCCGGGCAAATTGCCCTTCACATCTGTTTCGATTTTCCAGCTTGTAGGAAGTGGAATATGCGAAGCAGGGCGATTTGTTTTTGGATCTATAACGGGGTGCATCACAATTTTGTCTCCACTTTGATTTTGGGCAAAAGCTTGTTGACCGGGCTGATCCTGACCCTGATCCTGATTTGAATAATCATAATTAGACTGGCCGTAGGCGTTGTCGGTATTGTTCTGGCCGGTGCACGACACTATTGCCATAAAAAGCAGGCCGATTAGGGTGTAAGATGCGGTTTTCATTGGTTTTAATTTCGGTGTTTGCTAGCCTATCGGGAATTGAGGGCAAAGGTGAACAGGTTTGGGGATTTTAGTCGTTAGTAAATATGGTGTCAACCTTTTTCATGAGATCAATCGTCGTTGTACTTCACGGAATTTCGTTGAGCGCTTTGTTGAGAGTTGAATTACAACAGGCTGAAATGAAAAAAATCAAAGAATTTTTTGCCTCGTATAAATTACTTTCATAGATTTGATTTTCAAATGATAATAAACAACACATATACTTATTACTATTCTGATTATTTCGGACTCGGATAGGTATATCATGCTATAAGTTACACTACCCGGTTCGTTTGACCCGGGTTTTTTTATTTTAAAAAAGATGATGATTCAAGAATACTCAGCCTATACCGACGAAGATTTTGCAGTATGGAAATTGCTTTACACGCGACAGATGGAAATTTTGCCACAGCTTGCGGCTAAGGAATATCTCGCTGCCCTGGAGCGAGTTAACTTCACTGCCGATCGCATCCCGGACTTTGATGAAGTGAATAAGCTACTAGAGGAATATACAGGTTGGAAAATAGATGTGGTTCCGCATATTATTCCAAACGAAGAGTTTTTTCCAAAATTGGAATGCCGCACGTTTGGCGCTACAACTTGGTTGCGAAAAATGAGTGAACTCGACTACCTCGAAGAGCCTGATATGTTTCACGACGTTTTCGGTCACGTGCCGTTATTGAGCAACACAACCTTCTGCGCATTCTTTCACGGACTTTCAAAAATTGCGGTAAAGCACATCGACAATCCGCAGATTTTAGAAAAATTGGGCAGAATGTACTGGTTTACTATCGAGTTTGGCCTTATTCGCGAAAGCGGAGATCTGAAAATTTACGGTGCCGGAATTATGTCATCGCACGGTGAAACGAAATACAGCGTGAGCAGCCAACCCACCCACTTGCCATTTGATGTGGAGACCGTTTTAAATACGACTTACAATAACATGGTTATTCAGGACAAATACTTTGTAATTGATAGTTTTGAACAGCTTTTTGATTCGCTTGGGGAGATTGAGCGGATTGTTAGTGTATAGCTTTTGGTTTCTCTACCAATATTTTAGCCGTTTCATTTGGTGAACTATGGAGCATTTTTTTCATAAGGTTCTTATTCGTGCATTCGTTGCTGTGTTTTTTGCCACTAATGCACGAATGACTTTTACTGAATACGAACGCTCTTATCTTATTCGGAACTTAATTTCGAATTAGACAACAACTAATTACGGTATTTCAAGTTCGGTAGTGTACATTTTTTTGCATTCTAAAAATCTTAGAGTGTCCTTTTTGACAAAGGGTTCTCCAAGGATATGATGTAGTGAAATTTTCTAAATCTTAAATCTTGATATCAAAATTGCGCGGAATACCTTAAGACCTACAGAATGATTTAACAGTTGGCACAGTTAATTGAACACTCCCGCCGAGATGAGCGATTCCGTATACTCAGCGTTAAAAGTGTTGGCCTGAATTAGAATCAATGAAAATTCAGCTAAGCTAATATGTTCAATGGGTTTGAGATCGATGCGGAGAAGGAGGGATTAATTTCATTGATCCCAAAAGGGAATCCAGGGCAAGCATAGAAACCCACGCATCGTCGGAAAAGACGATGCGGTGTTTTTTATTGGGTTCAATTCTTTCAAGCCAAAAAGGGGATTAATTTCATTGATCCCAAAAGGGAATCCAGGGCAAGCATAGAAACCCACGCATCGTCAGAAAAAGACGATGCGGTGTTTTTTTATTGAGTTCAATTCTTTCAAGCCAAAAAGGGGATTAATTTCATTGATCCCAATAAAAAACCCACAACTAAAAAGTTGTGGGTTTCCTTTTGCGGAGAAGGAGGGATTCGAACCCCCGGAGGTATGACCCTCAACGGTTTTCAAGACCGCCGCGTTCGACCACTCTGCCAC
>Ga0079223_10002009_pt1 | contig 12462 bp, 8 predicted proteins | sample Stecom2011_FD_75072 | JGI IMG/M metagenome (GOLD analysis project Ga0079223, IMG submission 75072) | Agricultural soil microbial communities from Utah to study Nitrogen management - Steer compost 2011 | ecosystem: Environmental > Terrestrial > Soil > Agricultural land | place: USA: Utah...
GCGATGGACACCAGCATCATAATAATCCCCAACGCGATGGCGGTGATTGCGATTTTTATAATCGGGGCCGAAATACTACTTTTATAGTCCTTGGATGCAATGATGCGCCGGGCGATGAAAAACTCGAAATTCACGGAGATTATATGGGATTTACTTTTTTCAAAAATACAGTTTTATTGGTTCTATTGACTATTATTTCCTGTGGAAGTTCCGTTGAGAAAGTCCCCCTAACCCCCAAAGGGGGAAATGAGGACGGAGAACGGGTGATGGATAGCGGACATGACATTATTGTTGGGGCGGAGCAGTTTTCTCTATATTCTGACCTGTTAAAAGGAAAAAATGTGGGAGTGGTTGCCAATCAAACTTCGTTTTTGGAAAATGAAAAAGAGCATCTTGTGGATTTTTTGATTTCGAAAGATATTAGGGTGAAGAAAGTGTTCGCACCCGAACACGGTTTCCGTGGTACTGCCGATGCAGGTGAACATGTTAGGGACGGCATCGATTCAAAAACGGGTATTCCAATAATCTCACTTTACGGCAACAATAAAAAACCCTCCCAAGAACAACTAAAGGGAGTGGACGTTGTAATTTTCGACATTCAAGATGTGGGAGCGCGTTTTTACACCTATATTTCAACGCTTCATTACGTAATGGAAGCTTGCGCAGAGGCGGGAATTCCTGTAGTAGTTTTCGATAGACCCAATCCAAACGGGCATTATATTGACGGGCCCATTTTGGAAAGGGAACACCAAAGTTTTGTCGGGATGCATCCCATTCCAATCGTCCACGGAATGACGATTGGGGAATACGCAAAGATGATAAATGGGGAAGGTTGGCTTAAAGACAAAATGCAATGCGAACTTGCTGTAATCGAGATGAAGAACTACAGCCATAATACACCCTATTCCCTTCCCATAAAACCGTCGCCCAATTTACCGAACGACAAGGCCATCAACCTGTATCCGAGTTTGTGTTTCTTTGAGGGCACATTTATAAATGCCGGTCGGGGCACCGAGATGCAGTTTCAGGTTTTTGGGGCACCTAGTTTGCCGGCTTCCCAGTTTCCTTTCACATATACGCCTCAATCGAACGAAGGCGCCAAGGAGCCGAAGTTTAAAGGGCAACTTTGCCACGGAAAGGATCTTCGACAGGAAGCAAGGCTCAACCAAATCAATCTGGAATGGTTGATAGAGGCCTATAATGCCAATGGGAAGAAGAAGGATTTTTTCAACTCCTTTTTCGTGAAGTTAGCGGGAACAAAAGAGCTACAGCAACAGATTGAGCAAGGTATGAGCGCTTCGGCTATACGGGACTCATGGAAGACGGAATTAAATGATTTTGAGAAAAAACGTGAGAAATATTTAATCTATGATTAAGCATTCCCAGCTTAGTATAAGTGCAGGGAGTGCTCATCACCCTTTGATGCCATTTTATTTTAAATCCCGAATCTGTCCTTTCAATTCTTCCATAGATTCTTGAAGTTGCCGCAACAAACCACTATCGGAAGGCTCATCCACTCCAAAGGTGAGCTTGCTATTGACCACCCAAAGTTCTTGGATATCCCTAACCTTTACATCGATTGGCAAATAGTCGTCATTTAGAGATATAAGCCGGATACTATGAGGGTTATTTGGCACTTTCTGAAGTTTTTTCACCAAGACCGAATCCTTTAAAACCACGATGTAAATTTTGCTATCGGTGGCCTCCTGAATACTTGGCACCGCCTTTCCGAGAACCCAATCGTTGGGCCGGATGTTTGGCAACATACTATCTCCTTCCACTTGGAAACCCCTATAGGAGGCGTTTCGATATTCCGGCAAGGGGAGATTGAAGGCGGGCAAGGCCTGGTACCACTCCACATCTTGTATATTATGGGGGTAACCTGCCGCGGCCTTTTGGTTTACCAAGAGGATGTTCTCATTGCCGGTATCATCCATGGTTATAATCTTTGGGCTGCTATCGGTTTTGGATGGGTCAATAAACTTGTCCAAACTATTCCCATAAATCCATAGCGGATTGATGTTGAAGCGCGACATGAGTTCCATAATGACTTTCCCGGTAATTTTGGTCTTTCCGCGTTCAATATCGGCGGTAGTTGTACCGATGCCCAGGAGTTCGGCGAAGGACTGTTGGGTGTGACGCAACTCTTCTCTAAGCTGCTTAAACCTTTTGGCTTCTGTAGAAGTAATTTTTTCCATAGGATAAATTTACATCTTTTTGGAATATTTCCAAAATTTTAATGGAAATTCTCCCATAAATGTTTGATTTTGTCTCGATTGGGGGAAGCCAAAAGCAGGATGTTTGTTTGGGAAGTTTCTTTATTGAATTAAAGCGAATACGCAAAGCCAAGTATTTCAGGCTTAGATAGTCAGCCAAATATTCACGATGAGGCAACTATATTTCCTTTTCTTGAAAAATATTAGGTTATAATCGTTAAACAATCAAATTTTTAGTTATTTTTGCACACTATTAATCACTAATCTATTTCACAATGAAAAAGTTATTTTTATCATTTGCCGCTCTTGCATTAATTGCTTCTGTTTCTTCTTGTAGAGAGACTACAGTAAAGGTTGACGATACTGCTGAAACAATGTCTACTGACGTTGAAGAGGCTCTTGACAACACAGGAGATGCTATCGAAGAGGCCGCTGAGGATACTGGCGATGCTATCGAAGATGCAGCAACTGAGGTAAAAGAAGAAGTTCAGGACGCTACCGACGGTAACTAAGAGTTTTCTTTAGATCATAAGAAGAGCCCTTTCTAAATGAAGGGGCTTTTTTTGTTTCCGATTTAATGATCACGCTATTGTTTCTGTTCTTTTCTTCGGTTTCGAACAGGTAGTCTGTAGGCATTTTCAAAAGATTTTTTCTTACCGAGATCTGAGAGATGGCCGGGGGAATTTAATTTCTTTTGGTTTTCTTTCTTTTGACGGGAAATAAAGAAGTGTGAAGTCAGCGGGTACTTGTACTTTATATGATGCTTGAATACTTCGGAAGGTTTAGTCGGTTTCCACTTATCCTCAGCAATGGCGATCAACAAAAATGTAATATCAGGGTTTTCCTCTTCCGTCTGTGGTTTAAAACGATTGAGATTTTCGATGTAGTTTCGATAATATCGAGCGAAAAACACGAAGCTAAAATCGAAGTTATTTATCTTCCGGTAAAAGTCTTCAACATCCTCAATACTTAGCTTTCCTTCTTGCCTCTTTGAGAGCTTTTCTCTAAAATCGACAATTATACTATGAAGTCTCCCTTGCTTTTCAAGTAGCGGTTTTATGCCAAGGGTGAGGATGTTTAGTACCGTATTGGTCATTAGTTCATCGTTTACGTTATTGGCAAATTTAATGAAGGTTTGGGGTTTTCTTGTTTATAGTTTGGCGTTTATTCTTTGAGGCTTGCCCCATTTGGAAAAAAAGCGGTTTGGACTTCTCGACAGAACGCTAGATTGCAAATGACAGCTGGAAGGAGGTAATTTGAAGGGTCGTGCTATAGTCCAAGGAGTATCATACTAGTATCTATGGAGTATGGTCAACATAGAGTCCACATAAAGTCGACATAGAGTCAACATATAGTCCACATATAGTTGGTGTTTTTGAAGCGGGAGTTATAAAAGTTCTCGATTTAGATTTATCGTGAAATCTACGAATTTATGCCTCATAAAGGATCTAGCAATATACAACATTTTAAGGGCGTTGTCAAGCGGGACCATGATTTTCTTGATTTTCTTGATTTTCTTGATGGCTTGATTTTTTGGGGGGCAAGCTGTCTGGACCGTGATTTTCTTGATTTTCTTGATGGCTTGATTTTTTTGGGGAGGGGCAAGCTGTCTGGACCGCGATTTTCTTGATTTTCTTGATGGCTTGATTTTTTTGGGGAGGGGGGGAGTATGGATATCAAGGTTTGCGGTTGTTGGGGTTGGGGTTGTTGTTGTGAACTCTTTTAAATTGAAGGGATTTGGAACCGAAATTAATTAGCAAGCCAATTTCTAAATTATAGGCTTCCACATAATTCATTGCTTGAGCCAGATGCACGTCTTCAAGATTAATGATCGCTTTTATTTCTACCATGATGGCGTCTTCAACAAAAAAATCTACGCGTCTGGTTCCGATGTCGTGTCCTTTGTAGCCGATAATATTGTGTGTGAGTTCTTTATATTCCATCCCAGTTTATTTAAAAATCAAGAAATCCTTTAATCCTAAAATTCAAGGTCCCAGACGCCCAACTTCAGTTTTACACCTAAACTCTAATCTTTGATTGCCCTACCCAACTTGTTTCGTGAAAGAACCGGTTTAGCTTATGAGCGCTACTTAACTACGGATCTTGGTTGATGGATGGCAAGTATGTTTTATATCTTGGTGAACGTAAAAAACATAAATATGCGTTACTAAGGCCTAAGGGTCAAGTGTTGGAAGACAGATTTTGAGTATAGCTTCATTAGAAACCAGGATGTCCAAACTCAGTTATAATATTGGAGATCTCAGGAAATTGAATTGAATCCAAATCCTTGTGGAAAACCGAAAATCGAGATTGGTTAATTAAAAAAGCTTAAGTTGACCCTTGTGATTTATCTTAACAAGATTTAAATTGACTTAAGAAGACTTTAAGGCAACCTTTTTGGGACTTATGAAATAATCTTTGGGCAAATCGTGTGCAATTTAAAGCATAAAAAAACGCAACCACTTGTTAAACAAATGATTGCGTCTTTTAAAAGTACTGATGGCGGGACTTGAACCCGCACGCCCGAGATGGGCACAGGATTTTAAGTCCGGCGTGTCTACCGATTCCACCACATCAGCATTTAGTGTTTTGCATATCGTGCTAACACTTCGGTAGTGTAGATTGTATTTTTACAATCCAGACTTAACAAAAAATGCCGATGTTTATCGGCATTTTCGGTTGAGCGAAAAACGGGATTCGAACCCGCGACCTCCACCTTGGCAAGGTGGCGCTCTACCAACTGAGCTATTTTCGCATTTTATTTTTAAGAACGAGGCAACCTCTATCCGCCGCGGCGGATGGCGCTCTACCTCCAGATAACTATCGGGAGAGCTATTTTCGCATTTTATTTAAAAGAACTTAAAGCGATCTCCAATCCGACGCTCTACCTCCCGATAACTGTCGGGAGAGCTAATTTCGCAGCTCCCTTCTTAACAGGCTAGGCTTTTTCGTCACTAACTCGCCATAGCGAGATAAAACTTATGAACGTGGCTCAATCTTCTAAGCGGAGGCAAAAATAAGACTTTTAGTCAAATCTCAAAGAATAATCGTTACAAAATTTTCCTGTAGGGAAGAAAATTCCCCACTTTAATCATAAACGTGAGGATAAGTCCTCTAAAGGAGGAATTATTGCCAACTAAGGCGTCTTCTTAATCTTGGCTCCGCGTTGGAGCATGCGTCGGATTTCGTTTAATTTCATCAAGGCCTCCACCGGAGTTAGGGTATCTATATCGATATCGAGAATTTCATCGCGCAACTCCTCCAAGAGGGGATCGTCGAGATTAAAAAAGCTCAATTGCATTTCCTGCTGGGCCACCGCTTTCAGTTCATCAGAAATCTCAGCGGAACTATGGCGTTTTTCAAGGCGCTTTAGCAGCTTATTGGCCCGTTGTATAACCGACTGTGGCATCCCGGCCATTTTTGCCACGTGGATTCCAAAACTGTGATGGCTTCCGCCTGGCACCAGTTTGCGAAGAAAGAGTACATTGTCTTTGAGTTCTTTTACAGAAACATTGTAGTTTTTTATCCGAGGAAAGGTCTCTGTCATCTCATTTAATTCGTGGTAATGGGTGGCGAATAAAGTCTTGGCGGCACTTGGGTGCTCGTGGAGGTATTCGCTAATAGCCCAAGCTATGGAAATACCGTCATAGGTGCTGGTACCCCGGCCAATTTCGTCCAGTAAAATCAGGCTTGCTTCGGATAGATTGTTGAGAATGCTCGCGGTCTCGTTCATCTCGACCATAAAAGTGGATTCGCCCATTGAAATATTATCGCTCGCCCCTACCCTAGTGAAAATTTTATCGACACAACCCATACGGACAGCGGTGGCTGGAACAAAACTTCCCATCTGGGCCAAGAGAACGATCAGGGCCGTTTGCCGAAGAATAGCGGATTTCCCGCTCATATTGGGACCAGTGATCATGATAATCTGTTGGTTTTCGCGATCGAGAAAAACATCGTTGGCTACGTAGGGCGAATCCGGGGGCAATTGCTTTTCGATCACGGGATGGCGGCCTTCCTTTATATCCAGATCGAAAGAGTCGTCAATTAACGGGCGGGTGTATTTTGCTTCCTTGGCATGGGTGGCAAAAGAACACAGACAGTCCATTTGGGCGATTAAAGCGGCGTTTTGCTGTACTGGGTCTATGTATTGCAGCAACCATTCCACCAGTTTTCCGAAGATCTCCTGTTCTAGGGCGAGTATCTTTTCCTCCGCCCCGAGGATTTTGGTTTCGTATTCTTTGAGCTCCTCGGTGATATACCGCTCGGCGTTGACCAAAGTCTGCTTGCGGATCCATTCCTCGGGAACTCTATCTTTATGGGTGTTTCGCACCTCAATATAGTAGCCAAAAACGTTGTTGGATCCAATTTTAAGGGAGGTGATACCCGTGCGTTTGGTTTCCCGGGCCAGCATGCCATCCAGATATTCCTTGCCGTGGAGGGAGATATTTCTCAACTCATCCAAGGTTTCGGAAAAGCCTTCGGCGATAGTATTTCCTTTGAGGATATTTACCGGGGCCTCTTCGACCAAGGTTTCCTTTATCTTTTCACGCAATAACACACAATCATGAAGCTGGTCGCCGATAATTTTCAAGGATTCGTTTTTGGAGTTCAGGGCGAGAGACTTTATGGGGACTACCGCTTCCAAAGAATTTTTAAGTTGAATAAGCTCCCGCGGATTCACTTTCCCCGTGGCTACTTTTGAAATCAAGCGCTCCAAATCGTTTATGCGCTTGGTGTACTGCTGGATTTTTTCCAAAACCACGGGATTGTCTAGCAAGAAGCTCACCACCTCGTGCCGGCGCATTATTTTGTCGGGGTTTTTTAAGGGCAATGCCATCCATCGCTTCAAAAGCCTACCGCCCATGGGGGAAATGGTTTTGTCGATGACGTCCAAGAGGGTTACAGCATTGGGAGAGTTGGAATGATAGAGCTCTAAATTGCGAATGGTAAATCGATCCATCCAAACGTACTCATCTTCGGCAATTCGGGACAGGCGGGATATGTGTTGCAGTTTGGTGTGGCGAGTCTCGGTTAAATAATGAAGGGCCGCCCCTGCTGCGATGATGCCATCGGCCAAATGATCTATGCCAAATCCCTTTAAATTCTTGGTGTCAAAATGTTTGGTAAGGGTTTCAAAGGCGTAATCCATTTGGAAAATCCAATCTTCGAGATGAAAAACATGATAATCCTTGCCGAAATGCTCGGCAAAAGCCTTTCTTTTTTGCTTGGAAAACAGCACTTCCGAGGGGTTGAAATTTTGCAACAGCTTGTCTACATATTCAATAGACCCCTCGGCTACGAGAAATTCGCCAGTGGAGACATCGAGAAACGAGACGCCGCAACTTTTGGAACCAAAGTGCACCGCCGCCAAAAAATTATTGGATTTGGATTTAAGAATATCGTCGTTAAAGGCAACTCCTGGGGTTACCAGTTCGGTAACGCCGCGCTTGACGATGTTTTTGGTGAGTTTCGGGTCTTCCAGCTGGTCGCAAATAGCCACCCTACAGCCGGCCATCACCAATCTTGGCAGATAGGTATTGAGGGAATGGTGGGGAAAGCCCGCCAATTCGGTTTTATCGCCGCCATTGTTTCTGGCGGTAAGGGTAATGTTCAAAATGCCCGCAGCCCGGATGGCATCTTCCCCAAAAGTTTCATAAAAATCGCCTACACGGAACAGCAATAAAGCGTCGGGATACTTCGCTTTTATTGTGTTGTACTGCTTCATCAAGGGGGTTTCCTTCTTCGCCATAAATCAAAATCTTACTTAACCGATAAATATAACTAAAACGAATATTTTTGAGAAACGAAGTCGCATTGATTTATTGGGTTTTATCAACAATCACCACAATCTGTCTTTCGCTTCCTTCCCAAAAAAATCTCGATCCCACATTTCAACCGGCAGATGTCTCAACTATAACGTCGTATGCGACTTAGCGTTTCCTGCGTCATTCCGAGGTAAGAGGCAATTTGCCCAAGTGGCACACGGTAGGAAATATCAGGAAATTCTGTTAGCATATAATCATAACGTTCGCGGGCGGTTTGAAATTGAATAGCATTGAGTTTGTTGACCACTTTGGTGAGCATTTCGATAGAAACCAGTCTGCCGAGTTGTTCCATTTTATGGTATTTAGAAAATAGCAGATCCATTTTTTCTTTTGAAATAGAATAAACAGTGGAATCCTCGAGGGTTTCTAAATAGTATAAGCTGGGACTTTGTTGAAAGAAACTATCGACGCTGCTCATAAACTTCCCAACGCCAAAAAACCATTGGGTAACTTCTTTGCCATCTTCTTTAAGGGAGTAGCTTCTGCCCATTCCTTTTTCAACAAAGTAAAGTTTTTTGCTAATCTGCCCCTGCTCTATCAGCAATGTATTTTTGGGAATGCTTTCCATTTCAAAATGCGAAGTGATATCCTGCAGTTCATTAGGAGAAAAAGCGATTAAAGAAAGAAGAAAGTCGGGTAAATTCATTTAAGTTAATAAAGTGGGCGTAGGGTTCGTATTATTAAAATCAAATATATCGAAAAATGATGGAGATTAGATTTCTTCTAATAATTGAAATAAAAAGTTTTGTAGACGGGTTTAGTTTAGAATGATATCTCTTGAACCTAATCACAATGAAAAAGCCCCATTTTAAGGGGCTTTTTCGGCTATATAATATAAAAAATGAAAAAAACTACTCTTTACTTATTTTAAGAGTTGCTTGTTTTCCTTCAGGAGTTTTTACGGTTGCCAGATAGACTCCTGCCGCCCCGTTTATTTCCACATCTAGTATTTGTGTGTTTTTATAGGTTGAGGAAAAAACAAGTTGCCCCAACATATTAGTGATAATTACACTGCTTTCTGAAAAGCTTTCGCCGAGATTTATAGTAAACCTTCCATTAGTTGGGTTTGGATAGGCACTTAGCGAGGGGCCAAAAGTGTTTTTTGAAACTCCAAGAATTTCTGGGGTAGTTTTAAAAACCCAATAGTCATCTCCCCCTCTCCCGTTTTCACTTTTATCGCCGGAAATATTAGAGAGGGAAGAACAGAACATAGCAAAATTTCCATCAGTCATTTGTAATATATACGGTGCACTCTCATCAGCAGAACCACCTATTGAGTTTTGAGAGATGATGTTGCCAGAGGTATCCAGTTTTACCAACCAATAATCATAGCCACCATTGCTATTTTGGGTTTTATCGCCGGAAATATTGCTAGTGCTGTACCCTACAACAATATAGCTGCCATCTGCAAGCTGTTTCAGATCGCGCAAATAGTCTGTACCGCTGCCTCCAATTGTCTTTTGCCAAACTAAGTTGCCACTGCCATCCAGTTTCAAAATCCAATAATCATAATCTCCTCGTGAGTTTTCGGTTTTGTCGCCAGAAATATTCGATTTTGAATATCCACCTGCAAGGTAACCTCCATCTGCTGTTTGGATTAAATTTCGCAATACGTCGCTATCACTCCCACCATAACTCTTGTCCCATAATACGTTGCCGTTGCTGTCTAATTTTACGATCCAATTATCGGTTACGCCCTGGTTGGCTTGGGTTTTATCTCCAGAAATCCCAGAAAACGAATACCCACCCATAACGTACCCGCCATCAGCAGCTTGAAACGCCATTTGCGGCCGGTCCACCAAACTCCCCCCAATGCTATTTTGCCAAACAATGGCACCTGTACTATTTAGCTTTAAGGCCCAATAATCACGTTGTCCGTTGGTAGGATCTGTTTTGTCGCCGCTCACGTCGCTGTCTGAATATCCGCCCACAAAGTAACCCCCGTCAGTGGTTTCAACAACATAGGTTTCAAATTCAGGTTGTGCGCCGCCATATGTTTTTTGCCAAACAATGTTACCCGAGGAATCAAGTTTTAAGATCCAATAATCGAGACCCCCGCGGGAATTCTCAGTCTTATCTCCAGATATATTGGAATCAGAACTTGCACCCACAATATAGCCGCCATCCGAAGTTTGCTTGATAGAGATTAAAAAATCATCTCCACTTCCACCAATTGTGTTTTGCCACATTATGTTTCCAGAGGCATCAATCTTAACAAGCCATAAATCTATTTGGCCATTGCTGTTTTCAGTTTTTTCTCCAGAAATGTTACTGCTGGAAAAACCACCTAGGATATAGCCTCCATCTGAAGTAAGTTCAAAGGCATTTCCAGTATCATCAAGACTGCCACCAATGGTTTTTTGCCATATAATGGAGGGATCTTGTGAAAAGGCACTAAATGCACACAATAGGAATGCGAAAAGGGTAATTGATGATTTCATAATTTAGTTTTTTAAGGATTATATAGGTACATCGGAATTGTTGTGGGAATGTCATCACTATTTTTATTGAAGGGGACTATAGGGAACCGTGACTCAAGGGAATCAAGACAAAAAAGAGATTATAATGATGATTAGAGGAAACGGGTTGAGTGCAGGGGGTCCAATTTCCTTAAATAAAATGCGATAAGCTTATCAAATAAAGCTCGGTTTAAGGACTAAAAGTTTTTAATCTTATATTCGATTTCTTCCCGCGACAGGCGGTTTCAATTTCGATTTCGATTTCAAAATAAAAATGCCCCATATTTCAGGGGCATTTCGGGTTGGCTTAAAACCTCACAAGCTTTTTAGACGATCTATTGTTTTATAATTCTTAAAGTTTTCGATCCTTCTTTAGCAGTATTTACCCTCACAAAATAAACTCCTACCGAACTTGTGATTTCTTTAGAAATAATTTTTGCTGTATCGTATTTTTCTGAAGAAATAATTTGCCCAAGCATATTTGAAATTTGCACAGTAACCTCAGCATATTCCTTACCTAGATCAATGGTAAAACTACCAGCAGAAGGATTAGGATAAATAACGAAGGCGTTTGCACTCAATTCGTCCATACCAAGATTCATTGTATTTTGAATGGCGAGAAGCGCATCAAGTTTCCCATAGCCCCAAGTGTTGTTGGGGACACTTCCTGTAAAAGAATCTTGCCTACATGAATTGCGCAGGATGGATTTTATTTGAGAAGGGGTGAGGTCAGGCTTCACTTCCAGCATCAAAGCCATAATTCCTGTCGCTAATGGAGCCGCGGCACTTACCGCATTTTGGATTCCATAAAGGCCGTTCCCGCCTTGAACAAGTGTGCTGTTAGACCTGCTATAGTACGTGTTGGGGCTGTAGGCGCAAAACGCGATTTCTCCCGGTGCTGCAAAATCTGGAGCTAATCTTCCATCCTGTGTAGGCCCCTCGCTAGAGCCGATCCATAATTCTCCAGGATCGCCTTGTCCCGTAAAGTGTCGAAATACCCCATCTAAATTATACCATCCGTCACTTATAACATAGTCTGTGGGTACAATGTTCAATGTAGCACTGGCATAATCATTAATACTATAGCCGGACACTGAATAAGAGAGGAATCTGTTGTTAAGAGCAAAATTAGAGGGATTTAATGTACTGTGGAATTCGCCACCATCAGTTATCGAAGCACCTTGAAGAATTATTTTGTAAGTACCTGTTTCAGTAAAATCCACCATTAACTCTCTTCTGTTGGCGTCAGATCCCCAAAATTCCTGATTTTTTCCTCGATGGTACATGAAAATATCTCCCAAGTTTTGATCCACAGCATCATCAGGGCCATTGGGTGCAGCAAAAGGACCTTCTACGGTACCATTAGGTCTTTGAAAACTTACTGTAAAACGGTCATTTTCACTATACCAAAGATCAGAGCGTAAATTACCTGCAACTGTTTTGTTTACTAAAAGTTCAATGGTCTGATCCTGTGAAATAGTACCTGAAGCGTGATTATCTCGTCCGCCATCGTCACCTATTCCACAAACAAATGTATGGCCACTTTGCACATATTGATCAATAGCTCTGCTATACGTGCTACTTCCGTCCGTTGGGCCACCTATCGAACCTATATTCATCAAGGTTACAGCGGGGAGTCCGAGTTCGGCTATTTTATCTGAAGCAAATTGTAACGCAATAGCTATGTAGGATGGATCCCAAAAAGCATCTTGCCCAGGCTGGCTATTAAAAGGAGGAAAATAATCGTGGGTGATTTTTATACTAATAATAGTAGCTTTTGGAGCTACTCCATGAAATTGACCATCTGAAGTGCCACTGCCATTGCCACAAATAATTCCAGTGGTTGCCGTGCCATGGCCAAATCTATCTGTTGAGAGCAGTGGATCATTATTTATCAGTGCTGTATTGATGGCATCGTGATTATGGATGGTGCCCACTCCATAGGGGTTGTTGGGGTCA
>Ga0079223_10002011_pt1 | contig 12454 bp, 12 predicted proteins | sample Stecom2011_FD_75072 | JGI IMG/M metagenome (GOLD analysis project Ga0079223, IMG submission 75072) | Agricultural soil microbial communities from Utah to study Nitrogen management - Steer compost 2011 | ecosystem: Environmental > Terrestrial > Soil > Agricultural land | place: USA: Utah...
GCCCGTGGAGGAAAAGGTGGGCAAGCTCCTAATGGTGGACATGGAGGAGATGGATCAAGTGGTCTTATTCGCTTGAAGGATTCTAATGGAGTTGTGGATTATATTGGTGAAAAAGATTTCACTCCGGAGAAAAAAACTGACTTTCAGGAACTTAAATTAAATTCGAGTATTAGCTGCGGCACTATCGATAGTAACAATGACGGTAATGGTGGGAATCTTCTTTTTCAAGTCCTACTTCCTCTCTTCTTCATGATCGCAATGACTCACTTTAAAAAGAAATTCCAAGACCTAGTTTAAAGATAACTGAGTTTTTCTTTTGTTCTTGAAATTCTATATTCTCAAACCCTACTCCTGTAAAAAGGTTGAAGCGGTTTAAGTTTTTACGGTAACTCAACTCCGAAAGAAAACCAGAGACTCCACTGATATAGACGTATTGATCAAAAACAAATTCTTGATTTAGAGAACCTCTTGCTAAGCGGGCATGTCCTCCGGCCGTAAAGTGAGATTCACTCTTCGCGGTGACTTTATTTTCAATGCTAAAACCTGGAAGGCTCCACCACTTTAAAAGAGGACCAGCTGAGATCTTCCAATCATCATTTCTAAATAAATAATCCAAAGAGCCTTCAACAGAATATTGTTGATAACTCTCCCCTTCAAAAACTTTTCCTAGCAGTAGATCTGCTTTGAGGATAGACAGATATTGATCCACTCTCTCATATCGAACTTCTCCAGCACCAATCACTTCACCTTTTACTTTCCCCGACTGTCCATCCGAGAACTCCATCTGATCCATGGAAGGCCTATAGAGGAAAAATAATTGATTTTTATCTGCTTCCTTAACAACTTGATCTCTTATAGTTATTTTAAAGCTCTTTTCCTGATAGCTACTTTCACCAAAGTCATTAAAGGATTTTACTCTTAAATAATAGTGTCCGGACTCTACATTAAATTGATGAGAACTATTTGGAGTGTTTATTATCTGAGCATTTTTAAAGTCTTTGTTTCTTGCGATCTCTACTCTGTAAAATGCAGCAAGTTTAACTTGGTCCCAGAAGACTGTGACTGCGTTATCCTTAACCTCGAGTTTTAACTCTTTCGGGCGCTCTGGTCTAAGATGATCAGAAGTAATTTCTAGAAGAGAAGCATCACTGAACTCACTCTCTCTGTCCCAGTAGTCAATGATAGAGTAACGATAATAGTACTTACCGCCTTGAGCTTCGGGCCAGATGATCTTATTTCTTTTGGAGGTTTTCTTAAAAACAAGTTTTTCAAGATTCTCATCTCGATAAACTTCCAGTCGAAAGAACTTTGCCTCTTCATGCTTTGGAAGTTCAATGGCAACAAAAGCTCCTTCTACAGCAAAAGCTTCTGGGATAAAACTGAATGAAGAAGTTTTCTTTTTCAGTTTGAGCGGTAACTTTAACTCAGGTAAGCTCTTCGGTCTTTGCGGTGCCGGCGTAGGTCTGATAATAATTCTCTTAGGCGCTGAAGACTTCCACTGACCATTCGCTAATACGCGGCTTCTCCAATAGTAAGAACCAATTTCAGGAATACTCACTTTTATATCTGAGTTACTTACCTTTCTTGAAAGAATAATGTTTTTAAAGTCCTGACTGCGAGAAAGCTCAAATAGATATTCACCTTTCTTGCCTTCCCAACTAAAATTCACATCCTGATCAGGGCGAGAGAGCTCAACAGTGTAAACTTCAAGGTTTTTCTCTTGAGAAAGATCCTTAACAAAGACTCTAGATTCTGATGTCCAGACATCCAGAGGATTATCGGCAGCTTTAACCTTTACAAAGAATTCTCCTTCTCTAGAAATATTCCATGAAAATTTATCCTTAGCTCTGAATGTTTCGGCGTTCCCCTGAACATCTCGAATCGAGACCACGACCTCTCCTGGATAGTTCCAGGAGAACTCCACCTTCTCTGATTCAAGATCATAAGTTTGTACTTCATACTCCTCTGGCAACAAGTTCTGAGGAAGATCTTTTTTGAGATCTATAACCCTAAACTCTTGCCATGAAGTCCAGACCGAATCTTTATGATCAAGATACTTCTTTCGCACCCGCCACTTATAAAGACCTTCCTTCTCAAGCATTAATTGTAAAAGGCTACCCTTAAAGATTTTCTCAACAATCGGCGCTTCATCAAGAACGACTTCAATCTCTGTTTCAAGATCAGTGACTTCCCATTGAAGATTTAAACTCGCCGGTAAATTAAACTTTAAAATGGTGCCATCTTCTGGACGATAGACTTGAGGAGGAGAATCCTTAATGATTTCAAAGTTAAAGATTAAAGATTCGTGAGTATCTGAGATGACTCTCCAATAATAGGAACCAGGTGAGAGTCTTTCTCCCACTCTGAAAGACCGAGCTTTTCTAAAATTCTCATCATTCGTAATAAAAATTTGCCCAGGGTAATCACCAAATCTCACCAGATAAGAATCACCCGCGGTATAAAACCTTTGCGAGACATGAGGTAAAGGAGTGATATCCATTCTCTCTTTTACCTCAAGCTTCCCCTCTCCTACCTCTACAATATTATTAGGAGAAGCATTGACTGAATTCTGTTCCTGATCAATCACATTCACTTCACCGGAAACAACCCCGATAAGAGTCTTATCCCCAGCTTTCTGAATGGCCACCTGGGCCTGATCTGATCTGAGCTTAAGGGTCTGATCGCCAACCTGAATTTCCAGATCATTACCGGCAAGCTTAGTAGTCAGCTCCCCTTTAACTAGATTTAGGTTACTCGACTTAATACGAACCAAGCTATTCTCATTAATATCGATAACGTTACCGTCTTTAAAACTTACTCGTGCCGCTGACTTCTGTGCCGTAAAAACTAATTGATTATCCTGAATAGCACTTCCCTGAGAAGGAGTCGTCCAGAAGAGATCTGTTCCTTGTCTGGTCTTCACGGTCTGATCGATCATTTCAAGCAAAGCAATACCGCTTTCGCCTTGTTGGCGATGACTAGAAATTAGTTGATAAGAACTAGCAACTACTAAGATCAATCCTATGAGACCCATGAGCAGGTCTATTCTCTTTAATGACATTAATTAATTCTAATAACTTACTGGGTAGGTAAAAAGGGTAGGCTTAATTTACCACCCTATCCCGTTTATAATCAAATCATGAACTTAACTGTTAAATACCCCTTGAAGCTCAAGCTTCTCCTTTTGCTCGCCTTTATGATGGTGGTGAGCCTCTCCATATTTGTGACCTTCGCTGTTCAAATTTTTCGCGAAGACAAATCCGCTTACATTTATGAAGCTCTTCTTTCCAAGGCCAATACAGAAAAAATTATTTTTGAAAATCAAATACGTGTCAGCTCAAATCCATTAAGAGTAGAAGAAAATAAAATCTTTTTAAAAGACAGGCCTATCACCAAAGAAGACCTGGGCTTTGAAGAAGGAGTTATTGAAACAAATCTCATTATCCCCTATGAGAATTCCTTCTATCAGCTAAATGAGAACTTAACTCCCGTAGAAGAAGAAAAAGCTGCTGTTCTCCAGGATATCTACTCTAAAAACATTTTTGAAACGGTTAGAGAGATCACCTTAAATAAGAAGAAATATCTTTTCTCCTTTTCTTATCATCCAGAATTTAATTTTGTTATCTCAGCAATGATCCCTTATGATCTGGCCTTCAATGCTACCAATGAATTAATTGAGCGCTCTCTTTTCTTCGGAACTTTTATTCTCGGTCTTTGCCTGATTCTTTCCGTTTTCTTAGTAAGACCATTGACTCGTCAGCTAGAAGCTCTCTTTAACCATACACAAAAAATTGCTGCTGGAGATTTTCATTCTCGGCTAAAAGTTACTGGAAGTGATGAAGTAAGTGCTCTTACCTCTTCTATCAACAATATGTCTCAACAAATTGGACACTACATTGAAGAGATGAAAGAGAAGGCTCGATTGGAAAATGAAGTAGCTGTTGCTCATTTAGTGCAATCTTCTTTTTTTCCAGAACCTTCCTATGAAGATAATAAACTAAGTTTTTTTGCTCACTATCTTCCGGCCAGTGAATGTGGTGGAGATTGGTGGGGAGTTTATCACACGCCTACTCATAAAATATTTTTCATAGCAGATGCTACCGGCCATGGTGTACCTGCCGCCCTTTTAACAGCGACAATGAATTGTTGTAAAACTTCTCTGACCTTCCTCTTAGAATCAAGGCCTGATCTTATTAATCGTCCTGATGAAATTCTTCGCTTCATGAACCAGGCCGTATTAGGAGCAGGTAAAGAAATTCAAGTGACCTGCTTTGTTGCCATATTAGAGCTGGAAAGCAATAAGCTCACCTATGCCAATGCTTCTCATCCCCTTCCTCTATTATTTAACTCCTCTCTTCAAACACTTGAAAAGAGTGACATTATGCCTTTACAAGGACCTAACGGGCCACGACTGGGAGAGCGTGAGAGTGCACAATACCAAAATGAGACCATTCAATTAAAACCTCATGATACAATAATCTTTTATACCGATGGTATAATTGAAGCGACAAACACCGAAGGGAAACGCTGGGGAGAAAGAAGATTTATTAAAGTGATTCTTGATAACTTCAAATTTGCCAGTCAACCACTACTCACTTCAATTATGTGCTCTTTGGAAGATTTTGTAAAAGACTCAAAACAGGATGATGACTATACAATTCTAACTTTCAAGGTAAATTCATGAATCAAGTTTCTCTTCTCCTACCCGACGATTATAAACAAGAAGTTCAAGATTTCCTTGAAAAACAATTCAATATTTCTGATTTCAGCGAAAATACAGAGTTTGTCATTACCGATATCGCTAATGTTGTTGAAGGTCGGGTTCATGTCACTCCAAAAACTTTTGTTATTTCAGATTTAAGTGATGAAGAAAACGTAAAGCTTATTCATCAATACAAAATACATCACCTGATTGGAAAGAACCCTGAAATTTATCTCAACGAAATAGTGGATAATTTAAAGAAATTGACGACACAGCAAATCTGGGGAGTTAAACATTATTTTGGAGAGGACCTTCAGGAAAGGAATATTTCTTTTTCCGATTCCTTTAACATCCATGAGAAAATCACAGAAGAATTAAGTCACTTTCAGTTTGATGGTTATTTCTCATCCCCTACTGACTATCTTCGCCTGATGGCCAATGAGCTTCTTTCAAATTCTTTATATAAAGGACCTAATAAGAAGAGACTGGAAAAGGGTCTAGATACTCAAGATAGAAAGTCCCCGGTCTTTCTTAAAGGGGCTGAACTGGTTCAGGCCACTTTAGGGGCCAATGAAAAAGGCGTTGCTCTCTCTGTTCAGGATTCCTTTGGAGAACTGACCCATGATTTACTTATTCAGAATCTGGTAAGAAGCTTCATTGAGAAGACTCCTCTTGATAAAAAAGATGGTGCAGGTCTTGGGCTGTACCTCACCTATCTTCATTCCAATCAATTGATTGTAAATCTTAAAAGAAATTATCGAACAGAAGTTATCTGTATTATTGATAAAAATAAACGGTTCCTAAAATATAAAAATAGAATCAGATCATTTCATTTTTTTGAAGAGGTAATAAGTGAAAAGACTCACGATTAACAAAAAACTCACTGATGGAGTTTTAAACGTACAACTTATTGGCAGTATTGACGAAGATGCTGACCTATCTGAAATTTTAGAAACAAAAGCTTCCCACATTAACTTTGATTTCAATCAAGTGGAGTTGATTAATTCTTGCGGAATCAGAGAATGGATCAAATTTTTAGATCAACTCTCCTGTGAATCAATTCAATATGAAAACTGCCCACAAATCATTATTGAACAGATCAATATGGTTCATGGTTTTATTCGTCCGGGAAGCAGACTAAAAAGTTTTTACGCTCCCTACTACTGCGAAGAATGTGACCAAGAAAGAAAATCTCATATTATGAGCAGTGATGTGAAAAACAAAAAAGCCCCTAAGGTAAATTGCCCTGATTGCGGTAATGAGATGGAGTTTGATGCACTGGAAGCTAGTTATTTTAACTTTTTAGGGAAATAGAGATGTTAAATACTTTTGATCACATCTTTGATGCAGCTATCGGACTTGATATCAAAGGTCAGATCACTTACTTCAATCACCAGGCCATAAGTTTTTTCAAACTTTCACCAAGATTATTGAAGCAAAAAAAATATCTGGAAGAAATTTTTCGTGCCGATGATTTTGATATTTCAGAGTGGGTTGATAAATCTCTTTTAAGTTTTGAAGTCAATCTTTCCCCTGAAATTCAAATTACACTCTTCCATGAACCGGTAACCTACTTTGTTATATTAAAAGTTTTTCCAGTGGAAACACCTGAGGGGAATCGATTCATTATTATTTTCCAGGATAAAACAATCGAGCATAACCTTCATAACAAATATAGAGATCAGGTTGAAGAATTAAGAAAAACCCACGAACAAATTATCCAGGCCGATAAACTCTCCACTCTAGGAGAACTTACGGCCAACATTTCCCATGAAATCAATAACCCTTTAACTATCGCTTCCGGACATTGTGAACTTCTCAATGAAGGCTTATCTTCAAGTGATCCCATGGCCAAAATTGATTTCTTAAAACTTACGGCCACTACCATTCAGGATTCTCTTGATCGAGTCAATCAGATCATCAGAAATATGAAATCTTTCCTACACAAAAAAGAAGATAAAAAAGAGTACTGCAACCTTTTAACAATCATTGAAAATGCTCACCGCTGGGTGAAAGGACAAGAAAAAGAAGAGATCACTCTTCATATCGATAACTGCGAAAATGCAATCGTACTGGCCAACGGCCTTAAGCTTGAACAGGTCTTTTTAAATTTTATTAAAAACTCTTATGATGCTCTCATCGAATCACAAACTAAAAATCCAACAATAAAGATTAGCTTTGAATTAAAAGATCATCAGGTGCTCATCCATATTCAAGATAATGGGCCAGGCATTCCTGAGCATCTTAAAGGTGATCTCTTTAAACCTTTTAGTACAACGAAAGAAACGGGCAAAGGCACGGGCCTAGGGCTATCTATTAGTGCAAAAATTATTGAATCTCATCAGGGTTCAATTCAATATATCGACTCCCCTCAAGGGGCCCATTTTCTGATCAATCTTCCATCCATTGAAAAATATAGCTATTCAAGAACAGACTTCTTTCAAATTGATGATCTTAAAAAACGAATTCTGATTCTGGATAATGAAGCTCTTATCCTTAATCTCATGAGTGGTTTTTTAGAGGAAACGGGACACTATATTATCGGCTCCTCTAGCCCGGAAGAAGCACTGGATCTCTTGGAAAAGGCCAATATCGATATCATTCTAACGGACTATACGATGCCTTCGATGAATGGTTCCCAGTTCGCTAAGCAAGCGAGATTAAAGGGTTTTCTCGGACCTATTTATTACATGACGGGTTCACAAAATATTGAGAAGTATAATGCCGATAAAAATAAGTACAAAATTAGTGGGGTTATCCTCAAACCATTTCATAAGGAAGAAATTGTACGAATTATCAATTCAGCAGTTAAGGGATTAGCAACGAATGAGCAGTAAATCGATAAACAACATGAATGTGCTGGTTGTTGATGATGAGGAAAAAATTGGTGAGCTCATTAAAATTTTCCTTCAATCAGCTTTTTCATTTAACTCCGTGATTATCGCTCCCAACGTTCTACAGGCATCTCAAAAATGCTTAAACCAGGAATTTGATCTCATGATCATTGATCACGTTATGCCTGGTAAACCAGGACTTGAGTATATTGAAATGCTTAGAAGTTCATTGAAGTTTCAAAAGACAAAGATCATTCTTATATCAGGATATTTGGAACAAGAAGATGTGTTAAAAGCAATCAACCTAGGGGTTAAAAACATCATCGTTAAACCCTTCAATCGACAACAGATTATTTCTCAGGTGGAAGAAGTTCTCCAGATCACGGCCAATATTTAATCTTCACAACCCTCATCATCACACTGATGTTTGTTTTTTTCGATACATTCCGATTTCATATCACAAACATCACAGCTTCCCATCAGGTTTGCGATTCCACCGCATGATCCAGTAATAGGTTTTCTTTTAAAAATAACCCCTACCGACATTATAAGTACGGCTCCTAAAAATGCTCCGGCAGTAAAAATTAAAATTTCCATAAGAAACTCCATTGGCAAATGCCTTATGATGGGCACTATAATACCATCACAATGGATATAAAACTAATTTCTACACTCTTAGCAGTTCAATGTGTGGCCCTTGTTTCACCCGGGCCAGACCTGGTCTTGACACTCAGAAACACAGTGAGCTCAGGTATGAAATCTGGAATACTTAGCTCATTGGGCTTTGGAACAGGCATCTTTTTTCATGCCTTTTTAGCCTTAATTATCATTCAAGGAGCTGGCCAATTTTCTCAGGAATTTATCCCTTTTTTAGGCCTTCCAGGCTCTCTTTACTTGATTTACCTTGGAATTAAATCTTGGCCTACCAATGAAACTAAATTTGTTGTCGACCTTAAAAGTTCTACTGCAAAGGCTCCTTACTTTGAAGGCTTATTAACTAATCTTCTAAATCCTAAGGCATCTCTTTTCACTATTGGCCTCATCACGACTCAAGTGAAGCCTGATACTAGTATTTCCACTCTTGCTACTCTCATTGCCGGAATGGTGTTACTAACGATTCTATGGTTCAGCCTGGTGAGCCTCACTCTTTCCCGTAAAAAATTGCAAGAGTATTACTTCAGACAAAGTAGAAAAATTAATTATCTCTTTTCAATTGTGTTTATTCTATTTGGAGTGTTACTGATTAAAGATGTACTTGATTTACTTTTAAGTAATCTTTCATAGCTTTATTGGATAGCTCTCTATACTCGCCTGGCCTTACGGCTTCAAGAAGCAGCACCTTCAACCCATGTTGTTCGGCAATCTCCAGTCCTTCATTGCCTAAGACCATAAAGGCCGTTCCCCAACTATCTGTCTCCAATGCACTAGGGCCTATGACTGTTGCAGAAGCAATTTGATGTTCGACTGGCCTGCCTGTTCTAGGGTCAATAATGTGAGATCTTCTTACCCCATTTTCAGTAAAAAATTGACGATAGTTCCCTGAAGTAGCAATCGACTTATCCCTCATTTTAAGAGCAACTTGAATACCCTTCCCCTTCTCTCTGGATGGCCTTTCAATACCAATGATCCAAGGACTGTTAATTCCTTTTTCACCCTTTACTAAAAACTCACCGGAGATGTCGATCATATAGTTCTTGAGTTTATTCTCTTCCAGAATGGCCCCCATTAAATCTGCGGCCCACCCTGGAACAAAGGCATTAGTATCAATTTCAACTTCATCAATGAGTTTCCAGACTTCATTCTTCTTAGTATCCCACTGAATATTTCTGATACCAGTTTTAGTAAGAGCTGTTTTAATCTCTTCCTCACTTGGCGACTTTTTAACTTTTTGACTTCCTCCACCGAATCCCCAAATCTTAATGACAGGTCTTAGTGTGGGATCAAAGGCGCCACCTGTGAGTTGATTCATTTTCTTACAGAACTCAAGCATCTCAATAAAACGTGGAGATACTTTCATCTTTTCATTAGCTTTCAGATTATTAAATGAACTCACCATGGAGTCCTTTTGATAATTTGAAAACTCATCATTCATTTCTTTAAAAAGCTGATTTAATTGTTCTTGAACAAGCGTACGATCTGCTTCCCCTACCCATTTAACGATGTAGTAAGAACCAAAGACCTCGCCATTTAAAGAATGAATCTGGGGAGTTCTGTCTGAACAGGCAGAAAAAAGAAAGAGAGTAAAAAGAAAAAACCCTCTGAACATTGAAGTCCAGAGGGTTGAGTATGTTTGATTAGCCACCAAAGTCATCGAGCATGATATCTTCTCTCTCTACTCCAAGAGAAAGAAGCATGTTAATAACAGATTGGTTCATGATTGGAGGTCCACATAGGTAGTACTCACAATCTTCTGGAGCCGGATGATCTTTCAAGTATTGTTCATAAAGAACGTTGTGAATAAATCCAGTGTATCCTGTCCAGTTATCCTCAGGAAGTGGCTCAGAAAGAGCTACGTGCCATTGGAAGTTAGGGAACTCAGCCTGAATGCTGTTGAAATCATCAACATAGAACATCTCTCGAACTGAACGAGCACCGTACCAGAAAGATACTTTACGATCAGTTTTAAGACGCTTGAACTGGTCAAAGATATGTGAACGCATTGGCGCCATACCTGCACCACCACCAACGAAGATCATTTCTTTTTTCGTATCACGAGCGAAGAATTCTCCGAATGGACCAGAAATCGTTACTTCATCACCTGGCTTAAGGTTAAAGATGTAAGAAGACATCTTACCAGGAGGAATATTCTCCGGAGCTTTTGGATGTGGAGTTGCAATACGCACGTTAAGCATGATGATTCCGTGCTCTTCAGGATAGTTGGCCATAGAGTAAGCACGAACTGTCTCATCAGGAACGTAAGACTTATATCTCCATAGATTGAACTTATCCCAATCTTCACGATACTTTTCAGCAACATCAAAATCTTTAAAATCAATTGTTAGACCTGGTGGACGCTCAATTTGAATAAAACCACCAGCTCGGAAAGGAACTGATTCACCAGGAGGTAATTCAAGAACAAGCTCTTTAATGAAAGTAGCAACGTTATTATTTGAACGAACTTTACACTTCCATTTTCTAACACCGAATACCTCTTCAGGTACTTCAATTTTCATGTCCTGTTTGCAAGTTACCTGGCAAGCAAGGCGCATACCCTCACGAGCTTCTCTTTTTGTAATATGAGAAAGTTCTGTTGGAAGAATATCTCCACCGCCAGAGTGAACAATGGCTTTACACTGACCACAAGAACCACCACCACCACAAGCTGAAGATAAGAAAATTTTCTCTGCAGCTAGAGCTGTAAGAAGTTTTCCTCCACCTTGGATTTCGATGTCTTTTTCACCGTTAATATTTATTTTAATTTTCCCGGCAGAAACAAGCTTAGATCTTGCGATGAGAATAATCACCACAAGAAGAAGGATCACTGCCGTAAACATTCCTACTGATAATAAAATTTCGCTCATAATGATCCCTTAAAGTTGAATTCCCGCAAATGCCATGAACACAATGGCCATAAGCCCAACAGTGATGAACGTAATACCTAATCCACGAAGACCTGCTGGAACGTCAGAATAGGACATCTTTTCACGGATCCCGGCAAGAGCCACAAGAGCTAATGCCCAACCAAAACCTGAACCTGCTGCATATACGACAGATTGGCCGAGATCATAAGATCTCTCTACCATGAAAAGAGATCCTCCCATGATGGCACAGTTCACTGTGATCAGCGGAAGGAAAATCTTTAGAGCGTTGTAGAGGCTTGGAACATACTTATCAAGTACCATCTCAAGAATTTGAACAATCGCTGCAATCACTCCAATGTACGAGATCAACCCTAGAAACGAAAGATCTGTATCCGGAAGACCTGCCCAAGCAAGAGCTCCTGGTTTTAGAAGGTAGTTGAAAACAAGGTTGTTAACAGGAACTGTTACAACTTGAACAACGATCACTGCGATACCTAGACCAATTGCCGTATCAACTTTCTTTGAAAGGGCCAGGAATGTACACATTCCTAGGAAGAAAGCGAGGGCCATGTTTTCGATAAATACTGATTTAACAAATAAACTTAGATATTCTTCTAACATAAATCCCTCTTATTCTTTTTCAACTTGTTCAGGTTTTCATGTTCTTAATCCCCAAATAATAAGCCCAATAATAAAGAAGGCACTTGGAGGAAGAAGAAGAAGACCATTTGATTGATACCATCCACCCTCAGTTGTAAGAGGGAGAATCGAAATTCCAAATAATTTCCCTGAACCAAAAAGCTCACGGATAATACCAACTAAGATAAGAAGTACTGCATATCCAAGACCATTTCCAACCCCATCAAGGAAGGATGCCACTGGAGTGTTCTTCATAGCGAAACCTTCAGTACGTCCCATCACAATACAGTTCGTAATAATGAGTCCGATATACACCGACATTTGCTTAGAAACATCGTAAACGAAAGCTTTTAGGACTTGGTCAGCTACTATCACCGCCGAAGCGATAACTGTCATCTGAGCAATAATACGAATAGAGTTTGGGATCTGGTTTCTCATGAAAGAAACCATCATTGAAGAAACTCCTGTTACCAGAGTAACTGCAAGTCCCATGATCACTGCTTGCTTAAGCTGACTCGTTACAGCTAGTGCTGAACAAATACCAAGAACTTGAAGAGCAATCGGGTTATTTTTTGCAATAGGATCAAAAAGTAATTCTTTAGTTTTCATTTGAAACCTCAGCTTGAGCTACTTGATTTTGAGCTCTGAAATTTTCCAGAAATTTTCCATATCCCATTTCTGATAACCAGAAGTGAAAAGTTCCTTCTACTCCAACCATCGTTAAAGTAGCACCTGAAATACCATCAATTTTATATTCA
>Ga0079223_10002014_pt1 | contig 12450 bp, 6 predicted proteins | sample Stecom2011_FD_75072 | JGI IMG/M metagenome (GOLD analysis project Ga0079223, IMG submission 75072) | Agricultural soil microbial communities from Utah to study Nitrogen management - Steer compost 2011 | ecosystem: Environmental > Terrestrial > Soil > Agricultural land | place: USA: Utah...
CGTCGAACGTGAGCGCGACAGTCACCGTTTCCCCGGCGGCAGGGAGTAGCGACAGCGCGACGGTGTAGGTGTCCGCCGGGCCGCCGGATGTGACGGTCGTGCCGCCATCCGTCTCCGCCAGGGCGATGTCCGGCGTGTCGTCATCTTGGATTGTGACCGAGACCGTGGGCACAGTCAGGCTGCCGTCACCATAAGGCGTGGCGGGGTTGCTGCTGCTGACCGCGTGCGCGATCGAAGCGGTGCGGGTCCCTTCCGCGAGAGCGTTGTCGAGCGCGCGCACAGTGACCGTCTGTGGCGTGTTCCAGGTGCTGTTGTCAAAGGTCAGCGCGGTTGGGTCCGCATTGAGGCCCGGATCCGACGGGGTGACGGACACCGTCACGCTTTCCCCGACCAAAGGACGCGACGCGAGCTGCACGGTGTAGGTCTGCGCCGGGCCGCCTTCGAGCAGATCGAGCACCAGCGGATCGACCAGCACGCCGGGCGCGCTGCTATCGGCATAGGTAACGCTGTTATCGACGCTGGTGGATGCCACGCTGAGGTTGCCTGCCGCGTCGCTTCCGGCGCGCGCTCTGACGTTCGCAATCACGGTGCCGAACGCTGCCATGCCGCTGACCTCGACCGTGTAAACAGCCGGGCCGCCGCTGACGGTGGCGGTCGTTGCGCCTGCGGTGCCGCTGAGCAGCACATCACTCGCCTCAAAGCCGGTCACATCCTCGCTGAAGGTGACGGTGAAGGCGACCGGCGCGGCGTTGGTTGGGTCGGCCTGGGTCGTCGCTTGTTCGACCGTGACCGTTGGCGCCGTGCTGTCGTAAGTGCGGGTTAGCTGGGTTGCGGCGGTGTTGGTATTGCCCGCCGCATCTTGCGCAACCCCGGCGGGCACGCTCACCGTGACCAGTCCATCCACGACTGGCGTCACGTCGAAGCCGTAGCTCGCGCCGCTGCCGGTGAAGTTGGTCACCGTGCCGTTGCTGATTGTGAGATCGCTTGCCTCAAAGCCGGTGACCGCTTCGCTGAATGTGACCGTGACCTGGATGGGCGCGGTATTGGTTGGATCGGGTGCGGTGCTGCTAAGCGCAACGGTTGGCGCCGTGCTGTCGTAAGTGCGGGTTAGCTGGGTTGCGGCGGCGTTGGCGTTGCCCACAGCGTCGTGCGCAACCCCGGCGAGGATGTCTACCCTGACCAGCCCGTCCGCGATTGGCGTCAGGTCGAAGGTAAAACTCGTCCCACTGCCGGTGAAGTTGCTCACTGTGCCGTTGCTCACAACGAGATCGATCGCCTCGAAGCCGGTGACCGCCTCACTGAACGTGACCGCCACCGGAATCGGCGCGGTATTGGTCGGGTCTGGCGCGGCGCTGCTGAGCGTGACGGTAGGCACAGTCTTGTCGATGGTGTATGTCTCACCGGTGGTGAAGGGCACATTGACGACCGGCACGCCGCCAGGACCGCTGACGTCGGCTACGTAGATCATATCCAGACGCAGGGTGCCGTCGCCTGTTCCGGTCGCTGCGGTTACGGTCCAAGTGGTGGCAAGGCCGGACACACCGCTGATCAAAGCGCCGGTCAAGCCGCTGGTGGTCAGGGTGAAGTGGCTTGCGGTAACCCCTGTCACGGGCGCATCGAACGTCACGGTAAATCTGACGTCTGACGCGTTGGTTGGGCTAGCGTCGGCGCGCGTGATCGATTGCACCTGGACCGGCGTTAGCGGACCTGGCGCTTCGACCGCGCCAATATCACATGCTGGCGTGCCATCCATGTCGCCGTCAAGGGGGCGTGTCACGCCGCGCTGATCTGCCGGTTGGCAGTCCGCGGAGGCGGCGCTATCAATTGCCGGGCTGCCGGGCAGGGGCATCATCGTCTGCGTGGGGCCGCCATTGTCCGCCAACGGACCGAGCATGGGATCCGTGCCGATAATGTTGTCTGACGCGTCGGCGTTGAAGACGCGCATATCGGGGAAGGTAGCTGCTGTATTCCCGGCGACGATTGAGTTTCTGACCGTCATCGTGCCGCCCATTTGATCGATACCGCCACCGCGGTGGTCTGACGTGTTGGTGGATAGCGTGCTGTGGATCAGGATCAGCGTGCCCTGAGTGGAAATAGCGCCGCCAAAGGATCCTGTTGAGTTACCGATGAAGGTGCTGTTCGTGATAGTGGCTGTGCCGCTTTGGTGGTTGATGGCCCCACCGTATTCACCCGCCGTGTTATTCGAGAACGTGCTGTTTGATATGTTCAGCGTTTCGCTATTGTAGATAGCTGCGCCGTCCCTGGCAGAATTGTTTGAGAAGGTCGTATCTGCAATCGTTAGCGTACTGTTATCCTGATTGCGGATGGCTCCCCCGGTGGACGCCGTGACATTGTCCTTGAACACGCACGCCTGCACGGTCAGATTTCCGCCGATGTTGCGGACCGCCGACTGCGCAGTAGACCCTGCATTCTGGATCGTGAGCCCCGATAGAGTCACGCTTACACCAGACTCGATAACAAACACGCCGTATTGCCCCGCGCCGTCAATGGCGAGGTTGCCAGCACCGGGGCCGAGGATTGTCAGGTTGTCGGTGATGGTCGGAAATCCCGATGAGACCAGTGTGATCGGACTGCATGTGACGTTAAACTCAATCGTATCCGAGCCGGGACTGGTGTTTGCATCAGAAATCGCTTGGCGCAGGCTTCCTTGACCACTATCGTTGCAGTTGGTGACGGTAAAGGTAGCAGCCTGTGCGTGTGGTAGAGATAGGGGCGCGAACGAAAGACCAATGAGCGCAATAAGCAGGACTCGTCTCAGAGGATTTAATAGAGAGGACATGAAGTTTTCTCATTCTGGTGCGAAGTATTGAAACAATACATAAGGTAAAAAGAAGCTACAGAGTGTGCGGAGATGATGGAGAGCAGTAATGTGCAACTATTCTGACATTATATAACGCAGGACTTCAGAGGACAATCGCTGAAAAGCCAAGCTCCTTTGCTTCGGAATCAGGTGGCCCGCCCGAGATCAGCAAAGGGTGACGCGGCTGCGGAGTTCGGTCGCGCCACCCTCTGCCAGCTCTTTCGGTTATGGCGCGCCATACACGCGTGCGGTGTGATCTTTACCTGCTGTCGCGATCATGGTCTGATCGGGGCTGAACACGACCTCGTTCAGCCAGTCGTTGCTGGGGAAGAACGCTAACTGCGCCTGAGACGCCAGATCGAACACGTACAGGCCCTGGCTTGTTGCGACCGCCGCCAGCGTGCTATCTGGGCTAAACGCGATGCTGGCTAGCGTCCCGTTACAGTCCAATTTTCCGAGCGGGTTGCCAGTCGCCGCCTCGAAAAGCAGCACATCGAACCCGTCCGCGCTGACGAGCACGCCGCCGTCAGGCGAGTAGCCCATCATGTGATCGTTCCGCAAACCCGTGTACCCGGCCTCTGCTACTGAGGTCGAGAAGTTTAGTTCCGGGCGCTGCGCCGTGTCCCACAACCAGACGTTCTTATCCCAGTCAGCAACGGCCAGCGTCGCGCTGTCTGGGCTGAAGCTTACCGCGCTCACATAATTGGTATGCCCCACTGTGGCCGCGATGGGGCTGCTCGACGCGACATTCCACAACTCAACGGTGTGGAGCGCGCCCGCGGTGGCCAGCGCCGCGCTATCTGGGCTGAAGGCGAGGTCGACGATATCATCGGCTGATGATTGCATCACGCCCCGAAGGGATTGGGCAGCGACATCCCACACCGCGATGCGACCGTCCGCATGCCCGCTGACGAGCAGGCTCCCATCCGGGCTGAACGCAGCGGAATAGGTTTGCGCCAGCGGCTCGGCCTCTGTGCCCGCCAGGGTCGCAATCTCGCTGCCATCGCTTGTGTTCCACAGGCGGACCGATTTGTCATAACTGGCGGATGCCAGCGTCGCACCGTCCGGGCTGAATGACACATCGTAGACATAGCCGGTGTGCCCCGCCAGCGCGTGCGCATCGCTGCTGTCCGACACCTGCCACAGATGCACGGCGTAGTCTGTGGTGCTGCCTGCGACCAGCGAGCCGTCCGGGCTAAATGCAACGGCCCCATTTGCCTGCATGTTACCCGCGAGGTTGCCTGCTTCGGCGCTCGCCGCCACATCCCACAGCAGCACGCCGTCATATCCCAGATTCAGCGCCAGCCGCGCGCCGTCCGGGCTGAACGCGAATGCCTCACAGCCGCGCTTCAATGGCGTGGTACTGATTAGTGTTTGGGAAGCGACATCCCAGAGTTGCAGTCCGGCGCTGGTCGTCACCGCCAGCGTGGTGCCATCGGGCGAAAACGCGAGCGCCAGCGCAATGCCCTGCGTATCGAGGAGCGGTGGTTCGGTTGGTGTAGCAACGTCCGCCGCCGAATACAGCCAGACGCCCACCGTCCCTGCAACGGCCAGCGTCTGCCCATCTGGTGAAAACGCCACGTGATCGGTCGAGCCTCGTCCTAAACGGGCAAGCTCGACGAGTTCCCCGCCGTTGTCCGGCGTCAGAATCTGGCGCACGCCTTCCTGCGCGAAACCCGGCTGTATCGCCAGCGCGAAGAGGAGCGCCGTGACGAGTACGAAGGTCGCCTTCATCGTAGATCTCCCGGTTTGGATACGTGTTTCCAGGCGAAGTCGATTGGCTGCCGCGTGGGGGAGGGGACCGTACAGCCGAGGCGCGAGGATAGGACGGTGCGAAATGGGCGGCAAGCTGCCACCATTATAGTGATCAGCGCCCGGCGCGCTAGCCAAAGCCAGCACACCGCTTTTTAACATCAATGCTGATTTTACGTAGATTATTGTTGCCCGATCTATTCAGAACTATACTGAGGATACCTGCCAGTATCTCCGAGGGTCGCATGTCACTCCAGAACCGGCTGGGCTTGCTCTTGCTGGCATTCCTGCTGCTGATGACCGTCTCTGTCGCCGCGACAGCCCGAGTGGTCACGGATCAGCGCGAGGATGCGCTGGTTATCAACCTGGCGGGGCGCCAGCGAATGCTGATCCAGCAGATGACCCGTGACGCCCTGCAGATCGAACTGGGCCGAGATCCGGCCTCGGCGCGGGCGGAACTGACCGAATCCCAGGCGATTTTCGATCAAACGCTTGCGGCGCTCCTCGCCGGGGGAGACACGTACTACCGGCCTGGGGAGTCGGTCACGATTCGCCCGGTCAGCGCGGATGGTGCGCGAGCCGATTTGATGGCCCTGCGCGATTCGTGGATGTCGTTCCAGTTACATCTTGTTACGCTGCAGGATGCGGCGCCGGGCAGCGCGGCGTTTGAGACCGCCCGCCGCGCGGTCCATACCTCTGCGCCCGCGCTTATGCAGCAGGCGGACGCTATTGTTCGCCTGGTGGAAGCCGACTCCGAGCAGAAAGTCACGCGCGTTTCCTGGGTGCAGGCGGCATTCTTTATCAGCGCTGTCGTCTTACTCGCCGCCGGTGTGTACCGGCTCCGGCGCGATATCCTGGCGCCGCTGGCTGCGCTGACGCAGGCTGCCGGGCGGATCGGGCAGGGCGACCTGAGCACCCCCGTTCAGCCGACCGGACCGCCGGAGCTGGTCATGCTGGGCGCGAGCCTCGACGGGATGCGCGGCGAGTTACGCACGCTGACGGACGGGCTGGAGACGCGGGTCGCGCAGCGCACGCGCGAGCTGGCCGCGCTGTCCGAGGTTATCCGCGAGATTTCGTCGCGGCTGGAGCTTGAGCACGTCCTGCAGTCGGTGACGGCGAAGGCGCGCGAGTTGCTCGACAGCGACGCGGCGTTTCTCTGCCTGCTCGAAAACAACCGGCAAACGCTTGGGCTGCATGCGTTCAACGGCCCGACAAACGCTGTGTGCCAGCGCTGCACGCTGGCCCGCAACACCACTGCCGAGCGAATTTTGCAGCACCCGCACGCAATCATCTGTGACGTCGGTGGCTGCGAAACGATCGCCGAGCGCTTCCGCAAGAGCCACCTCGCCGCGTCGCTGCGTATTGGCGAGCGCGTCATTGGCGCGTTGTGTGTCAGCAGTGCCCGGCCTGCGACGTACTCGCAAGATCAGGTGCGCATGCTGACCGAACTGGCGAACTCGACGGCGATCGCGCTGGAAAACGCGCGCCTCTATGAGCAGGCCGAGCGCGCCGCCACGCTCGAAGAGCGCCAGCGTATCGCAGCCGAGATGCATGATGGTCTGGCGCAGACGCTGAGTTATATTCAGCTTCGGGCCGATCGCCTGGACAAGTTGATCGCTGGCGATGTCGCGGGAGCCGAGGCGCCGCGCGTCACGCATGAGATCGCGTTGATTCGAGGCGCGGTCGACCGGGCCAGCGGCGAGGTGCGGCAATCTATCGCGAGCCTGCGCGCCTCGCCTGACCCGGATCGCTCGCTTCAGGCGCAGTTGTCCGAGTTGGTCATGACATTTGCTGCCACGCACAACGGTGTCGCAATTGGCGCCGAGGGGCTTGAGGGCGCGGATATTGTTCTGCCGCCCGATCAGAGCGCGCAACTGCTGCGGATCGTGCAGGAAGCGTTGCAGAACGCTCATCGCCATGCGAGCGCGTCCCAGGTCACGGTCTGCTACGAGCGACAGGACGCGCTGCATCGCGTCGTCGTGCGGGATGATGGGCGCGGGTTCGATGTGCGCAGCGCGGGCGGCGAAGGGCACTTTGGCCTGAACATCATGCGGGCGCGCGCCGCGCGGATTGGTGCGCAGCTTTTAATCGAGTCCGCGCCCGGGTGCGGCACCGAGGTGATACTCGCGTGGTAGTCAGATGACCGCGCGCCCGTGTGACGGGGTGTGGGGGAGGAAATCGAATGAAGCCAATTCGTATTTTGTTGGCCGACGATCACGTGCTGTTTCGAGAAGGGCTGGCGAGTATCATGAGCGCGCAGCCCGATATGACGGTTGTGGGCGAGGCGGATGACGGGCTGGAAGCGTTGGTCAAAGCCAAAGAGCTGCGGCCCGATCTGGTCCTGATCGACATCAGCATGCCCGGCGGCAACGGCCTGGAAGCTACCCTGCGCATCAAAGAGGCGCTGCCGGAGACCGTGATCGTCGTGCTGACGGTCCACAATGACGAGGAAAAGCTGTTTGAGGCGATCCGGAACGGCGCGCAAGGCTATCTGCTGAAGGATTTGCGGTCCGAGACGGTGCTAGAGCTTGTGCGCGGAGCCATGCAAGGCGAGGCGGCGATTACGCCGGTCGTGGCGGGCCAGATGCTCGAGGAGTTCCGGCGGCTGAGCCGCGTTGCGCCGCAGGACGACACCGCGCCAATTGAGACGCTAACCTTTCGAGAGCAAGAGGTTCTGACGCAGGTGGCTACCGGCGCAACCGACAAAGAGATCGCGGAAACGCTGGGCGTCAGCCTGTACACGATCAAAAGCCACATGCGGAATATCCTCGGCAAGTTGCACGTGAACAATCGCTACGAAGCCGCCAAATACGCGCGCTATAAGGGCTTGCTGTAGCCCCCTCCTTCCCCGAAGAACTAGTTCTTGCGCTCCCAAGAGCGGCCTGCCGGTCGCTCTTTTTTCATGCTGCTCCGCGTTCTGCGAACGTTCCATGCCGCGCCGGAAGCCCCTACACTGGAGTCAGGCAAGAGGGCAAAGACTTATGGAAACGCACCGCATATTGTTGTTAAGCGCGCATCCTCTGCTCAGCGAAGGGCTGACGCGGCTACTGCGCGATAAAGAGGATGTCGTGCTGGTCGGGCCGCTGCCGGTTGAGGGTTTTCGGAGCGCCGACCTGCCGCAGCACGCCCCGGACCTCGTTCTCGTCGCGGGGCAGGATGCCGACGACCCCGGCGCGAGCGCGCTGCTGGTCGATCTCCTGCACGCGTTTCCTGATTTACCGGTCGCACAGATTGGCCTCTCTGCCGGGAATACGGTGCGTGTGTATACGTCGCGCACGCTGCCTGCGAGCAGCGCGGACCTGTTGAGCATGATTCGCAGCCTGCCGGTGCGCCACGTAGACCAAGACAAAGCGAGTCCTGAACCATGAGATGGATGCTGGTAATCATCGTTTATCGCCGCTGGTTGGCGTTATGCCTCTTCGTGACGGGGCTATTTCTGGTGCTGGCTTCGGCGCATTTGGCGGGCGCTTCTCCGCCGCGCCAGTCGCCCGACGAAGGCGAGGCGCTATTCCGGCAATACTGCGCAGGGTGTCACACCATCGGTGGGGGAGACCTCTCCGGGCCGGACCTGCAGGGCGTGGCGGACCGGCGCGATCCCGATTGGCTGGAACACTGGCTAGCCGAGCCGGACGTGATGATCGCCGAGGGCGATCCGATCGCGCGTGAACTGCTGGCGCAATACAACAACATCCCTATGCCCAACCAGCATCTGACGCTGTCCGAAATCGACTCCTTGCTGGCGTATCTGGGCGTGGCGCAGCCTGCCCATGTGCTCGAACAGGCGGCCCAGGCGGCGCTCGCGGGCGATCCGGGGCGCGGCAAGGCGCTGTACACCGGCGCGCAGGCGTTTGACACCGGAGGAACCGCCTGCATCGCATGCCATGACACTGCCGCGGTCGGCGTGCCCGGTGGCGGGTTGCTCGGCCCGGACCTGACGCAGGTCATCCAGCGCTATGGCGGCGAAGCGGGCTTGCGCGGCGCGCTGGGCACGATCGCGTTTCCGTCGATGGTGCCGATCTATCAGAACCGGCCACTTTCTCCGCAGGAGCAGGCCGATCTCGCGGCGTTCTTCGCGCAGTCCACCGAGCAAGCGGCACCGCGCCAGAGCGTGCGCCACGTTGCGCTGTTCCTGCTGGCATTCGGCGCGCTGGACGTGCTGCTGGTCGGGTTGTTCGTGTGGCAGGGACGCCTGCCGCAGCATCGCCGCCACCCTCTTATCCGGCGGTTCGTTTCATCAAGGACGGAGTAGACACGCTATGGGCTGGGTTAGTGAGATCGTCAATCCCGAGACGCGCCGCTGGGAAGAACTCTATCGCAACCGGTGGCAGCACGACAAGGTCGTGCGCAGCACACACGGCGTGAACTGCACCGGCGGCTGCTCGTGGAACGTCTACGTCAAAGATGGCATCGTGACGTGGGAGATGCAGGCGACCGATTACCCGAAGCTCGGCGCGGACGTACCGCCCTACGAGCCGCGCGGCTGCCAGCGGGGGATCAGCTTCTCGTGGTACCTCTACAGCCCGATCCGCGTCAAATATCCCTATGGGCGCGGGGCGCTGCTGGACCTGTGGCGCAAGGCGAAGGCGCAGCACGCTGATCCTGTTGAGGCGTGGGCGAGTATCATGGCCGATCCGGAGCGCCGCCGTAGCTACCAGCAAGCGCGCGGCAAAGGGGGCTTCCGGCGGATAAGCTGGGACGAAGCGCTGGAGATCGTCACTGCCTCGACGCTGCACACCATGAAGACTTACGGGCCGGACCGCGTGATCGGCTTCTCGCCCATCCCCGCGATGTCGATGCTATCATACGCGGCGGGCAGCCGCTTCTTGCAGCTTCTAGGCGGCGTGGTGATGAGCTTCTATGACTGGTATTGCGACCTGCCGCCCGCCTCGCCGGAAGTCTGGGGCGAGCAGACGGATGTCGCGGAAAGCGCGGACTGGTTCCACAGCAAATATGTCGCCGTGATGGGATCCAACCCGGCTATGACGCGCACGCCGGACGCACACTTTCTCTCCGAAGCGCGCGCCAACGGGGCCAAGCACGTCATCTTCGCGCCAGACTTCAACCAGGCGGCCAAGCACGCGGACTGGTGGGTGCCGATCAACGCCGGGCAGGATGGCGCGTTCTGGATGGCGGCGAACCATGTCATCCTCAAGGAGTTCCACGCCGACCAACCCACGCCTTACTTCCTGGACTATGTCAAGCGCTACACCGACAGCCCGTTCCTGGTCGTGCTCGACAAGCACGCTGAGAGCTATCGCCCGGGACGGCTGCTGCGCGCCAGCCAGCTTGCGCAGTACCAGGGTGAGGAGAACGCGGAGACGAAGTTCCTCGTTGTGGACGCTGCGACCGGCGCGATCAAGATGCCGCAAGGGACGCTCGGCTTTCGCTGGCAGCAGCGCAAAGGGCAGTGGAACCTCGACCTGAAAGATGGGCACGACGGCTCGGACCTCGACCCGGCGCTCACTCTGCTCGACGCGCACGACGCAGTCGAAATGGTCGCTTTCCCCGAGTACGCGTTCGACCGGACCTTCCAGCGCGGCGTGCCGGTGCGCACGGTGGAGACGCTCGACGGTCTCGTAACCGTCGCCACGATCTACGACCTGCTGATGGCGCAGTTCGGCGTGGGGCGCGGCCTGCCCGGTGACTATCCGGGCGACTACGATGATGAGGATGCGCCCTACACGCCCGCCTGGCAGGAGCGTTTCACGGGCATCGACCGCCAGACCGTGATCCAGTTCGCGCGGGAATGGTCCGCCACTGCCGAGCGTTCCGAGGGTCAGTGCTCGATCATTATCGGCGCGGGCGTCAACCACTGGTACCACAACAATCTGATCTATCGCGCCGCAATCGCCGCGCTGATGCTGACCGGCTGCGTTGGGCGCAATGGCGGCGGGCTGAACCACTACGTCGGGCAGGAGAAGCTCGCGCCGATGGCCGCCTGGTTGCCAGTGGCGATGGCGCTGGACTGGGGCGGGCCGCCTCGCCTGCAGAACACGCCATCCTTCCATTATGTCCACTCGGACCAGTGGCGCTATGAAGGTGCCTTCGCGGATCTCGCGCCGGTGGGTGATGCTGATCACCCGCTGACGCAGGGCCACACGATGGACTTGCAGCGCCGGGCGGTGCGGGCGGGCTGGCTGCCGTTCTTCCCGCAGTTCAACCGCAACCCGCTCGAACTGGTGCAGGAAGCAGAAGCGGCAGGCGCGACCACGCCCGACGCGATCAAGCAGTGGGTGGTCGAGCAGTTGCAGAGCGGGGCGCTTCAGTTTGCGATCGATGACCCGGATGCGCCCGAAAACTGGCCGCGCACCTGGTTCATCTGGCGCGGCAACGCGCTGCAATCCAGCGCCAAGGGGCATGAGTACTTCCTCAAGCACTACCTCGGCACGCACACTAACGCGATCGCGGAAGACGTCTCTGGCGCGGGCGAAGCGCCAGAAGGCAAGCTCGATCTGGTGGTGGATATCAACTTCCGGATGGATACCTCGGCGCTGTACTCCGATATCGTGCTCCCGGCGGCGACGTGGTACGAGAAGGACGATCTCAACACGACCGATCTCCATTCGTACATTCACCCACTCTCTGAAGTGGTCCCGCCATGCTGGGAATCTCGCAGCGACTGGGACATCTTCAAGGCGCTGGCGCGCGAGATCAGCGAGCTGTCGGCGCGGCACTTCCCGCGTCCAGTGCGCGATCTCGTCGCCGCGCCGCTACAACATGACACTCCGGCGGAGCTTGCCCAGTTAGAAGTCAAAGACTGGGCCGCTGGTGAGTGCCCGCCAATTCCCGGCGAGACGATGCCGAATTTCACCGTGGTCGAGCGCGACTACGCCAACCTGTACAACCGCTTTATCTCGCTCGGCACGAATGTGCGCAACAACGGGCTGAGCATCCACGGCGTGCGCTGGCCGGTCACTGACCTCTACGACGAGCTGTGCCGCGACCGACCGGCCATCAGTTGGAACAGCGCGCGCTATCCCTCGCTGGCCGAGGCGGACGAGGCCGCCAACGCGATTCTGTGGCTGGCGCCCGAGACCAACGGCGAGAGCGCCTACCGGGCGTTCAAAGCCGAAGAGGAGAAGGTGGGCCTGCCGCTCGCTGACCTCGCGGAGAAAACGCGCGGCGTGCGCATGACGTTCGAGGACTTGACGCGCCAGCCGCGCCGAGTGCTCACTAGCCCGGCCTGGACCGGTATCGTCAATGAGGGGCGGACTTATTCGGCCTACTGCCTCAACGTCGAGCGGTTGGTGCCGTGGCGCACTTTGACCGGGCGCCAGCATTTCTATCTCGATCACGAAGGCTACATCGCGTTTGGCGAGCACCTGCCGACCTACAAGCCCAAGATCGACCCGCACGCGCATGGCGACATTCTGCGCACCGAAGCGATCGAAGGGTCGATCATGCTGAATTATCTGACGCCGCATGGCAAGTGGCAGATCCACAGCACCTACTCCGACAACCTGCGGATGCGGACGCTGTCGCGCGGAGTCGACCCGATCTGGATGAACGTCGACGACGCGCTGGCGATTGGGATCGACGATAACGACTGGGTCGAGGTCTTCAACGATCATGGCGTGATGGTTACGCGGGCGATTGTGACAGCTCGCATCCCGCGCGGGTTGTGCTTCATCTATCACGCGACCGAGCGCACGCTGTCCATCCCGAAATCACCGCTGCGGGGCGGGCGGCGCGCGGGCGGTCACAACAGCCTGACCCGCACTCGCCTGAAACCAAACCTTCTGTTTGGCGGCTATGGCCAGTTCACCTATGGCTTCAACTACTGGGGGCCCACCGGGGTCAACCGCGATACGTTCGTGCTGGTGCGCAAGCTCGACGGCGAGCCGCGCTGGTAAGCGCCAGAGAGGGCATGACATGAA
>Ga0079223_10002015_pt1 | contig 12449 bp, 13 predicted proteins | sample Stecom2011_FD_75072 | JGI IMG/M metagenome (GOLD analysis project Ga0079223, IMG submission 75072) | Agricultural soil microbial communities from Utah to study Nitrogen management - Steer compost 2011 | ecosystem: Environmental > Terrestrial > Soil > Agricultural land | place: USA: Utah...
CCATTCTCTGTCGCGCTAACCAAAGCATTGGCAACTGCTTCTGTACCTTTTTTGAAAGTCTCCATTTCGAAAACACCCATAGGACCATTCCAAAGAATCGTTTTTGAATTTTCAATAATCGAACTAAAGTTTTTAATCGAGTCTGGACCAATATCAAGTCCCATCCAGCCGTCTGGAATAGCAACGATAGCGCAGATTTGTGTTGCTGCGTTATTGTCAAACTTGTCAGCAGCTAATGTGTCTGTCGGTAAATGAATTTTTACGTTTTTAGTTTTTGCTAAATCGATAATCTTTAACGCTGTAGCAAGATAATCTTCCTCTACCAATGAGTTTCCGATTTTTCCATCTTGGGCTTTAATAAAAGTGTAAGCCATTCCACCACCGATAATGATTTCATCAACAGCATCCATTAGGTTTTCGATGATACTGATTTTTGAACTCACTTTTGCGCCTCCAACGATAGCCGTAGTTGGTGCCTTTGGATTTTTCAAAACAGCATCTATGTTTTTGATTTCATTCTCTAATAATAGTCCAAAGTATTTATCATTCGGAAAGAATTCTGCAATCACAGCTGTACTTGCATGCGCTCTATGTGCAGTTCCAAAAGCATCATTCAAATAGATGTCGGCATGTTTTGATAATTTCTCAGCAAACTCTTTGTCTCCTGCTGTTTCTTCTTTATAGAATCTAAGATTTTCTAATAGTGCAACTTCACCATTTTTTAGATTCTTAGTCGTTTCTAACGCTTCTTTACTGATACAATCTCCAGCAAAAATAACTTTTTGACCAAGTAAACTTTCTAATTCAATAAGGATGTGCTTTAGTGAAAATTTATCTTCAGGACCTTCTTTTGGACGTCCTAGGTGCGACATTAAGATTACGCTTCCTCCTTTGCTTATAACATGTTTAATCGTTGGAATTGCTGCCTTAATACGTGTATTGTCAGTTACTTCAAACTGATCATTTAAAGGTACATTGAAATCTACGCGAATAAGCGTCTTTTTGTCTTGGAAATTAACGTCAGAAATTGTTTTCATTTTAATAAAGTTTGTACAAAAATAATTAATCTTTTAATGATTAGGGCTTATAATTCCTATATTTGAACAGAATAATACCGAATATGAATATAGAATCTTTTCGTTTTTATTGTTTAGCCAAACTGCATGTGGAAGAATCTTTTCCATTTGATAAAAATACTTTGGTTTTTAAGTTGAATAATAAAATATTTGCGTTAACAGATTTAGAGAATGCACGTTCATGTAATTTGAAGTGTGATCCTGAAAAAGCTGTAATATTAAGGGAAGAATATTCAGGAATTATTCCAGGATGGCACATGAACAAAATGCATTGGAATACTGTTTTCTTTGATGAGGACGTGTCAGACTCATTAATTTATGAGTTAATAGACCATTCGTATGATTTAATTATGAATTCTTTTTCAAAGAAAATACAAGAAGAGTTAAGAAAATGAGTGTTAGAATAGATAAATATATTTGGTTTGTACGACTTGCAAAAACAAGAACCAAGGCGAGTGAACAAGTTTCGAAAGGAAAGGTAAAGTTGAATGGAATGAATATTAAACCCTCTGCTTTGGTGAAAGTGGGCGATGAAATAGGAATGGTTAAGCATACTTCTGTTTTTACCTTTAAAGTCAGAGATTTGTTGGACAGGAGAGTCGGCGCTAAGCTTGTTAAAGACTACATTACTGACATTACGTCAGCAGAAGAGTTAGAAAAGTACAAAACATACCAAGTGGCACAATCTTCGTATAGGAAGTTTGGAGACGGAAAACCAACGACAAAAGAGCGTAGAGATTTAGAAGATTTTTTGTTTTGGGAAGATGACGACTTTTTCGAATGATTTTCGAATCTTTTGAAATACTAAATAGAAAATAAAAACGTTAAACTTTTAATTAAAAATTAATTTATGGAAAATTATGTTGACAATTCATTTAACCATGTAGTCTCTAAAGAGCAAGTTAAATCTTTCTTTTCAGGAGTTTATGCTTACATGTTTTTAGGATTATTAGTATCAGGAACTATTTCTTGGTACATGGCGAGTTCTGGATTATTTCTAGAATTGTTTGTAAATGCAGAAACAGGTTCTGTAAGCCCATTGTTTTATGTAGTTGCTTTTAGTCCACTGGCTTTTGTGTTTTTAATTCAAGCTAAGTATAGAAGCTTTTCGATGGGAATATTGATTATCCTATTTATTGTGTTTTCAGCCTTAATGGGTGCTAGTTTATCTTCTATTTTCTTTGTTTATAGCATTGGGAATATTAGTACAACATTCATCGTTACAGCTGGTGCATTTGGTGCAATGGCAATATTAGGTTACACAACTTCAGTTGATTTATCCAAAATGGGAAGTCTGTTGTACATGGTGTTCATCGGTATCTTTATAGCGAGTATTACAAACATGTTCTTTAAGAGTGAAGCAATGGGATACTGGATTTCTTTTATTGGTGTTTTTGTTTTTACAGGATTAACAGCTTGGGAAATGCAAAAGTTAAAGGCGATTGCTTCAGACAATTCAATAGGAGAGGGAGATAAAAAGAAACTAAGCTTAATTGGTGGAATGTCATTGTACATTTTATTTGTTAACTTATTCTTATCTTTATTAAGATTAATAGGAGGAAGAGATTAATGGTTAAATAAAAAACCAAGAAAAATAGAAAGCGAGGCTGTTCAATGTGAATAGTCTCGCTTTTTTTGTAGCTATTTCCTACCTTCTATATTCATCGTTTAAACATCGAGATGTAGCCGTATAACCGATTTAGAGTAGCTTTCTAGCTTAGTAATCTTCTCTTGCATAATCTTTTTCTTGATTCACTATAAAAGTTGCTATAAACAAAAAAAAGCTACCCTTATGGATAGCTTTATATTTTTATGTTTTAATTGGTATTATACCGTCATAATATCTTTTTCTTTTAGAACTAATAGGTCTTCCGCTTTTTTGACAAAGCTATCAGTAATCGCTTGGATTTCTCCTTCCGCTGATTTGGCAATATCTTCAGAAAGGCCATCGTTCTTCAATTCTTTTATGAAGTCCATTGCGTCTTTTCTATTGTTTCTGATAGAAACTTTAGCATTTTCAGATTCTGCTTTCGCTATTTTTACTAAGTCACGTCTTCTTTCTTCCGTTAACATTGGAATACTGATGATTAGCATTTCTCCGTTATCTTGTGGAGCAAGACCTAAGTTGGCATTAATAATTCCTTTTGCACATTCTCCAATCATGTTTTTTTCCCAAGGTTGAACTGTCAAAGTTCTTGGATCCAAAGTACTCACATTGGCTACCTTTGAAAGTGCTGTTTTACTACCGTAGTAGTCAACAAGAACACCGTCTAACATATCTGGAGCTGCCTTACCAGTTCTAATTTTTCTAAACTCAGACTCCAAGTGGGTCATACTTTTACTATTAGATGCTTTCAAATCATCTAAAATCATGTTTATCTCTTCAGTCATTTTATCTTTTGATTGCGATAATAATACAAGTTTATCATTTTTAATCTAATTACATTGAAGTTTCAGCAACTAATGTACCGATAGGTTCTCCAAGAATTAATTTCTTAAGGTTTCCATCAATGTTCATATTGAAAACAATGATAGGTAAACTATTTTCTTTACAAAGTGTAAAAGCTGTCATATCCATCACGTTTAATCCGTTTGAATAAACGTCATCAAAAGTTATGGTATCATATTTAACAGCATCTGGATTTTTCTCTGGGTCACTTGTGTAAATTCCATCTACACGTGTTCCTTTTAAGATAACATCTGCATTGATTTCGATTGCTCTAAGCGATGCTGCCGAGTCGGTTGTAAAGTATGGGTTTCCAGTTCCCGCACCAAAAATAACCACTCTGCCTTTTTCAAGATGTCTAACCGCTCTCCTACGAATATATGGTTCAGCGATTTCTTTCATTTCAATTGCAGAAAGTAATCTAGAGTCTATATTAATAGCTTCTAGGGCAGATTGTAGGGCCATTGCATTTATCATGGTTGCTAACATTCCCATATAATCACCATGTGTTCTGTCCATTCCACCTTCTTCTGCTTGAACTCCTCGGAAGATATTCCCTCCACCGATAACGATTCCTAGTTCAACACCTAAATCAGTAATTTCTTTTATTTGTTGTGCATAACTTTGTATTCTAACATTGTCAATTCCAAACTGTTTATCTCCCATTAAGGCTTCACCACTTAGCTTTAGAAGAACTCTTTTGTATTTCATTTTATGAGAATCGTTGATCGTTAATTAAATTTTCTGCAAAATAAGACAAAAAAAAGAGAGAAACTTAATTTCTCTCTTTTTTATTTTTCAAAAGTCTATTAACTCATAGATAATCTCTTGAAGTTAGTTACAGTTAAACCTGATTCAACTGAATTTAAGAATTGTTCAACTGACATTTTATTATCACGAACAAAATCTTGGCTTAATAATGTGTTCTCTTTGAAGAATTTATTCAATCTTCCTTGAGCGATTTTATCAGCCATTTCAACTGGTCTACCCTCTTGGATAGCTAAGTCTCTACCAACTTCTAATTCTCTTGCAATTGTGTCTGCATCAATACCGTCTTTCGTCAAAGAAAGTGGATTCATAGCAGCAACTTGCATTGCAACTTGTCTTCCAGCTTCTTTTGCTTCTTCGCTAGATTTGTTTAATCCAACTAAAGCAGCTAATTGATTTCCTGGGTGATTGTAAGCTTCAACAAATTCTGCTTCGATTTTGTCAAATCCAGAGATTTCTAATTTTTCTCCAATAACACCAATTTGTTCAATTACTTTTTCTTCAACAGTTAGTTTGTCGTTGAATTGAGCTTTTAATACCTCTTCTACAGAAGTAGCTTCGCTTTTGATACCTGCTTCTAAGATGTCATTTACAAATTTTTGGAAGTCTGCGTTTTTAGCAACGAAGTCAGTCTCACAGTTAAATTTGATAATGTATCCTGTGTTTCCAGTTGTCTTAGCATAGATTAAGCCTTCAGAAGCTTCGTTATCACCTCTTTTTGCTGCAACCTTCTGTCCTTTTTTACGTAGGATATCAATCGCTTCTTCAGCGTTTCCATTAGCTTCCACTAATGCCTTTTTGCAGTCCATCATTCCTGCACCAGTTATTTTTCTTAAGTCATTAACTTGACTAGCTGTAATGTTCATAACATTTTTTAATTACAAATACATTAATATTATTCTTCTTCTGTTTTCGCCTCTTTAGCTGCAGCTTCTGTAGTAGTTTTTTCTGCTACTGGAGCTTCTTTAGTTGAAGGAGCATCAGTTGAAGTTTTTTCTGCTTTCTTTTTATCTTCACTCTTATTGTCAGCATCTTGTTTAGCTTTAGAAGACTTACGTTCTTCTAAACCTTCCTTAATAGCTGCTGTGAAGTATTCCATAATAATTGCAACAGATTTTGTTGCGTCATCGTTTGCTGGAATAGGGAAGTCAACCAATTTAGGGTTAACGTTTGTATCTACCATTGCGAAAGTTGAAATCCCTAAACGAGCTGCCTCGTGTAAAGCAATTTTTTCTTTCAATATATCAACGATAAAAATAGCTGCTGGTTGACGAGTCATCTCAGCGATAGAACCAAAGTTCTTTTCTAACTTCTCACGTTGTCTAGTAATGAATAAACGCTCTCTTTTTGAAAGTGTTTCCCATGTACCATCAACTTGCATTTTATCAATAGTCGTCATCTTACGAATAGACTTTCTTGTTGTAGCAAAGTTTGTTAACATACCACCTGTCCATCTTTCAACAACGAATGGCATATTGATTTCCTTAACTTTATCAGCAACGATTTGTTTTGCTTGTTTTTTAGTAGCAACAAATAGAATCTTCTTTCCTGAAGCTGCGATTTGTTTAGCTGCTGCACAAGCTTGCTCAAGGTGAGCAATTGTCTTATTTAAATCAATTACGTGAATACCTTTTTGCTCTTCAAATATGTATGGACCCATTGCTGGATTCCATTTTCTTTTCAAGTGACCAAAGTGTACACCTGCGTCTAAAAGTTCTTTAAATTCTGGTTTTTTTGACATTTTAATTTTCTTTTTCAAGTTTACGTTCCTTAGTAGTCAATAGCAGAGGGTTCTTTCGAAAGGTGCTCTGCAATTTGGATACTAAACAAGCGCCAAATAATTTTAATAATAAACGATTAACGTTTAGAGAATTGAAATTTCTTACGTGCTCCTTTCTGACCTGGCTTCTTACGCTCAACCATTCTAGGGTCACGTGTTGTTAATCCTTCTTCTTTTAATGCTGGCTTGTACTCCTCATTGATTTGGATTAAAGCACGAGCAATTCCTAAACGAATAGCTTCCGCCTGTCCGTTGATTCCTCCACCCTTAACGTTAACTGTAACATCGTACTGATTTGAAGTTTCTGTTAAGTTGAATGCTTGTTGAACTTTAGCTTGTAAAGTAGCAACTGGGAAGAACTCAGTGTAATCACGTTTGTTAACAACGATTGTACCGTTTCCTGGCTTCATGTAAACACGAGCAACAGAAGTTTTTCTTCTTCCTAATGAATTGATAATTCCTTCCATACTATTTGATTGATTCTAAGTTAATCGTTTCTGGCTTTTGCGCTTCGTGCTTGTGATCTGTTCCTACAACAACCTTAAGGTTTTTGTATAACTGATTACCTAATTTGTTCTTAGGCAACATTCGCTTAACAGCCATTTCTACTAAACGCTCTGGGCGCTTTTCTAATAATTGTTCTGCAGTTAGTGCACGTTGACCACCTGGAAATCCAGTGTGACGAAGGTAAACTTTCTCAGACATTTTATTTCCACTCATTGTAATCTTCTCTGCATTGATAACTATTACGTTATCGCCACAGTCTGCATGAGGTGTGAAATTAGTCTTGTGTTTCCCACGGATCAATTGTGCTACCTTGCTAGCTAAACGTCCTAGCGTTTCGCCTTCTGCGTCTACCAATAACCACTTTTTGTCAGCGTTTTCTTTATTGATAGAAACAGTTTTGTAACTTAATGTATCCACTCTTTTAATTTTTTAAAATAAGACAATATCCCGAATTTTCGGGTTGCAAATATATAAATAATTGATTTGAATACCAAATAGAAGGCAAAAAGATTGTAAAAATATACACTTTTTTGTCGTTTTAGCTTTAAAAGACCTGTTATAATCTTGTTAAAGACTCATTTATTTATATACTGAAATGCAAAGATACAATTTTAATAGACAATGAATTGATTTAACTTCTCCTATCTTTAGAATATTATAATGAAAAAGGGAATGGCTTTTGTTTATTCCTAATTTGAATTTTGCTATTTTTAGCGAACTTTATAAAACAAACTGTGTAATTATACATATTATAATCTCTCTTAAATGAAAAAGATCTTTATCATTTGCCTTATTGGTTTGATTGGAAGTTTCAGCTTCGGTCAAAAACAAATGACTTTACAAGAGTCAGTTGTAGGACAATATCAACAGTTCTATCCAGAAAATGTTTTTAATGTAGAATGGATTGGAAATTCTAATAAATATTCCTACTTGGAGATGTATCGTTCCGTTATGGTCACAGAAGATGGAAAGGAAGGAGAGAAAATAACAGATGTTTGGGTTATTAATGAGAAGCTAGGAACTAGTCTTTTTCATTTGGTGGGAATGAAGTGGAAGGATGAAAATACTTTGGTGATTAGTCAAGGTACTTCCGTTGTATCTTATAATGTGAAAACAGAAAGTGGAAGCGCTATCACTTTACCGGAGAATGCAGATAACTTGACTTTCGATCCTACTTATACTTATATAGCCTACACAAAAGACAATAATTTATTTTATACTGGAATAAATGAATTTAATGAAGTTGCTGTAACGCAATTCAAAGATAAGAATATTGTTTCTGGTCAAGCCATCGCTAGAAGTGAAATGGGAATTACAAATGGAATTTTCTGGTCGCCTTCTGGAAATAAGTTGGCATTCTACCAAAAGGATGAAACGAATGTTCACGATTATCCTTTGTTGAATAGTGAAGTAACACCAGGTGAATTAAAGTCTATTAAATATCCTATGGCTGGTACGGGAAGTGAAATCCCTAAATTGGGTATTCATTCGCTAAAGGGGAAAACTACAGCTATGATCTCTCCACAAAATGGGAAGGACTACTATTTGACGAATGTTGCCTGGTCACCTGATGATAAATATATTCTTTTGGCCGAAGTGGCTCGTTCTCAAAAGCATATCTGGATGCAAAGGTTTACGGCGAATGGAAAGTTTGAAAAAACCTTGTTTGAAGAGAAGGCAGTTACTTGGGTTGAACCTGAAAAACCAGCCTATTTTCCGAATGCTAATAGTAACGACTTTGTTTGGGTGAGTGAGCGCGATGGATTTGATAACCTTTATTACTATTCTATTGACGGTGAATTAAAACTGCAATTGACTAAGAATAAATTCATGTTAAAAGAAGTCATAAGTGCGCAAAACGGTGAAGTGTTTTTTACGGCTACTGGTGAGAATCCTTTAAATACGCTTTTGTATAAAGTCAACTTAAAAGGAAAGCAAATCCTATTAACGGAAGAGGAAGGTTCGCATAGCGCGAGCATTAATAGTACAGGACAGTTGATATTCGACCAGTATTCTTCTCGTGATATTCCGAATCGTGCTGTTATTCGTAAAAGCAATGGGAAAATTCTAAAAGAAGTTTTAAATGCAAAAAACACACTAGAAGAGTATGCTGTAACTAAGGCAGAGATTAAAGTTATCAAAGGAAAAGGGGGAGTGGATTTATATACAAGAATGATTAAGCCTTCCAATTTTGATGAGAGTAAGGAATATCCAGTCTTAATATATGTATATGGTGGGCCACACGCGCAATTGATAACAAATTCTTGGTTAGATGGTGCTAGTTTGTGGATGCACTGGATGGCAGAACAAGGTTATATAGTTTTTACTTTAGATAATCGTGGGTCTGGAAATAGAGGTGTTGATTTCGAACATGTTATTCATAGAGAATTAGGTGTAGCAGCCTACGAAGATCAATTGACAGGTGTCGAGTATTTGAAATCCTTACCTTATATAGATGGTGAACGAATTGCTGTTCACGGATGGAGTTTTGGTGGTTATATGACTATGTTCATGATGATGAATGCACCAGAGGTGTTCAAAGTAGGGGTTGCCGGAGGTCCAGTAACTGATTGGAAGTTTTACGAAGTAATGTACGGTGAAAGATATATGGATACTCCTGAAGAAAATCCAGAAGGTTATGAAAAAACGAGCTTATTGAATAAAGCGGATAAATTAGAAGGTGATTTATTGATGATTCATGGAGCGATTGACCCAGTGGTTGTGCCGCAACATGCTTATGCTATGATTAAAAAGTTTGTTGATGCTGGAGTACAAACGGACTTCTTTATTTATCCAATGCACGAACACAATGTGATGGGTAAGGATAGAATTCACCTAATGGAAAAGGTGTTGAACTATGTTTTAGAGAATAATAAATAAGAAATTATGCAGGAAAAAGGAAATATATTAAAGATAGCACTCTATATATTGGTGCTGAGTCTTTCTATTGTCTTAGTTCCTATATTTTACTATATAGCAATGGATACAGCAGCAAGTTTAACTTACGAAGTGGATCCTGGTGGTTGTATTTCTAAAGTTTCGGGAAAAAACTTATGTGCGAAGTACGATTTGTTTATGGGACTAACTTATGGTTGTGGAATTTTGTTTTTCTTGACTATGTTTTTTGTGATGTTCAAAGTGATTAGATCGAGACCTAGTAAGTCTTAGACTTCGGATAATTATAAACAAATGAAGTCACTAATATTTACATTATTTCAAATAGCTGTTGTAGGGCAGTTGTTGGCTATCACTCCTGATAGGGTTTATCATCTTAGTCCTGATTCGCTTGGTTTAACTTATGAATCACATATAATTCAAACAAGCGATGATGCGGGCGTTAAACTGTGGGATATTAAGGCGCAGAAAGAACTAGATAACGGAAACACCATCATTCTTTGTTATGGTGATTCTGGAAACATGTCTTATTGGTTGAATCATGCTGCTATTTTGAGTCAAGTTGGATATTCTGTGGTACTATTCGACTATAGAGGTTTTGGTGAAAGTTCAGATTTCGTCATCAACCCTGATCAATTGTACTATGATGAATTTTCCATGGATTTGGAAGCCGTTATACGTTGGACAAAGCAAAACTTAAGTTATGCCAACTTAGGAATTCTCTCCTTCTCAATGGGAACGATTATGACTACGATTGCTGTTCAAAATGAATCAGTTGATTTTATCGTAGCGGAAGGCTTTGTAATGAATCCCGAAAACATAAAAGAAAAGATATTCCAATTAAAAGGAAAGGAAATAATTTTGCTAGAAAGCGCCAAAGGTTTTGAAGCGCTTATTTCAAAAATTGATATTCCTCTTTTATTGATTAGTGGGACAGAAGATGTTGTTACCACCTTAGCCGATAGTCAAGAAATAGTAGCACAAAAAGTTAATCGTAAGTTAATTTCTTTTGAGGGCAATCATTTAGGCGGTTTTCAGAAAATGACCAAGCAATACTTTGGAGATATTTACATTCAGCATATAGGTAGTTTTATAGAAGCATATAAGCAGTAAACTAAAGACCTGAATCACTATGGATAATATAAAAAGTAAAAGGCGTCATTCGACGCCTTTTACTTTTTTAATAACTTTTAATCTCTTTATTGAGCAACTTCCCTAACAACTTAACATCTTCCAAAGTTGGCGTCTCATTCATACAGTCAATCTGCAGAGAAGAGATGCTTTTTTGTAAGTTTCGATAAGCCATTTCAACCATTTCATTGTGGTCGAATGCTAGTTGAGGAATATCTCTTATAGCGACCCATTGCGCAGTCTTTGCATCATCTGCACCTTTTGGATTCGTTCCTTTTTTATTCATCAGAATATAATGAGCAATCGAGATGATCCTTCCGCGTGTATCTCTTTTTACACCAGCAAAAGTATAAAACTGTTTCATTTGTTTAACAATTATACCCGTCTCTTCCTTTAGTTCACGAATTGCTGCAAAGTCCAACTCTTCGTTGTCTTCAACAAAACCACCAGGAACTGCCCAATTTATACCTTTGTTTCCATGCTTCCTTTCGATTAGCAAAAGATAAATTCCAGTTGTATCATAGCCAAAGCAAACTGCGTCAACTGCAACCTTAATATTTTGTTCTAATTGAAATCCCATGGTTTTCCTAGTATTTTGTATGTGGATAAACTTCTAAAGCTTTCTTAAGAACTTTAACAGCTAATTCTAATTCGCTTTTCTCTAAAACGTAAGCCAATCTCGCTTCTTGCATTCCTAGTCCAGGTGTTGCATAGAAACCACTTAGCGGTGACATCATTACTGTGTTTCCTTCATATTCGAAAGATTCAAGCAACCATTGACAGAAATGCTCTGTATTTTCAACAGGAAACTTAGCGATACAGTAAAAAGCTCCACTTGGCTTTGGACATTCTACGCCTTTGATACTGATTAATCCTTGGTGTAGGATATCCCGACGAGAAACATATTCTTTCACGACGTCATCAAAGTAAGACTGTGGAGTTGCCAATGCTGCTTCTGCCGCAATTTGTTCGTATGTTGGTGGAGAAAGTCGTGCTTGTGCGAATTTCATAGCACCTTTAATGATCTCTTTATTACGAGAAATTAAAGCGCCAATTCTAGCTCCACACATAGAGTATCTTTTAGAAACAGAGTCGATTAAAACTGTGTTTTCTTCAATTCCCTCTAGGTTCATAACTGAATATGGAGTTGCTCCGTCGTAGCAGAACTCTTTGTAAACTTCATCAGAAAACAAAAACAAGTCATGCTTTTTAATTAAGTCACGTAGTTTTTCTAATTCTTCTTTTGTGTACAAGCACCCAGTTGGATTACCAGGGTTACATATTAGAATAGCCTTTGTTTTTGAAGTAATTTTACTTTCAAAATCTTCAATTGGAGGCAACGCAAAACCATTGTCAATTGTCGCTGTAATCGGAACGATTTTTACGCCAACTGATGTAGCAAAACCATTGTAGTTTGCATAGAATGGTTCTGGAATAATAACTTCATCTCCTGGGTTTAAACAAGTAGAGAAAGTAAATAATATTGCTTCAGATCCACCAGTTGTAACAATAATTTCATCTGGTGTAATATTGATATCGAATTTCTCGTAATATTTTGCTAGTCCATTTCTGTAACTTTCAAAACCTTGAGAAGGAGAATATTCTAAAACTTTAATATCTGTATTCCTAATAGCATCACGTGCCACTTCTGGTGTTTCAATATCAGGTTGACCGATGTTTAAATGGATAACATGTTTTCCACTCTTCTTTGCCATATCTGCATAAGGCATTAATTTCCTGATAGGAGAAGACGGCATGCTAACCGATTTTAAAGATAATTCTGGCATTTCTATATGTTTTAAAATGTGCGCCAAAAATAAGCAAGACTTCCATAATAATGACTGAA
>Ga0079223_10002017_pt1 | contig 12442 bp, 12 predicted proteins | sample Stecom2011_FD_75072 | JGI IMG/M metagenome (GOLD analysis project Ga0079223, IMG submission 75072) | Agricultural soil microbial communities from Utah to study Nitrogen management - Steer compost 2011 | ecosystem: Environmental > Terrestrial > Soil > Agricultural land | place: USA: Utah...
AACCATGACGACATACTACGAGGAGCGCGAGGCGGCGGCAGTCGCCGAGCGCGAAAGGGCCCTGTTCGCCCGTCTTCCCGATGCGCTGGAGCGTGCCCGCCGGCGTGCGCCCGCCATCGCGCGGCAGCTCGAAGGCATCGACGTGCACGGCATACGCGATCGTGACACCCTTACCACCATACCAGTGATCCGCAAGAGCGAGCTGCTGCAGGCCCAGCTCGACGCGCGCAGCGCACAGGCTGGCGCGGCGGCGCACGAACGTGTCTTTGGCGGGTTCTCGGCCATAGGCTGGGGCGAGGCGGCGCGTGTGTTCGCTTCGCCCGGGCCCATATACGAACCCGAAAGTCATCGGCCTGACTACTGGGGGTTCGCGCGGGCCCTGCATGCAGCGGGATTCCGTCGCGCCGACCTGGTGCACAACTGCTTTTCGTATCACTTCACGCCGGCGGGCTCGATGATGGAAACGGCCGCCCATGCCCTGGGCTGCAGCGTGTTTCCAGGTGGCGTCGGCCAGACCGAACAGCAGTTGCAGGCCATGAGTGACCTGCGGCCGGTGGGCTATGTCGGCACCCCCAGTTTCCTGCGCATCATTCTTGAAAAGGCCGATGAATCCGGCGTGCGCCTCGACTCGCTCAAGCGTGCGCTGTTTTCGGGGGAAGCCTTTCCGCCGTCGCTGCGCGAATGGTTTCTGCAGCGTGGCATCGACGGCTACCAGGCCTATGGCACGGCCGATCTGGGCATGATTGCCTTCGAGACCGAGGCGCGGGAAGGCCTGGTGGTGAACGAAGATATCCTGCTCGAAATCGTGCGACCGGGCACCAATCAGCCGGTGCCTGAAGGCGAGGTGGGCGAAGTTGTCGTCACCACGCTGAATCCCGACTACCCGCTGGTGCGTTTCGGTACGGGCGACCTGTCGGCCATTCTGCCCGGCGAGTCGCCCTGCGGCCGGCGCAACCTGCGCATCCGCGGCTGGCTCGGGCGTGGCGACCAGACCACCAAGGTGCGCGGCTTGTTCGTGCACCCGGGGCAGGTGGCCCAGGTGGTGGCGCGGCATGCCGAGGTCAGGCGTGCGCGCCTCGTGGTGGCCGGCGCCGTGGGGCGCGATACCATGACCCTGCGCGTCGAGGCCGACCCCGCTTCCGAGTCGCTGGCACAGCAGGTGGCCCAGACGGTGCGCGAAATCACCAAGTTGCGCGCCGAGGTCGAATGCGTGCCGCCGGGCAGCCTGCCCAACGATGGCAAGGTCATCGACGACGTACGCGACTACGGCTGACGTGGTGCGGGGGAATGGGTGCCGCAGCGCGGTTTCCTGCAGTACCATTTGAAGAACCATTCACCCAGGAGCCGTAGATGTTCAAGTTGAAGACTCTCTTTGTGGGCGTGCTGGCCGCCGCCGCTCTGGGCACCGCGCACGCCGATACGCTCGAAACAGTACGTGCGCGGGGCGAGCTGCATTGCGGCGTCACCACCGGATTCGCCGGTTTTTCCGCGCCCGACAGTCAGGGCAAATGGCAGGGCCTCGACGTCGACGTGTGCCGTGCGGTCGCGGCGGCCGTGCTGGGCGACGCCAGCAAGTTCAAAGCGGTGCCGCTGAATTCGCAGCAGCGCTTCACGGCCTTGCAATCCGGCGAGATCGACCTGCTGGCGCGCAACACCACGGTCACGCACTCGCGCGATACCTCGCTGGGGGTCATTCATGCGGGCATCAACTTTTACGACGGCCAGGGCTTTCTGGTGCCCAAGTCGCTGGGCGTGAAAAGTGCAAAGGAGCTCAGCGACGCCTCGGTCTGCATGCAGCAGGGTACCACCAACGAAAACACCATGGCCGACTGGGCGCGCGCCAACAACATCACCTACAAGCCGGTGGTGTTCGACCAGTTCAATGAAGTGGTGGGCGCATTTGCCAGCGGCCGCTGCGACGTCTTCACCACCGATGCGTCGGGTCTGGCCTCGATACGCATATCGCGCCTCGAAAATCCCGACGACTACGTCGTGCTGCCCGAAATCATTTCCAAGGAACCGCTGGGCCCCTTCGTGCGGCAGGGTGACGACGTGTGGCTGAACGTGGTGAAGTGGTCACTGCACGCCATGGTGGCCGCCGAAGAACTCGGCATCACCTCGGCCAACGTCGACCAGATGCGCGAAAGCACCAACCCCGACGTGCGTCGCCTGCTGGGCGTGGCGCCGGGCGTGGGTGCCAACATGGGGCTCGACGACGCCTGGGCCTACAACATCGTGAAGCAGGTCGGCAATTACGGCGAAAGCTTCGAGCGCAACGTGGGGCAGGGCAGTGCGCTGAAGATTCAGCGTGGCCTGAATGCGCTCTGGACAGACGGCGGCCTGATGTACGCGCTGCCGATCCGATAGGGCTTTAGCGCCGCCGGTACAGTAGCGCAATACGCGCAAAGGCGATTTCAAGCTCGCGGCTGCCCGCCTGAAACGTGACGGGCCGGCCGCGGGTGGTGAAGCAGATCAGCTTCTTCGAGGCGATCAGCGGAATGAATTTCGCGAAGGTGATGTCGTGCCACTGAACTGCGCGGCGCCCCAGCCACGACTGCTCGATGCCCTGTTCGGTGATGCGCGTGACTGACACCTGCATGTAACCGGCCAGCACGGCCAGACCCGCCACGCACAGGGTGAGGCTGGCCTTCACGGCTGTGCTCACGGCTTGCCCGGCCGGCCCCGCGGCGGTAAGTACCAGGCGCAGTACCACCAGGGCCAGCACCAGCCACGCCAGCAGCACCACCCATCGGGGCCATGCGCGCCCTTCCAGCGGCAACGGGCCGATTTCGGCCAGCAGTGCGCGCCGCTCGCCTTCGCTGGGGCCGCGTGCTGCGGGCATGGTGGCGGGCACCCGGATCAGGCGGCCTTGCGCGCGGCCAGAGCGTTGCCGGCGCGGCTGGCGGCCTTGCGATCGAGGTGGCCCGAGATCCACTGACCAATATCCACCACCGCATCGAGATCGACGCCCGTTTCAATGCCCATGCCATGCAGCATGTAGAGCACGTCTTCGGTGGCCACGTTGCCGGTGGCGCCCTTGGCGTACGGGCAGCCGCCCAGCCCTGCCACCGATGCGTGGTAGATCGAGATGCCCGCCTGCAGCGACGCCAGGATGTTGGCCAGCGCCTGACCATAGGTGTCGTGGAAATGGCCGGCCACGCGTGCCGGGTCGATCACTTCGGTTACCGCCTTCATGACGCGCTCGACCCGTGCAGGCGTACCGACACCGATCGTGTCGGCCACGTCGATCTCGTCGCAGCCGAGTTCCAGGTAGCGGCGTGCAACGTCGACCACTGCGGACGGATCGACCTCGCCCTGGTAGGGGCAGCCCAGCGCGCAGCTGATGCTGCCGCGCAGGCGCAACCCCGCGGCCTTCACGGCTTCGGCCACCGGCTCGAAGCGGGCGATCGACTCGGCAATGCTGCAATTGATGTTTTTCTGCGAGAAGGCTTCACTTGCCGCACCGAAGATCACCACTTCATCGGCACCTGCCGCCAGTGCGCCGTCGAAACCGCGCATGTTGGGCGCGAGTACCGAGTAGATCGTGCCGGGTTTGCGTTGAATCGCGGCCATGACCTCGGCACCGTCGGCCATTTGTGGCACCCACTTGGGGGATACGAATGACGTGGCTTCGACATTCTGAAATCCCGCTTGCGACAGCCTGTTGATCAGCTCCACCTTGATGTCGGTGGGAATGAACTGCTTTTCGTTCTGCAGGCCGTCTCGTGGCGAGACTTCGACAATCTTCACTTTTGCGGGCGTGGGCATGGTGACTCCTTGAAAGCTAACCGTAAATAATACCCTGCTGGCGCCGCTGATAGCGTCCGTCGTCGAGGCGCTGCACGACACTGTTGAGCTCGAGTTCGGTGAGTGCGGCGGCCACGCGCGAAAACTCCAGACCACTGCGGCGGCAAAGCGTGTCGGTATCGGCCGGGTCATACCCCAGCGCGTCGAGCACACGCGTAATGACCGGGTCTTTCAGCATGCGGTTGACCGGGCGCTTGCTCGTTCGCGGCCCTGCAGCTGTGCGTGAGCCCGTGTCGCGGGCGGCGAGCCAGCCGGGAAGCTCGGGCTGCATCGCGGTGCCGTGCCCGGCCCCCGGCTGGGGCACGGGCCCGCTACGCTGCAGTTCTTCTTCGATATCACGCCCCTGTTCCACAAGCTTGGCTCCCTGACGGATCAGGGCGTGACACCCGCGCGAAAGCGGGGCGTGTATCGAGCCGGGAATTGCGAATACCTCGCGGCCGTATTCAAGGGCGAGGCGGGCGGTGATCAGTGAGCCGCTTTGTGCGGCCGCTTCCACCACCAGTACGCCGCGCGACAGGGCTGCGACCAGCCGGTTGCGGTCGGGGAAGCGAAAGGGCTGGGCCGGAGTGCCCGGCGGGTATTCCGTGACGAGTGCGCCGTGCGTGGCGATCTGTTCGGCCAGGCCGGCATGCCGGGGAGGGTAGATGGCGTCGAGCCCTCCGGCCAGCACGGCAATCGTGCGCCCGCCCTGCGGACCGGCCTGCAGGGCACCCTCGTGCGCGGCCGCGTCGATGCCGCGTGCCAGGCCGCTGACAATGGCCCAGCCGCGTTCGGCCAGGTAGCGCGCGAATGCGCGGGCATCGTCGCAGCCGCCCGGCGTGGCGCTGCGAGCGCCAACGACGGCGATTGACGGCCGCTGCAGGAGCGCGACGTCGCCCCTTACGAACAGTATTAGCGGCGGGTCGCCGCAATCGAACAGTGTGGCGGGGTAGTGCGGGTCGGCCAGCGTGATCAGCTGATGCCCGGGCAGCGTGAGCATCTGCATGGCCGATTCGATGCCTGTCGCCACCTCTGCAGAGGGCGGTTCGGCCAGCTGCAGGGCCAGTTCACGGGGCAGATGCCGGGCCAGCGTGGGCGCACCGGCGGCCAGGGCGTGGTGGGGCAGGCCCAGTGCGCTCAGCAGCTGGCGCGCGCTGCCCCTGCCCAGGCCGGGCTCCAGTGCCAGGCGCAGCCATGCGCGCAGTTCTTCCGGGGTACGTTCTTCAAGCATGCCGTAGTGTGCCACGGGGCGGCCGCGTCGGGCAGCCGGGATGGCCGCGTTTGTCACGCCACGCATGAAATCTGTTTTACAATAAGAGCTTACAGTGACAAAGGGCATTTCAATGGCTTTGCTTCCCATCCTCCGATACCCAGACCCGCGCCTGCACAAGGTGGCCAAGCCCGTGGCCGAGGTCGACGACCGTATCCGCCAGCTGGTCCGCGACATGGCCGAGACCATGTACGCTGCTCCGGGGGTAGGCCTGGCCGCCACGCAGGTCGACGTGCACGAGCGCGTCATCGTCATCGACGTTTCCGAAAACGGCGACGACCTGCGCGTGCTCATCAACCCTGAAATCATCTGGAAGAGCGACGAGCTTCAGGTTTACGAAGAAGGCTGTCTGTCGGTGCCCGGCATCTACGATCAGGTTGAACGCGCCGCCCGCATACGCGTGCGCGCCCTGAACGAAAAGGGCGAAACCTACGAGTTCGACGCCGACGGCCTGCTGGCCGTGTGCGTGCAGCACGAAATGGATCACCTCATGGGCAAGGTGTTTGTCGAATATCTGTCGCCGCTCAAGCAGAACCGCATTCGCACCAAGCTGCGCAAGCAGGAACGCGAGGCCCTGCGAGCCTGAACCCCCCAATAGCTATTCATGCGCATTGTTTTCGCCGGAACGCCCGAGTTCGCAGCGGCGGCACTCGAGGCCGTTCTGCGGGCGGGGCACAGTGTTCCCCTCGTTCTCACTCAACCCGATCGCCCCTCCGGGCGTGGCATGAAGTTGCGCCCCAGCGCCGTCAAGCAGGTCGCGCTCGATCACGGTATTGCCGTGTGCCAGCCCCGCAGCCTGCGGCTCGATGGCCGCTACCCGGAAGATGCCGCCCAGGCACGCGAAGCCCTTCTCGACGCCGAACCCGATCTCATGGTGGTGGCGGCGTACGGGCTCATTTTGCCGCGCTGGGTGCTTGAGCTGCCCCGGCATGGCTGCTTCAACATCCATGCCAGCCTGCTGCCGCGCTGGCGCGGTGCCGCGCCCATACAGCGGGCCATCGAGGCGGGCGACACGAGCACCGGCATCACCATCATGCAGATGGACGAGGGGCTCGATACGGGCGACATGCTGCTGGTGCACGAGCTGCCCATCACCGATGCCCACACCGCAGCACGGTTGCACGACGAACTGGCGGCTGCGGGCGCCGATGCGATTGTCGAGGCGATCCGCCTGCTGGAACGCGGAGAACTTCACGCGCAGCCCCAGCCCGATGACGGCGTCACCTATGCCGCCAAGCTCGAGAAGGCCGAGGCCGCGCTCGATCTCACCCGGCCCGCTTCAGAGCTGGCGCGCCGCATTCGTGCGTTCAATCCGGTTCCAGGCGCAACCGTTCCTCTGCCGGGGCTTGAGCAGCCGGTCAAGGTCTGGGCCGCGCAAGCGCTTGCCGAACCCGTGGCGGCCGAGCCGGGCACGGTGCTGCGTGCGTCGCCCGAGGGCGTCGATATCGCTACGGGCGAGGGTGTGCTGCGGCTGCTCGAAGTGCAGAAGGCGGGGGGGCGTCGTCAGCCCGTGGCGGCGTTCGTACAGGGCTGGAAGCCGGCCTGATTCCGCACGCTCTGTGCTACGATCAGCGGCACATATCCGTACAAATTTCAGGAAGCATGAAATGACGCGTTACCGGCTCGGAGACAAGGTTCCCAATATCGATGAAAGTGCTTACGTCGCGGCTGAAGCGGTCGTGATCGGCGACGTGCAGATGGCAGCCAACACCAGCGTGTGGTCGTGCGCCGTACTGCGCGGCGACAACGAGCCGATCGTCCTGGGCGAAGGCACCAACATTCAGGAAGGCGCCGTACTGCACACCGACCCGGGTTGCCCGCTGACACTGGGCCGCAACGTCACCGTGGGGCATCAGGCCATGCTGCATGGTTGCACCGTGGGCGACAACTCGCTCATCGGCATCCAGGCCGTGGTGCTGAATCGCGCGGTCATCGGCCGCGAAAGCCTGGTCGGGGCCGGTGCCGTCGTCACCGAAGGCAAGGTGTTTCCCGACCGTTCCCTGATCCTGGGCGCGCCGGCCAAGGTCGTGCGCACCCTTACCGATGAAGACGTGGCCAACCTGCAGCGCAACGCCGATACCTACATCAAACGCCGCGATCAGTTCAAGGCCGAACTCGTCGCCCTGCCCGAGCCCGAAACCTCCGCGAAAGGCTGAACGCCGCGCAGTCACGTCGTACGCTCCCATGCCGCGCAACTCACTGGCCGCTTCGGCCGCTTCCCCACGTTCGTCCGCCGTCATGGGAGTGCGGCCGCTTGCAGGCATCGTCACGCTCATTCTGTCGACATGGGCGTTGTCCACGCTCGACGCCAGCGGCAAATGGGTCATGGGCGCGGGCGTCTCGCTGTGGGTGCTGAGCTGGGTACGCTACAGCGTTCACCTGCTGCTCGTGCTGGGGCTGGTCTTGCCCGTGCGAGGTCCGTCGGTTCTGCGCAGCGTGCGCCCGCGCGCCCAGCTGATGCGCGGCGGCATCATGCTGCTGGCCACCCTGTGCTTCTTCAAGACGCTCAGCTACCTGCCGCAAGCCGAAGCCACGGCCATCAATTTTCTTGCGCCGCTCATCGTGCTGTCACTCGCCCCCTGGCTGCTCAAGGAGCCGCCGCGAATCTCGCGCTGGATCGCCGCCGCAGCGGGCTTCATGGGCGTGCTGGTCATCATCCGTCCGGGTGGTGGGCTCGATCCGCTCGGAGTCATCTGGGGCCTGGGCACCGCCTGCACGTTTGCGGGGCAGTTCATGGCCACGCGCCGCGTGGCGGTCGATGATCCCTTCACGACGCTCATCTGGAGCGGCGGCGTGGGGGCGGTGGTGCTGAGCGCGTCCATGCCGTTCATACTGCCGGCCGCGTTGCCGGTGATGCGCGAACTCGAGCCGCTGCACTGGCTGGTGCTGTTCGGTACGGGCGTTTTCGGTGCGGCCGGCCACCTGCTGCAAATTCAGGCGTATCGCTACGCGCCCGCTTCTCTTCTGGCCCCCTTCGTATATTTGCAGATCGTCGCGGCGGCCACACTCGGCTGGCTGATCTGGGGCGACTTCCCCGACGCGGTGAGCTGGCTGGGCATCGCCGTGATCTGCGTGAGTGGCGCAACGCTGGCGGCGTGGGAATGGAAGACGAAGCGGCGCTGAGCCTGATGTCGCATCTGCTGCATTTTTCAGCGTTACATTCGGGGCGGTTCGGCCCGCGAGCTTCTATAATCCAGCCATGACGAAAATTCTGATCGTCCGCACCTCGTCGCTGGGTGACCTGGTACACATGCTGCCGGCCATCAGCGATATTGCGCGCCACGTGCCCGATGCGCACATCGACTGGATCGTCGAAGAAAGCTTCGCCGAGGTTCCCTCATGGCATCCCGCCGTGCGTGAGGTGATTCCCATTGCCCACCGCCGCTGGCGCAAGGGCTGGTGGGCGCCCCAAACGCGCAAGGAACGCGCGGCGCTGCGGCGCAATCTGGGTGCGCGGCGGTACGACATCGTGCTCGACATGCAGGCGCTCATGAAGTCGGTGTGGCTGGTGCGCCAGACGCATGGTGAGCGTCATGGGCTCGACCGGCGTTCGGCCCGCGAGCCGCTTGCATCGTTGTTCTACGACGTGCGCCACACCGTGGAATTCTGGCAGCCGGCGGTGATCCGGCAACGCACGCTGGCGGCATCGGTGTTTGGCTACCAGTACGAAGGCGAACCCGATTTTGGCCTGCAGCGTTTTACCGCCGACGCCCAGATTCAACCGTGTGCCGTGATCATGCCGTCGGCCAGCCGCGACGACAAGCTGTGGCCGGCCGAAAACTGGCACGCCGTTTTCGACCGTCTGGCGCAGCATGGTCTGCAGCTGCAGTTGCTGGCTGGCAACGAGCGCGAGGCCGAACGCGCACGCCAGCTCATCGCGGGCCGCAGTGCAGCCGAGGTGCTGCCTCGCATGTCACTCGAATCGGTGGCGCGCGTTCTGGCCAGTGCCCGTATCATGGTGGGGCTCGACAGCGGTCTCACCCATTTGTCTGCTGGGCTGGGGCGACCCACCATCGGAATCTACAAGGCATCTACACCCGTGCGCACCCCCCTGCAGGGGTCGTCATACACGGCCAGCCTAGGTGAACGGGGTGCCGAGCCGTCCGCCGAGACGGTTCTGAGTGCGGTCGAACAGGCGCTTGCACACGAGACGGCACGCGTCCCGCGCCTTGCGGGTCTCGATGATGTCGACGGCTGAAGCGCCGTCCTGTTAACCGAAGGGCAGGCGCGTCTTGAACCGATTTGTATATACATTATTAATCTTTTTCCTTTCTCCGTTCCTGCTCGCCTGGATGGCCCTGCGGGCACGGCGCACCGGTGGCGAGTGGGGGGTGATTTCGGCGCAACGCTTCGGGCGCTACCGCGAGCGCTCGCCGCTTCGTTCGCCCGTTTGGGTGCACGCAGTAAGTCTGGGCGAGACCCGGGCCGCACAACCGCTGATCCGGGCGCTGCTTGATGACGGCGAGTCGGTGCTTCTGACCCACATCACCGTGACGGGCTGGCAGGAGGGCAGTCGCGCCTTCGCGAAGGAAATCGCCGAGGGCCGGCTCGCCCAGCAGTGGCTGCCGTACGACTTTCCGCTGTCAACCCGGCGCTTTCTGGCGCATTACCAGCCCGTGGCGGGCATTCTCATCGAGCGCGAGATCTGGCCCAATCTGCTGGCCTCGGCGCGTGCGCGCCACATTCCCATGCTGCTGGCCAGCGCCCGGTTCTCCGATCAGGCGCTGCGTACCGTATTGCGGGCCGGAAAGGTGATGCAAGAGGCCTACGCGGGGCTGACGGCGGTGCATGCGCAGACCCTGCAGGATGCCCAGCGCCTGGAGCAGGCGGGCGCCGTGGCAGTCAGGGTGTCGGGCAACTTCAAGTTCGACGTGAGCATCCCCGAAGATCAGGTTACCAAAGGGCGCGAGTTTGCCGCCGCGCTCGAGCGGCGCATCATCACCATAGCCAGTACGCGCGACGGCGAAGAAGAAATGTTCGTACAGGCGATCGACAAGCACTTGCGCCGGGCCCGTACCCAGGGCCAGGAGCTGACCGATACGGTGGTGTTCAGGCTGGTGCCGCGTCACCCGCAGCGGTTCGAGGCCGCTGCACAGGTGCTCGAGGAATCGGGCCTGCCGTTTGTGCGTCGGTCCGAAATCCTGAACGCCGGTGATTGCAGTGCCAGTGCGGTGCGTGCCGCGCGAGACGCCACGATCATACTGGGCGACACGGTGGGTGAAATGGTGCGCCACTATGCATCGAGCCAGGTCGCGATCGTGGCAGGAAGCTTTGCGCCATTCGGCGGGCACAACCTGATCGAGGCCTGTGCGGTGGGGGTGCCCGTCATCGTCGGGCCGCACACGCGCAATTTCGAACAGGCCGTGAACGACGCAATTCATGAAGGGGCGGCGTTGCGCGCCCAGACGGCCGACGCTGCGGTGCAGATGGCGCTGCAATTGCTCGATGACCCGCGCGAGCTGGCCCGCATGAGCGATGCCGCCGAATATTGGGTGCGCAAGCATGCCGGCGCGGTGCAGCGGGTCATGGACAGCTATCGCGCGATTCGCTCGGCGGGCACGTCTGCAGCCGGTCAGATCGACTGAGCGCCCGCTGGGGCGCCACACGCAGGCGAGCGCTGCTGCGCTACACACAGGCGGGCGACACAAGCGGTACCCCGGCTCGTTTCTGGGCCCGGGCCGCAAACGGGTATCAGGGTGTCAGCCCGTGGTACTTGCGCCCCAGTTCAAGGGTGGCCTGAAAGAAGCCTTCCTTGCTGCCGCAGTCGTAGCGTACGCCTTCGTACTGCAGGCCGAAGACCTTGCGGTCCTGCATGAGGCCTGCGATGCCGTCGGTGAGCTGAATCTCGCCGCCCACGCCGGCCTGCGTCTTGCGCAGGTGCTCGAAGATCTCGGGTTCGAGAATGTATCGTCCCACCACCGCAAGGTCGGAAGGCGCTTTTGCAGGGGCCGGCTTTTCGACAATTCCTTCCACGCGTGTGGTGCGGTCGTTCACGGCCGACCCGCTGATGATGCCGTAGCGGTCGGTATGTTCCGGTGAAATCTTCTGGATGGCCAGTACGCTGCCGTTGTGCTGGTGGGCGGCTTCGACCAGCTGCTGGGTCACCGAACTGCGGGAGTCGATGAGGTCGTCGGCAAGCAGCACGGCAAAGGGCTCGTTGCCCACGATCGGCGCCGCGCACAGTACGGCATGGCCCAGCCCCAGTGGTGCGGGCTGACGCGTATAGATGCAGTTCACGTGAGACGGCAGCACGTTGCGCACCACTTCCAGCAAAGCGGTCTTGTTTTTGGCGGCGAGCTCGGCTTCCAGCTCGGGAATCGAGTCGAAGTGATCCTCGATTGCGCGCTTGTTGCGGCCCGTAATGAAAATGAGGTCGGTAATGCCGGCGGCCACCGCTTCTTCCACCGCGTACTGGATCAACGGCTTGTCGACGATGGGCAGCATTTCCTTGGGCATGGCCTTGGTGGCGGGCAGGAATCGGGTTCCCAGGCCGGCCACGGGAAAGACAGCTTTGCGTATGGGTTTCATGGGTTCGGGAAGGGTGAAAGATTAAGCGGCGCAGCAGCGTTTCTTGAAGCAAACGCCATGCCGACGCGGCATAATGTATCAAATCGTGCTGCGACCGGCACTGGATGCGCCGTTATTGCCTTACACTCGTTTTTTTCCCCCAGGCATCATGCGATTTCTTTTTCTTCTGATCCTGCTCGTGAACGTGGCCGTGCTGGCCTATGGCCAGGGCTTCATGGGTACGCCGCCCAGCGAGGAAGGCCGCACGCCGCGCCAGCTGCTCGAGCGCAACCAGCACATCGTCGAATTCGGGCAGCCGCGTCTGGCCGAAGCGCAGGCGAGCGGCTGAAGCGCGGCGACTAAGCGCCGTTGCCGGCGGTGTGGCTGGCGCTTTTTGCCGCGGTTTCGCAGGCAAGGCTGGCCAAACCGTCCAGCACGGGGGCGTCGAGCCAGTGCACCGCTTCGGGCGCGAGGCGCGCGGCTGCCCTGCAGCGGGCCAGGCCGGTTTTCACCTCGTCGGCCACCAGCGGCCAGCCGCCGCCGGTGCAATACAGCTGCGGCGCAACCTGCAGTGCCTCGTGGGCGACCTGCCATTGCCGCAGCACCGCTCCCGCTTGCGCCGCCGCTACACCGCTGCGTATGGCTGCATGCGTGTTGCGGGGCAGGGCGGTCACATCCCCCTCGGCATAAGGCAGCTGCGCCGTACCGTTGGCCAGCGATCTCAGCATCAGGTCGGGGCCCGGCAAAATCAGGCCTCCTTCGAAGCGGCGCACGCCTTCGGGTTGCAGCGTGCTTTGTACGGGCCCCAGCGTGTCGATGGTGGTGGCGGTGCCGAAGCTTGCAAGCACCGCGGCGTGGTGCGTACGGGCGGCCAGACCC
>Ga0079223_10002018_pt1 | contig 12441 bp, 14 predicted proteins | sample Stecom2011_FD_75072 | JGI IMG/M metagenome (GOLD analysis project Ga0079223, IMG submission 75072) | Agricultural soil microbial communities from Utah to study Nitrogen management - Steer compost 2011 | ecosystem: Environmental > Terrestrial > Soil > Agricultural land | place: USA: Utah...
ATACTTTGAAATTTCTACACTTTCTATTTTTAAGTTTGTCTATTTTCAAAGGCTATAAAGAGAGCGCTTCGCATAGTTTCAAGATGTTTTTAGGCAGAAAATCGCTGTTTAATGGCGGAATGATTAAATTACTTTCCCCAAAATCGGAGATGCCGTACCGAAGCGTCGGTAACCCGATCTACTGCATTTCCTTTTCGTGCTTTAGCCCGCTAAAGTACGAAAATGAAACTTGTAAATCAGGCTTTATGAAAATCTGAATCCCAGACTAAGAGTACGTGCGCACTCCTTTCAGTCGTCGAACTCAGGTTAATACGTCGCTCACGTGCGCGGAACTGAGCGAAAGTGCAGGCCAGCGTAGGTGTGAATGAAAAAATTACAGCGATGGACAGAAGGGCGCTTGCGTTTGCTCTCATCCCCATTCCTTTCTGATCGAGATCGCACTTTTCCCGGAGCGGAGGGAAGCTTTTCATTAGTTCCGGAATTTTAGTCGCTTGCGTCTATTTTTTAAAGGTGCTCATGAGCTCGGCTATCACCTCGATTAATCCACTTTTTTTCACAACAATCGAGAAACGAACTCACGAAAGACGTAGTTCTCACGAATACCTTAATAAAATAACATGCATCAGTAAAGTAGAAGGGAAAACAAGCATGCACATGATTCCCCAAAATTTAATGTTTTTTTTAAAAATTGCAGACATTCAGATTTTCACACAATTTTCACACAACTTGTTCGATGTTAGCATGAAAGATGAAAACTCACACGAGATAAAACCCGCAAACAAATGCATTTTTCTTTATTTCAACGCACCCAAGCGATTGCCTACGATTAATAGAGCCGCCAATCCAAAATCAGCAATATCGCCTCAGCCTGCTCTTAAAACACACCTATATAAGCCTTTGTTTTCTGGCTTTTTCAACAGCCTCTATTTTAGAATGAGCTTGCAACTTTTGGTAAATATTTTCGATGTGCTTACGCACTGTCGATGGAGAAATGTAGAGATTTTCGGCTATAGCACGTGCCGTCAGGCCAGTTGCTAATTGCTTCAATACCTCTACCTCTCTTTTTGAAAGCTTTACCTTTTCTAAAACCTCATCGCCCTCGGGGGTTAACGGCGATCGCAAAAGATTGAGCGCTTTTAAGGCAATAGACGGCGTCATCGCCGCACCGCCCTCCATGGTTTGCACAATTGAATTGAAGAGGGTTTCCGGATCAATATCCTTTAGTAGATACCCATCTGCTCCGGCCTGAATGGCCTTAAAAATATTTTCGTCATCATCAAAAACCGTAAGCATGATGATTTTAATTTGAGGGTACAATTGTTTGACCTGCGCCGTGGTCGCAATCCCATCTAAGGTGGGCATTTCAATATCCATCAATATTAAATCTACCCGGCGGCCTTGCTTTAACTTATCTAGGCACTCCGTCCCATTATTGGCGGTATAGACAATTGCGATGTCGTCAAAAAACGAGAGCTTTTCTTTCACACTGTTGATCAAGAAATTATTATCATCAATTATGGCTATTTGTGTCTTCATAAAGCGCTAAGGTTAATTTTTAATCCAAAACGAAATGCGTGTTCCCTTTCCGGGAAATGAATTTAATTGCAGCGCCCCACCCAAATCTCCGGCACGTTTCTCCATATTCAGCAATCCATTGCCGGCATCGACCTCGGTTTTTACAAAACCTTTCCCATCATCTTTAACCAGAAAATAAATCCGATCTTCTTCGGTAGAAATATCTATGTCGATGTGTTGTGCATTGGCATATTTCAAGGCATTGTTAGTGGCTTCTTGCAAAATACGGAAAATATTCAACCCTTGAAGCGCCGTAAATTTTGTGCTGTCCGGTATCGAATCGGCTATTGAAATGTTAATGCCTACCTCGGGGTGTGAATGTTTGGCTTTTTCAATAAAATTAGCAATTCGGGAATGAAGGTCGGCTAAGGTGATGTCTGATTTATTCATCGCCCAAATCGTATCCCGCAGCTCTTGAATGGTTTCTTTGGCAAAAACGACAATATTATCGAGCCGGCTTGTCAAGGGATCATTCTTTTCAGAAACATAATATTTTATGGTATCAACTGCCGAAATGATAAAGGTGAGCTGCGCTCCAATATTGTCGTGCAAGTCGCGCGAGATAGACAACCGTTGCTCCTGAAGCCTGGTTTGGTGCTCAATTTTTTCTACTTTCAACTTCAGCTCGTTGTCTTTTTCCTGTTTTACGTTTTTAAGCACTTGTTGCTTGTACAGCAAAAAACCGATTAAACCAATAATGATGGCCAGCGATGTGAGTCCAAAAATCCATTGATTTCTTATTTCGAGGCGGAGATTATCCTCTGCAATTTTGGTGCGTTGGGTTAGTATAAGTTTCTCTTTTTCGGCGGTTTCGTACTTAACAGTAATATCCTCTATGTATTTTAGCCTACGGGTATTATATAAACTGTCATTGAGTACATAATATGCTTTCAGGCTTTGAAAGGCCTGCTCATAGTTGCCGGTAGCTTCATAATTGCTCGTTATTTGATTGTAGTTGTATTTTTGAATATCCACATAGCTTATCTTTCGGGCTACGGCATTGCTTTTTTCAAAATAATCGTTCGAGAGCTTGTATTGTTGAGTTTCTTTGTAAAATGCACCTAGCGCTGTATAATTCAGCATAAGTGCAAAGTCATCTTTCAGCTTTTCGCGAATTTGGAGGGCTTGTTTGAGGTAGCTTTCGGCTTTTTGATAATCCTCAATCAGCAATTGGTTATATCCCAAAAACTCCAGTGCGTAGCCTATACCGACAGAATCGTTTCGCTGGCGCTGAATGGTCAATGATTTTTCAAATCGCTTGTTGGCCTCCGCATAATCGCCGTTTTCTCTAAACACCACTCCGCTTTCATTGTTAATTCGCGCTATCCCCTCCAAGTTGTTTTCAGCTTCATAAATCGCTAATGCTTTCGCATAAAAGCTCAATGCTCGCTCAGCTTGCCCCAGCTTTCGATACAGCCGAGCTATATCGTCATAGAGTAGACCCAGCTTTTCAGTATTGCCGGTATTTTCCAATTCGTCGAGTGCTTGATAATAATAAACCGAAGCGCTGTCTAAATTGCCTTTTTTGCCGTTCAAACCTCCCATAAGCCGCAAAAACTCACCTTTATTGGCTCGATCACCTTGCCCATCAGCCAAATTATAACCCAGTCGGGTAAGCATAAGCGCATCATCGTATTGGGTAAGCTTAATTTTATGAATATAGTCCCGAAGCAAATCTATTTTTTGCGAATAGTCGCTTTCCTTTTCAACGACCTGTTTCAAACTATCCGCAGGCGACAGGTTTTGCGAAGAAACATAATACGAACACAACAAGAAAACGACAATCCACAAAACCTTTTTAGCACTCATTGTATAAGCATTTCGTTAGGAGGAATAGATGTTAGCTCCATAGCTTTCGTATTTTAAAATGGGTTGCTTCCGCAAAAAAACATATAGACTACTTAGCTTTCAAAAGTTTCAATATGGATAGCATATATGCTTTTAGCGATTTTAATAAATCTGCATTTTTTGGAGGCAGCTTCTCTTCATTTTCATGAAATGTTGAAAAATGTGCTTCCAAGGCATCCGATTGTTTTTGTACCAATAAATCTATTTCTTCACAAAGTTGGCTTATTTCATTTTTATCTTCAAGCGTTTCCGCAGAATGTATTTGTGTAATACGGATATGCTCATACGCGTCAAAAAACTGCTTAAGCAAGTATATTACAACAACCAATAAAGCGATAATGATAATAAATATTAAACCTAATGCTATCATATCACACCTATTAATTTCATTTTTTATTCAATTTAATCCATTTAATAATCGCCCAAATAACAATAGTCAAAGCGAAAAGGCCAATAATAGCGGGAGCATAAATTACGAAGCGGGTGAGCAGTTCGGGAAGGTCTTCCAAAAGGCTGCTTTTTTCTGCATACAAATCACCGATGTACACTTCGCCGTAGTGCACACTTCGCGATGCCGCTTGGCAGAGGTTGTCGATAATCGCAAAAAACTTGTGGGACTGACCGCTTATTTCATCAACTAAAAATAGAGAGACGGCAGCGCCATTGCCGGTTTGTGCATGCAATGATACTGCCGCCATAATTGACTGGTTATCTAGTAATAAAGTATAGTTTACTTAAAAAACTTTCGGTTAAACTCACCAATGTGGTGATCTAAAAAGGTATTGATACTCTGGCTTACACCGTCTTGGTATTTATTCGCATCGGTATGAATCACAGCTGTATTTTCTACTGCGATATTTTCGGCAAGATAAACCCTTCCAAATGCCGTTGATGTTCCGAGGTAATCGGTGTTTTCTCGGGCGTAGGCCTGAATTTTTTCTGTGCCTATAACCTCTTTGATCTGCAAATCACTTTTAAGCACTCCGCTGTATGTTCCTATTGCTGAACCACCAATTTTATTTTTGCCTGACACAAAATCTACCGCCGAAACGCAGAGATAGGTTTGTTCTTTAGAGCTGTTTGCAAGCCCAATTTTTGCTGAAAGCGAACTGTTTTCAACCCGACTTTGTACATGCTCAAACGCAGCAAGTCTAAGGTTGGTATTGGCCAAAATTTTGGCACCCTTGCCCTGATAGGGTTTTTTGACATCCAAAAACAGTACGTACATATCTGCATTGATAATAATCGCATCATCCATTTCGGCCGATAACTTGGGGTAGGTGCGGATTTCTTTTTCGATGGTATATCTGCCGTCGCTGTTCATAGCGCGATCTACATTTCCAAAAAAACCACCTTGTTTTTTCCGCCCGTCGTTTGTGAATCCTTTTACAAAAAACGATGTGTTTTGTGGATATACGGTAACTATTCCCGGTGCTTCAGACAGGCTCATTTCCATGGTATCATACCGCTGATAATCTTTGTAATACTCGGTGCCGGCCGCAACATCTGCATGGAGTACATTAAAGCCCTTTGCTTTCAAATCTATTATAAATTGCCCGTAGGCCTCATCGGTAATTTGCTGTAAAGTCGCCACCGGAACGTCTAGCCCTACGGCTAACGATGCCTTGGTTTTACCGGACAAACCTCCGGAAAAACCCCCTGAAGTAGCCGCTGTTTTTAGGTTGTACAACTGAAAATTGACCGAAAAGTTAGCGACATACACATCCTTCGATTTAAATTTTCTCGGTCCCGTAGGACCTTTGTTTTCTTTCGGCTTAAAATCTCCCAGGCTTTGTGCGCTGCCAAACATTGATAAACCAACAACAAATGCAATTGCGATAACGAGTCTCTTTTTCATAATATCTGTATTTCTTTGTGAAGTACAATATTAACTACAGAGCGTCCCTCAATGCAATAGGTCAAACTCCGTATTCCTTAACTTTTGATACTGAAACCCGAGGCATCCTTTCCTGAGAAGCTCGGACGCAAAAGCATTTCATTTGCAAATTAAAAAGACCAAGCGAATTAATCCCCCCTCTGCTTGTGGAAGATCCTGACGACCGGAGGGAGTACGCACGTACTACCAAATACCCAACACTTTCTCAAAACAAACAAAAGCCAAACTACGTCCCGGAAAAACGACTTGTCCCTTTCGGTCATACCCTCTTCCACCTAGAATTTTAGTGTTTTTTCATTGCCGCTATATGCGTCAAGCCGAATGGAAGTGTTGTTTGCATTTTACGGTTTAGCTATGAGAAGGCGGGTTTTTAATGCACTTAATTTCAATTACCGTAAAGTTTGTTGCTTGAAATGTATTCATTTTTCGACGTAAAGCCCGCATTACGTTTATAAAATGTTGGTAAGCGTTATTTTATTTTCCAATATCCGATTATTTCATCTAAGCCCAAAATTGTCATTGTTCTGTTTGTTTCTAATCTTCTCAGGATAATGTAGTCACCTTTTTGAAGATCACTAAGTTCATATTGTAGTTCACTATTAAAATAGATTTCGCATGACCCAAATTGAATATATTTATGTTTCGATGTTATAATGAGCTCATAATTTTTAATAATCGTTGTATCCCCAGATTCATTTACCCAAATGGGTTCAGTTAAAAACATCTCTTTAGTTTCAGATGGAAATAACTCTCCAAAGTAGTCATTAACCCGAATTTCATTAGAAAAACAACCTTCTACAGCCACCAATTTGCCCGTGTCTGGGTCTATTGTATAATAGTATTTTTTGTGTGTCTTAACTTCAAGAGTTGTTGATTCCCGTTGTTCGTATTCAAAACTTGAATAATAAACGGTATTTTCATAAATGTTGATTTCTCGCAAGTAGAGAATAGCTTGTTGTCCAATTTTTAAAAATCCCCGTTGTTTATTAATTGGACTGTTCGTCTGTGAAAAACCGCAAATGCTTATCAAGAGACCGAAAATTAAGGTCGTGATTTTTTTCATGTTCTCCGCATGCTTAACAACATCCCAATAAGCGCACATATACGCTTATTTACGTGATGGGACGAAACCATTATTTTCCACTCACAGCGCCCTACCCCATCCAAGCCCATAAACTTAACAAAATCTTTTAAAACACTGATCATCAATCCCGCAAAACCCACAAAACTGTTAACATTAAACCTACACCAACTAGAATTACACTCGGTATTCTCTATCGTAAAAGGAAACCCATTTTAAATATCATCCAGAATATTTCGCATCCAACTTCCTACCCAATTCAACAATATCGTCCTTTCGGGCAAGTGAAGCGACCCACTGATCAGGCATCCCCGCTCGTCCATAATAAATTCCGGCGAGCCCTCCCGCAATTGCCGCAGAAGTGTCGGTATCGTGCCCGATATTAATAATTGCCAAAATGGTTTCTTCGTACGAATCGCTATTTAGAAAAAACCAAATACTGGATTCCAAAACCTCGATGACGTAACCACCTGACTTTAAATCATTATAATCGACTTTTCTAATATCCCGTTGAATGACGCTTTTAAACTGTTCACGCTCATTGTCCGGAAATTCGATCTCATCCCAGAAACTCAAAATCTCATCGCGCGTTTCGGAATATGCAATCTCTTTGTCTTTTCCTTCCAGTAATTTCTCGGCTAGTTTCAGATATATCATACAACTCATCGCCGCGCGTATATGCCGATGGGTTAAAGCCGATACTTCCCAAACTATTTTAAACTGTTCGTCAATGGGCTTTCCTTGTATATAAAATAACAACGGAAGAATGCGCATTAGCGAGCCGTTGCCGTTATCCTGCTCTATTGCATACAGTTTTTGGTTTTGCAATTCTTCTAAATCGCCACTGTCCAGAATCTTACTTAACCTTGAAATAGCTTGGGAAGTTGTATTTCCAATATCAAAAACTTCGGCTCTTGCCGTCCAATATGCGTTATCTCTCCACATAATAAACTTTTCAGAAATGTCTTTCAGATTGTATCCCGACAGTAAGGATTCAGCTAGGCAAAATGTCAAGGAACTATCATCCGACCATGTGCCTTCGGGTTGATTATAGGTGCCATACCCAATCATTCCTTGTGCTGGGTTCGCATTCATTTTGGCTCTGGACCTAAACTCAAATGGAACGCCTACGGCGTCTCCAATGGCCACGCCTAATAAGGCATCTGTTGCTTTATTTTTTATCATTTTTATTTTATGAAAATAACGGTCGAACTAGTTCGCCTGCTTTTCAGCAATGACATCTTGTTTTCGAATGAGGTGGGTGAATCCGTTTGATTGTCTTAATGACTTTACTTAGTCCTATAAATCGGCATTCTTTGCCGTCTTCATGTATCAACTTCCTTTTATATCTAAGTCCCAAACACGCGATTTTAAATTTGACTCTGAAAAAGCGCCGTTCACAACCGGACCCAAATGTGCTATGTCTGTGTGGCGGCTATCGTGTTTTCGTCCAACAATTCCTTTATCCGCTTCGCTTTATCGGCCATGTAGGTATCGGTAAGCCATATACCGAGCGTCGTATTTGAAAAGTGAATTATGAGGTTGGCTTTTTTATAATCTTTGGCAGACGGGAAATAGGGAACACCGTTTAATATCCACGTAACAGCTCTCAGCCATTTGGCTACCCGGGGAAACCAAGCACTGTTTAAATCGCTCGATTTCAAATCATCATAAGTGTAAAAACCGCTATTCTTTTCAGTTTCTTCATCCCTTACTTCAAATCCGTTTTCACGAAATTGGAATTCGATTTTTGGCTCTTGTTTTAAGATAATGTTTTCGCCCATACCCGTTTTGGTTCCCGTTATTTCAAGCAATTTAAGTATAAAAACGGGAATAACAAACTAATTAAAACGGAAACTTTGAGGTCTTTGCACGAACGTTTTTTATTCAATGATTTCGCTACCAACAAAAACAAATCGTTTTGCTATCCTATGGGAAGATGCCGGGTGTCCGTTCCCTTATTCAAACACCCGATCTTCAAACAACCCCTTTAATTCGTCGAACGTCTGTTGAAGCTTTTTGCAGATGTAGATATGCTGATGCAATCTTGCTGCGTTTTTAGAATAGGGATTGTAGATCGTTTTACTTTAATTACTACGTCTAAATACGCGTTAAAAAGGCCCCTGCATTGAACCCCAAACACTGCTCAATCCTCCCTCATTTCTAACATCAAGTATGAAAGTTCGCCGGATAAATTCCGTACTTCCTCGCTCGAATTTAGATTATTTGCCAAAGCAGCTACTACTATCTTTCTGTCAAAATAGATTCTAAAAAAGCTGCTCGAACCTACCTGCGTTCCATTGTGCTCAATTATTTTTCCGTATTTTGAACTCTCCAAACCCGGGCGCGTGACGCGCCCTACCCCTCCATTCCCACAACAAGTTCCCGATCCAATTTTATCCGCTTCGGCTCACCCCGCTCCCCTTTAATGCTGTAAAAATCCAGCAGCGATTCACCAACGGCATCTTTTATTTTCCGGTTTATCCGCGATAGAATAATGTTGATGTCATTATCTAACGGATCGACAAGAAGCGCAATGGCATTGACCAGCGAATCGGGATTGGTCAGGTTGCTAAAGCGGGAATACAGCTTGCTCAACTCTTCTTGGTGGTCGGCCAGCCCACTTAAGTGGATGCCCTCCGGATGGTTCAAAAACAAGAAGTAAACTGTCTTTTCTTTGGGGTTTAACCGCAACTCGAGGTTTCCCAATTCCGTAAAAAAGATCCTTTTGGTATAACCTCTAATTTCTATCCTACTGGGTTTATGCAGCAATTTAGACCTGCCCCTAAAAGTCATCGTTTCGCGAATGCCATCGAGAATATCGAAAAATTGACGCACATATAATTTTGGCACATCCCTATCGATAAAAATATTCATGCAGTCCTCGCAAACGTCTGCCGTTCGCATCTTCAAGATGATTTGGGGCTTGTCTTGACAAAAGTCCATAATACAGCCTATCGGTTCTTTATGGATACTTTTTAGTAATTCTTGACTCGATGAAAACATAAAATACCGCATGGCCCAAATAATTACCTCATACGCAATGGGGAAACGGATATCGATCGATGCACCAAAAAAATACCCCCAATTAGAAGTCTGTATAAAATAGTTTTTCATCGATGGCGAGGCACTTCCAAACCAATTCAATTCATTACTTACATCTGTTAACAACACCACCAGATCGGCATCGGGAACCCCTTTTAATTTTCTGTATTTATCGCATTCGGCGAATAACTCCTTCCACGTCTTTACCTTTTCACGGTATGGAAATTCTATCATTGAAGGGGATTTTAACATGAAACTGTAGTTAACCTTCATCTCCTTTGAAGTTTCAAAATCCTTTTTATTCAGCCATTCCACCTCGTCATCTTCCGTGTATTCCAAAATTTCGTCTTCACACGCAAGGAAGTTTATGGGTCCGCGAAACTGTTGTAATAAATGCAGGACATTTCTATAGGTTTCCTGTTTGAGTTCAGGCGATCGTAACAGATGTAAGTTCATGAATTAAAATAATGTATTTCGATTAATTTCTTCGGTCTTTTTTGATTATAAAATCTAAAAAATCCCTTTTTGTTTGTCCCTTAAATTTACTCCGTGAGTATTCGCGCATCCCAAAACTTACGTCCGCCATCATATCACCCATATCTGCTTTGTTAAAAGATATGACATTCTCGGCTCGAATATTAAGCATTTTAGAAGTGTGAATGGCATCAATATCGGCACCTAGAAAAGTAAAAGTCCATTTGCCGGTATCATCCAGGGTTTTAATCATCGCCGCAATCTCGTGGTAGTTAAACTCTCTGCTCGCATTTTCCATTCCATCGGTAAGAATAACCATTACTACGCTCATCTCATCCTTTATAATTTTATGCTCATTGGTTATTCTGATTTTATTGATGGACATACCTATGGCGTCGAGCAATGCAGTACAACCCGACGGAATATACATTTGAGGTGTCAGCTTTTCAAACGATTTTAAATCGGTTTGATTAAAAACATTTTCGATATCGTTATCAAATACCGTTAGCGACACACTAAATTCCTGATCCGGAAACTCCGCCTGCAACTCCTTAATAGTATCCAATTGCTTGTTAAACCCTATAATAGTCGACTCCCGGCAACTCATCATAGATCCGCTTTTGTCCAATACAAAGTGATAAAGTGTTTTCTTGTTTTTCATGACTTTATGTTTTTAGTTATTAATTATGGGACAAATCTAGGTGGTCAACTCTCCGAAAAGAATTCCTTGCAAGCTTGTAATGGGTTTTGGGGCATGCAGAATATGCAGTGCTTTTATTAAAACACGGCTGTGATTTGTGTTAAGAAATTGAATAAACCACACGATGCAACGGGTGCCGCGGTAAAGTTTTACTTTTTCAAAAGGCACTCGGTCACTTCCTATCCGGGATGTTATGGAAATGTATGGGTGCGTATCAACTCCCCGAATCGATACCGGTATTATTTCTTATTTCAATGATTTGATTTTGCACATTTGATAATCCTGAGCCAATATGCGCTACTTTTTGATTTTTATCAATATAGTACCGCACGGGGTTTCCAATTAGATTAATGCGATACGCGTCAGATTCTTCAATAATATAGAGGGTCTCGTAAATTTCGCGGAGTTCTTCTTTGAACCCCTCAAAACGCGTACTATCTTCCATATCCCACTCAGTTCGTTTTAATAAGCAGATTACGTCATAATCTTGTAATTCATTCTTTAATGAGTCCAGAGCAACAGGAAAATCATTCCTTAAGCTCGCTCCTCCAAAACCGCAATAGCTGTCACTCGAAATAAGGATTGTCTTTTTTGAAATAACATCTTGAAGGTTAAATTCCTTTCCGGATAAGCTATATACGGGTACATTGGGAATATATTTATCGATGGTATTTGACTTAAGATTCTGCCTGAAAACTTCTCCTCTCTTGTTAGACTGTGCTACCGTTTCACCGTTTACGGTGTCGGGCATCAGGAGACTCATATCCGCTTCGGTTATGTAATCTTTTTGCTCACCATCCTTTTGTTCGCTGCATGCATTTAAAAGAACCATAAAGATTATGAGTAGGAGGAAATTACTTTTTCTCATGGCAAGGGTATCGATACATTAAATATACACTGATTTTCAGTAAATAAAATTTCATTACCCATATCCTTGTTATGCCCTGTTTTATAAGCTTTGAAATTCAAACTGCCAAAACCCGGAACCTACCGGGTTAATCGTACCGCCTCATAGCGGATCTGTTCCGCTTATTCCACCCATCGGCCTGCACAATAAATCGTCCATTCCCAATCAACCAAACCCTCCCCAATAAATATAGAATCTTATTCAGTTTATCGCCCTCCGGCAGCCTTATCAAAAATGCAATTTCATCCCCTCATGTGTAGCCTCAAATCCCAAATCCTCATAGAACTTAATAGCTCGCGGCCTTCTTTTATCGGTCGTTAATTGCACCAGATGAGCGTTGCATTCCCGCGCCCGATTTATGGCCCACTCAAAAAGGGACTTCCCTATTCCGTGACCTCGTTTATCTTTGCGTACGCTTACGGATTCTATTTGTGCCCTGATGCCGCCTTGATAATTGAGGTATTGGATAAATGTCAATTGTAAAGTCCCGATAACTTCCCCGCCTTCGTCCTCCACGACGATTAGCTCCTGGTTAGCCTCGGAGTTTATTCTTTCAAATGCTTCTAGATAGGATTTGGGTAACGGATCTTGGAAATTTTCTCTGGTCTTTCCGAGCGCGTCGTCAGCAAACATTTCCACTATGGCGGGGATGTCGTTTTTTGTTGCTTTTCGAAATTTCATTGTGGATTTGGGTTTTGGGATGCTGTGATTGAGAAAAAATAAGTTCGGCAAATATATCATTCAGAGCGAAATTAATGCACCGTAATTCCCATTAACAACTTTGCCTACATGCCTTTAATCCTATGAAAACACCTGCACCACACAGGTTTGCACAAAAGCTTGCCTACTTATCACTTGAGAAACTTCGTTCGCTTTCTTATCTCATAAATCACCCATTGCGGGGTAAGAAGCAC
>Ga0079223_10002022_pt1 | contig 12435 bp, 8 predicted proteins | sample Stecom2011_FD_75072 | JGI IMG/M metagenome (GOLD analysis project Ga0079223, IMG submission 75072) | Agricultural soil microbial communities from Utah to study Nitrogen management - Steer compost 2011 | ecosystem: Environmental > Terrestrial > Soil > Agricultural land | place: USA: Utah...
AAACACATAGGGGAAAGCAAGAATAAAACCACCAACGAACGAAATCATTAATGCGTATGAGAATTGAGCAGCCACTTGAGTGGATTGAAATTTAATGGAAATCTGGTCAATACAAATATTAAAATATTCGCACATGATTCTAAAAGAAATGAAATCTGGTTTAGTCATTGCAATAAATAAATGCTCAATCAACCATTCTTTTATAAACCACATAGCAACAGCGAAAATCAAGATAGCAATCACTGATTTTACAACTCTCCAACGCAATTCCTCCAAATGTTGAAGGAAGGACATTTCACTTTCTTCTTCCGTACTCATATATACTTACAAAAATAGTATAATTTTATAAGTAGAATCGAAAAAAATGAGTTTGTGGTTGGAAAATAATGGTAAATATTTTTCAGTGGGAATATATAGTGAGAATCACGTGTAGAAAAAGTTTACTCTCCTACCTTAGAATAGTTTAGTAATGTAACGTGTCCGTGCTTTACGACTTCAATTCCATTACCATCTCTCAAGGCCAAACGGTACACATAAACGCCTTCTCGTGCTACCTTTGTTTGCTTTGGCAGATAACCGTTCCAGCCCTCATCTGGTGAGGTAGTTGAAAAGATGATTTTCCCGTAACGGTCGTAAATTTCGAATAAATATTCATCTATTTTTCGCTGTCTCGTTTCTGGCTTAAAAATAGGATTCTTTCCGCCTACTGTGAATGCGTTTGGAACGAAGATATTTGGTGAAATAATTCCGCATGCCTTATTGCTAAAACTTGTTTCTTCTAGACCATGTAGATTTCCTCCTTCTATGGCTTTTACGTAGTAACATATTTTCCCGTCATCGCTATCGCCAAATTGTGTAACAGTATCTGTATAGCTTCGTACCGTTGGTGGTAGATGTGCGATAGGAGTTGACTGGAACTGTTCGTTAACAGCTCTGTAAACTTCGTAGCCATATAAGTTTCCAATGAACTTCTCATAAGGCGTCCATTGAAGAACATGGTATTCATTTACTTCATTTGTGGTAACGCTTAACAAGATACTTCTTCCGATGTTGGAATATCCCAAAGGTTGATCACAAGTGTCTATTGCCTGCGTTCTGTAAGTGTATGACTTTCTGTAAACATCTACATCCTTATCAATAAACGAAATTTCGCTTTCAGTATCTACCCAGGTGTAATCTATCTCCTCAAATGCTTGTAGTCTTGGATTGTATTTTTCAAGAATTACTTTCTCTACACCATCGCCTAGTGAAGTTTGGTGAACGATTTTGATATGATCTTGCTCAATAGTTACGACGTTTAAGAATGACATCGCTGGTTGAGTCGAGCCTGCAAAGGAAAGCGTGTCAATATTCGAGAAAGAAGTTGTTCCTAAATCAGAAACAGCTTGAACAACTGCGATTACCTCGTCTCCCGTGTTCACGGTTAGAGAATGGCTTAGATTATTCGTTTGTGCGATGTTCGTCCACGGACCATTGTTTGTCTTTGTAAAAATTTGATAATACTGAATGTCATTAAATCCTATATAATCAGACCAGTTTAAATACATTTTTCGCTCACAAACATTCAAATTTGTCTTGAGTAGAATTGTGGTATGCGGATTGGCTTTTGCTGATGTTTGATAAGTTGGTGGAATATTCACCGTGTAGCAAGAGTCAAATGCCGCGATAGAATATTGGTAAGGTCCGTTTTCAGGATCCTCGTAATGCGTGTAGCTCGTATTTTGAATTCCGTACAGCGTGTCTATTGGAACTAAGTTTCCGTTTCCATCTGTTTGATAAATAACATAGCCATACGTATCCTGCTGACTATTTTCGTTCCAATTGATAGTGATATTGCTTGTTATAGTATCGATGTCAACATAACTGATAAGCGGAATATCTGGAACAATTTTATCTTTGAATACATCGCCCGCTATATTGCTTTTAAATTCACAATCAGGGGTAACTAAAACGATGCGGTAATTGATGAATTCCTCACAAACTGTAATCGTATCACGATACTTCGTTGTGTTGTATGGAACATTAGCGATTAAACTCCAAATTCCTGCTGGAAATTCTTTGTATATATCATACGCTGTACCGATAGGAGAGTCTGACGGTTTATTCCAGTCTAAAACTGCTTCTCCATTTCCTGGATTGTTTAAATCTAAATGAATGTTGGCCAAGGTGTCGGAATTACGTTTAGATATTCCATTACAACCAGATAAGGTCGAGATATAGAATTTTTCTGCCATTCCTACTCCGCCTGGAATGGTAAAGGTAGTGGTGTTAATATCTGCAGTCGCTCCGTAAGTTCCACCATTTACGCCGTTGATTTCATATCCTTGAAACGTTCCGAATGGATCAGTGATTGTATTCCATTCTAAAGTGATGTCGCCATTGTCCTCTGTAGTTACACATTTTAAACTTGGCGCAGGAAGAACCTCTCTGTTTTTCACTTTTATCGTAACTGTAACGTACTTTACTTGAGGAACCGGACAGTAGTTGTCTTGAACTTTAAATACAAAGTAATAAGCCAATTCATTTTGTGCAATTCCGGATGAATTGATGAGGTGGGAGCAATCTGTTTTCCAAGAAAAATTCATTGTTGCATTTCCTATTCCTGAAATATCTGGTCCTGTTCCAGAAGTAGCACAAGGAAGCGTTCCGCAACCACTGTTTGCATCTGTATTATTCGCTCCATACATACTTCCAGTTGTGAAAATACTTACTGTTTGTGGTGTTCCATCTTGTAAAAGGTCATTGTCACTTGTCGCCAAGTTAAAAGTCACCAAATCACCAGCGAAGATTGTTGTTTCATAAGATGTTCCCCCCGCAAAAGGAGCTGTAATGTTCGGAGCATTATTGGTTCCGCTACAATTAGAAACGATAAAAACAGCTTCTCTTTCAACCGTTGCTATTTTTACACCTTTTCTGTAGGAATCTACTCTTGTTTTATAGGCAAAAACGCCAGAAGTTACCGATTTGAAATGTAGTTGCCCCGACTGTGGGTGCAGACTAATGTTTGCATTTCCACCATTCATAGTACTTGAAGGAGTTGGACTATTTGTACTGTAGCCACCAACAAAAGGACTAAGAGCAGGATTCGTAGGTGGATTGAAAGCGCCACTATTGAAGTCATTGTATAAATCCCCGAAAGAATAAACCAAAGAGTCTAAATCGTTGTCAGTTGCGCCAATATTATAGGTGTAATCTGTACCTGTGCAACTTATGAAATGTGGTTTTTGATTAAAGGTAGGAGAGTTGTCCGCACAGCTATTGCTGTTTTCTAAAGATGGAAACATGCTCGCTGAAAAGGTCATTCCATTGGCAGCTGGATTCTGTAAGTTGGTGATGCCACTATTTCTTGGCGAACTTTGGTAAGTAATATGCCAACCAGTAGCAGGAATACTTCCAGTCATAACAACGGGAGAACTTCTGTAAATATTTTCTTCAATTGCACCAATACCATTTCCACCGTTTGGTCCCGTTCCACAATCAAGAGGATTGTTTCCCGAAGCAGCAGTACAAGTTGGAGAAATATCTGTTTTGTTAACAAAAGTTACCGGAACTGTGGTGATTGTTGGGTGTCCCCAAACTGATAAGTTGACTTGTGTATTGTTTACACCAATATCATTACAGTCTCTATATGTTTTAAGTTCAAATACATATTCGCCATTTCCTTGACATTGCCATGTGATTTCGCCTCCTAATAATTGAGCATAAGAAATGCTGCTAGAAAGGGAAATTCCTAACAGAATAAGAAACAATGATACTATTAATTTTTTCATCCGTATAAAAAGGTGTAAATCTATCTAATATTATAACGAGTAGAACGATTTTACGTTGCTTTTTTATCTATTTATAATTGGGAAAACAGGGAAGACCTTGCTTTTATCGCACACTTTAGAATTGTCAGTAAGGAAAGAGCTCCTGAACTTGCTGTGGAAATTACTTTCTCACCCAATATTGTGTTCTGTAAAACCAACCCAGGTATCCGCGAACTGCTAGTTTATTGTCGTTTTCCAACCAGAATTTCGCATCGTATAATTTTCCATTGTTTGGATCTAGAAGCTTCTTATTTCCCGACCACTCTTTTCCGGAAAACTGTAGCCCTGAAATAATTTCCATTCCTTGAACATGTTTGTTCTTTCGACTATCGTTACAAAGTTTACAAATAGCATCTTCATAGGGAATGTCAAGGTTGTGAAGTTTGATAATTTTACCGTAGAGTTTTCCGTCCTTGATATAAAGCTCAACTTCTGATTTTAACTGTCCGTCGCTATCATCGTACGTTTTCCAAACTCCTTCAATGCTTTGTGAATAAGTTATAAAACTAAATAGGGTCACGATTAAAATCAAGAAGTATTTCATCATCTATGTGTTATTGTTTAAATTTAAACGTATAAATCTATCTATTATTATAAGTAAATGAATGATTCTGTCTTTCATCTTTATCTCTTTCAGTTTTCAATTTGTAAAGTTTATCCTAAATCCTTTTGTGCTCCTTTATATCTTTTTAAATTTGTAGTGATTGAGCTTTGTTTATTTTTAACCTTATAATAATTGTTTTTTTACTTGAAGTAAGTCAATATGTACAGGAAAATTAATTTGTTTTTACAGCGTTTTCTCAAGAAATCAACAATATTTAAAACCTTGTTTAATATTTCTCCAATGTATAGAAGAACAAGTGGGAGAATAATGGAAGCAACGGAAGACATGTCAAGAGTAAAGGTGAGAATTAAGTTTTCCTGGAAGAATGTTAATTACAATGGGAGTATGTTTGGTGGAAGTATGTCTGCTGCAACGGATCCGATATTTATGATTCAGTACAACGAACTGCTAGGAGGAGAATATGTTGTTTGGGACAAAACGGCAAAAATACAGTTTAAGCGACCGGCAAAACAAGATGTCTGGGCAGACTTTATTGTGGATGTAGCGGAACTAGATGAAATAAAGCAACTTGTTGCGGAAAATGGTTCTTACACTTTTTTCAAATCGGTTAATTTAACGGGTAAAGACAAGCGAATGATTTTTGCAACTGTTGAAAAAGAAATTTATATTGCCTCTCGAGAGCATTATAAGCAGCGAAAAGCGGAAAAAGAAGCTCAAAAAGTCGCTGATTTAAATTAGGAAACAATTAAAACACGATGGATAGTATTTTGATATTGATGTTGTTGGGGCTAGGAATAGGAACAATTGGAACCTTAATTGGTGCTGGTGGCGGTTTTATTCTTGTTCCAGTACTAATCATTCTTTATCCCGATATGGGCCCTGAAACAATTACAGCTATTTCCTTAGCTATTGTTGCGTTGAACGCCTTTGTTGGTTCGGTAGCCTATTTAAGAAAGGGGAGAGTGGACTTTAAAGCGGGAGTTATCTTTGCTGCTGCTACCATTCCTGGTTCTATCATTGGTGTTTATGTGAATAAATTTATTCCAAGAGAGAAATTCGATATTATTTTCGGAATAGTCTTAATTGCCTTGGCTATTTTCTTGTTTTTTAGTGGTGGAAAAAAGAAAGGAACCATTCTTAGTAAAATAAAACCGAGCAATACCTATCAAAAAAAGATGGATAAGAGTGGTGTTGTTTATGAATATGCATATAATCTTAAACGTGGAGTTCTTATTGCTGTTTTCATTGGCTTTTTCTCTCCTTTACTTGGGATAGGTGGTGGTGTAATACACGTTCCTGCGATGACAGAAATCTTGAGTTTCCCCGTCCATATAGCAACAGCTACTTCCCAGTTTATACTTGCTATAATGGCGGCTGTGAGCGTAGTTGTTCATTATTTTGAGGGAAGTTATGATAATCCACAAACAATTAAACTGATGTGGGGGTTAGGAGTGGGAATCATTCCTGGCGCTATGATTGGTGCGAGAATATCTTCCCTTGTAAAAGGAAAAGTTATTATTCGTGTTCTTTCTATTTCCCTTGTGATTATTGGGATAAAAATTTTAACGTCGGCTATTTTTTAGGTGAAATAAAAAGGTGAAATAAAAAAGCCACTTGATATAAATCAAATGGCTTAGTCAGTTTTGAATAAGTATGTTTATTTCTTAAACTCCATTATTGTTTTTTCGATAATCGCTACACACTCCATTAATTCCTTTTCTGTCATCACCAACGGTGGCGCAAAACGAATGATGTTACCATGTGTTGGTTTGGCAATTAATCCATTGTCTTTCATTGCGATACATAAGTCCCAAGCAGTTGTACTTTCAGGGGTATCATTGATTAAAATAGCATTCAACAATCCTTTACCTCTAACTTTCGTTACAAGATCTGTTTGTCCAATAATTCTGTTCATTTCTTTTCTGAACAATTGTCCTAAAACCTCCGCTTTCTCCGCTAAGTTTTCGTTTTCAATTACTTCTAATGCAGCAACTCCAACTCTAGCAGCCAATGGGTTTCCACCGAAAGTAGAGCCGTGTTGACCAGGTTTGATTACTCCCATGATTTCGTCGTCTGCTAAAATTGCAGAAACGGGTAAAACTCCACCAGAAAGTGCTTTTCCTAAAACAAGGATGTCAGGTCTAACGTTTTCGTGGTCACAAGCCAATAACCTACCTGTTCTTGCGATTCCTGTCTGAACTTCGTCAGCGATAAATAAAGCATCGTATTTTGTACAAAGCTCACGTACCTTTGTTAAGTATCCTTCGTCTGGAACATATACTCCAGCTTCACCTTGAATTGGTTCAACTAGGAAACCAGCGATGTTATCTTGTTGTAATGCTTTTTCTAAAGCGTCTGTATCGTTGTATGGTATTCTTATAAAACCAGGTGTGTAAGGTCCGAAACTTTTTCTAGCATCTTCGTCGTTCGAGAAAGAAATAATCGTTGTCGTTCTACCGTGGAAGTTGTTCTCACAAATAATAATTTGTGCTTTGTCTTCTGCAATTCCTTTGCGTTCGTATGCATATTTACGACAAACTTTAATAGCCGTTTCAACAGCTTCCGCTCCTGAATTCATTGCCAATACTTTGTCGTAACCGAATACCTCAGTTACTTTCTTTTCGAATGGTCCTAAAGTATCGTTGTAGAAAGCACGAGAAGTCAATGTTAAAATATCAGCTTGTTCTTTCAATGCTCCTACGATATGTGGGTGACAGTGTCCTTGATTAACAGCAGAGTATGCAGATAGAAAGTCGTAGTAATGTTTCCCTTCTACGTCCCATACGTGTACACCTTCACCTTTTGCCAAAACAATTGGAAGTGGATGATAGTTGTGCGCTCCGTATTTCGCTTCCATTTCTATATAATCTTCGGAAGATAATTTTTCTGTTGATGTATTCATGCTAACGTTTTTTAATTTTTTTAGAACAGAGACAATAGGTCTCCTAACCTACAAATTTAAGGAAAAATCTTAGTTTTTATGGAAAATTGCAGATGAATATTTATAAAGTTTGTTTAAAGTAAACAAAGAATTATCCAGTAATATCTTTCAATTTATGCTTGAAAGCTTGCTCAAATTTCTCTATTTTCGGTCGAATTACGTAAAAGCAGTAACCTTGGTCTGGATTATTGTTGTAATAATCCCAATGGTCTTTCTCTGCTTTATAAAAGGAAGTTAAAGGTGTTATTTCTGTAACAATAGGTTTGCTATAAGCTCCTGTTTGTTGCAATTTCTCTTTGTACTCTTTTGCTAGTTTTCGTTGATTTTCATCATGATAAAATACGGCCGAACGGTATTGTTCACCTACATCATTACCTTGTCGATTTAAGGTTGTTGGGTCGTGCGAAAACCAAAATATCTCTAATAATTCATCAAAACTTATTATTTCGTCATCGTAGCTAACTCTTAAAACCTCAGCATGTCCAGTTCTGCCTTCGCATACTTCTCTATAGGCTGGGTTTTTAATATGTCCACCAGCATATCCTGGTATCACTTCCAATACTCCTTTTAGTTGTTTGAAAATAGGTTCAGAGCACCAAAAACATCCATTCCCAAAAGTTGCTTCCTTAATTGCCATAACTCACTTTGTTTTTTACAAAGATATTAATTCAAATAAGCTTGGTTAGCTTGTCTGTTTCTTTTTTCTTCGGAAATATAGCAAAGCAGCTAAAACCCCTAAGCTTGTTAAAGAAATTAGAACCCAATTATTGAATATATTTTGAAAATTATTTAACTTACTTAGTAATTGGCCTTCCCGGTTGATGCTGGATCCAATTTGCTCTTCCACATCTTGTTCATAGCTTAAGTTAATCAGTTTTGAATTGTCTTTCATTTGCATTCTTGATAACTCTTCCTGTAATTCAATGATTTCCATAAGTACTCCAATGTGACTGTCTTTTAATCCTAAGACAGAATAAATAGAGGATTGCTGATGTAAGGCATCTTTTTTCAATCCTAAAAAATTTTCAGCATTTGCTACATCAATTGCTTTTTTATTATAAACTATTGCAGAGTCCAAGCTTTTTAATTCTAAATAAAAATCTGCGAGATTGAAATAACCTTCGCCTTCTTTAAAACGATGTCCCTGTTCAATTCTATATTCTACCGCTAGCTTAAAATATTCTTCTGACCGTTTGTAGTTCTCAGAAAAGAATTCTGCGATTCCAAGGTTGGTATATGCGCTAGCAATCTTATTGTGACTACCTGTGGCAAGTCCATATTTCATTGAAGTGATGAAGTTTTCTATTGCCAATTGAATTTCATCTTTATTCATGTAGTTTTCTGCCAATAAACTGTATGATCTACTAAGCTTAACAAGATTTCTGTTCTTTGAGTAAAACTCTATTGTTTCTAGGATTTTTTCTTCGGCACTGTCGTAGTCTTTATTAGCCATATCTATGTTTGCCAGATTAACAAGCACCGACATTTCATACTTCCTATCATTTGTTCTTACAGTTATATTCTTAGAAATTGCTAAAGCTTCTTCATAGTGGGAGGAGGCAGCTTTGAATTCTCCTCTTCTATAATGAATGTTACCTAGTAAGGTTATGGGGTCGATAAGCATGGTGTCGATATCCATGTTTTTATAGATATTCAATGCAAGTTGTATTTTATCTTTTGCTTCTTTATAATAACTGTTCTTGTATAAGGTCCAACCCAATGTGAACGATGAAACTGCAATTGCGAATGAGTTATTTTCTTTAACTCCCAATTTATGTAAATCCTTTATAAAATAGAGTAATGTATCATTGTGTTTAACATTAGACTTGGAATACATTGCTGCGTTTTTACCATGTATATTATAAAGGAATTCTGCTTTCTCCTGTACGGATGTTGTTTGAGTATAGGGTGTGAAATCAACAAGGGCAGATCCATCTTTTTGAGCAGAAGTAAATGAAAAGCCTGTAATTATTATAAAAGTTGATAAAAGTGACAATCCCTTCACCTTTAAAAGAGATAGGTTTTTCAAAGATGTTTTCCTTGAGTTTTTATATAATGACTTTGTTGAAGCTTGAAGCATAATAGTTAATGGAATATGTGTAGTATTTTCTTTCATTCAGCAGTGAGTAAAATTATATATTTTTCTTTCTTTTCTTTCTTCTATATATGTAGAATACAACTAAAAGTAGGACAATTAAATTTGCAACGAAAATTACTCTGCTAGTTTTTGGATTTATAAGTGCACTTTGATTCTCATCTAGCCTATTAGCTTCAAAGTCTGAAGTGTCAATCATTTCAATGTCGTTTTGTTTGAATCCAATTTCAGCCGAAGCATTTCTACTTTCTATTTCTGATTTTGAAATGGCTTCCTGTAATTCAATCATTTTTTGTAAGACCTCCTCTTGAAGATCTTTTTGACCAATAGTCTCATAAACAGATGCTATTTGGTGAAGCGCTTCTTTTTTCAAACCTAAAAAGTTTCCTTTTTCTGCATATTCAATCGTTTTGTAATAGTTGCTGAAAGCAGAATCTACGTATTGAGGTTCCTCTAGGGTAGTATAGTAGTCTGCCAAATTATAATATGCTTCTGCTATTTTGTAAATTGAACCATCTTTTATTCGATAGTTTAGTGCTAATTTAAAATACTCTCCTGTACGCTCAAGGTTGCCTGAATAAAATTCTGCGATTCCTAAATTCGTATAAGCATTAGCAATAAATAAAAAATCATCTATAGCTAGACTGTACTCTGTAGCTTTGATAAAGTTTTCTATCGCTGCTTGATGTTCGTTTTTAGCCATATAAGCCTCCCCTATGATTCCATATGCATTTGATAGTTTCGGTAGAGATCTTCGTTCAGAGAAGAAATCAACTACTTCCAGTGCTTGTTTAATGGCTTTGTCATTGTGTCCATATGCTAATTCTATTTTTGAAAGATTCAACTGAGCGAACATTTCAAATTTTAAATCACCTGTTTTTTCTGAAATTATTTTCCCATGCTCCAATGCTTTTTCATGGAGTTTTTTCGCGTTCGACAATTCGCCTTTAAAGTAATAGATATTTCCCAGTAAACTTACAGGTTCAATCATTAATGAGTCTTGATCTCTACTGTCTAAAACGTTGATTGTATACTGCAGCCATTGTTCCGCTTCATTGTATTGTTGTTTGTTGTAGAAAAAACGTCCATAGACAAAAGCAGCATAACTAATAGGAAGAAGGTTTTTTTCTTGTACTCCTACAGAATAGATGTCTTTGATAAAAAATAAGAGCGTGTCGGAGTCAATGTTTTCTGCCCCAGATTTATAGATGAATTCATCGTAGAAAACAACGATTTTTTGATCATTCGTTTTTGCATTCAAATAAGTAGCAAAGTCAATTCCTTTTTGTGGTTGTTCTGTACTGTAAACATCGAAAATTGAAAAAACAATCGATGTCAATACGAGAACAAACAGATTGAGGTACTTCATCTCTTTTTCTTTGTTTTAATAAAATTGGTTGAATATACTATTATTTTTTGAATATTAGATTATAGCGTCCAGAAATTCACTTCAAAATTGAATTACTGCCTGACTTGTTAATTAAAATCAAATAATTGAGTTAAGTCACCTTTATTACTTTGAATTAGGAGATGATTTACTATCTTTGTAGGATATATTTAAAAACGATTTTATTACGGCAAATGCACATTACAAAGTCCCTGTAGCGGTTAATGAACCAATTAATACATACGAGCCAAACTCTAAAGAAGTCAATTCTTTAATTGGAAAGTATAAAGAAATGTACAACCAAGAACCAGTTGATGTTCCTATGTATATTGGTGGAAAGGAAGTGAGAACTACAAGTAAGAAAAACCTTACGTCTCCTCAAGATCATCAAAAGGTATTAGGGTATTATAATATTGGTGAAAAAACGCACGTTGAAGACGCTATTAAAGCAGCTTTAGAGGCAAAAGAAGCATGGGCGAATTTCCCTTGGGAAGAGCGTGCAGCAATTTTCTTAAGAGCTGCGGAATTAATTTCTGGACCTTATAGAGATAAGATTAATGCAGCGACAATGCTAGGACAGTCTAAGAATGTTTTTCAAACTGAGATTGATGCAGCTTGTGAATCAGCCGACTTTTTAAGATTTAACGTACAGTATATGTCGGAAATCTATGCAGAACAACCAATTTCTTCAAAAGGAACTTGGAATAGAACCGAATGGAGTCCTTTGGAAGGATTCGTTGCGACAATTACACCGTTTAACTTTACGGCAATTGCTTTAAATTTACCATCTGCACCAGCAATGCTTGGAAACGTAGTGGTATGGAAGCCGGCGACAACACAAATATATTCGGCTAACGTGATTATGGAGATTTTCATGAAAGCGGGACTTCCTGCAGGTGTTATCAATATGGTAACAGCTAGTGGTAGTGACTTTGGAGATGTAGTGTTTAAGCACAAAGATTTTGCTGGATTACATTTTACAGGTTCAACTGGTGTTTTCCGTCATTTATGGAAAGAAATCTCAAACAACCTGGAAAATTATAGATCTTACCCTCGTATCGTTGGAGAAACTGGTGGAAAAGACTTTATAATGGTTCATAAAACCTCTGATGCTAAAGAAGTAGCTACAGCAATCGCTCGTGGTGCTTTCGAATTCCAAGGACAGAAATGTTCTGCTGCATCTAGAGCTTATGTCCCAACTAATATTTGGCCAGAAGTTAAAGCTGCTGTTATTGAACAAGTGAACTCATTTAAAATTGGTTCTCCCGAAGATACTTCTAACTTTATTAATGCTGTTATCGATGAAAAAGCATTTGATAAAATTGCAGAATACATCGACTACGCTAAAGCAAGTTCAGATGCTGAAATTATAGCAGGTGGTACTTACGATAAATCAAAAGGATACTTTATTAGTCCAACTGTAATTGTTACATCAAACCCGAAATTCAGAACAATGTGTGAAGAAATTTTCGGCCCTGTGATGACAATTTATGTTTACGATGAAGATAAATACGAAGAGACATTGACGTTAGTGGATGAAACTTCAGAATACGCTTTAACTGGTTCAATTTTTAGTAATGACCGATACGCTACTAATTTAGCGATTAGGAAATTGGAAAATGCAGCTGGTAACTTCTA
>Ga0079223_10002024_pt1 | contig 12429 bp, 13 predicted proteins | sample Stecom2011_FD_75072 | JGI IMG/M metagenome (GOLD analysis project Ga0079223, IMG submission 75072) | Agricultural soil microbial communities from Utah to study Nitrogen management - Steer compost 2011 | ecosystem: Environmental > Terrestrial > Soil > Agricultural land | place: USA: Utah...
ATCCCACCATCGTGGAGAACATCGGCGTGCTGGCGGGCCATTTTGCCCAGGCCGACAGCCTGCTCTATGACCTGGGCTGCTCCCTGGGCGCCGTTACCCAGGCGCTGCGTCGACACGTGCGGGCCGAGCGCTGCGAAGTGATCGCCGTGGACAATTCGGCGGCCATGGTGGAGCGCTGCCGCGAATACCTGCAGGCCCAGGACGCCATGTTCCAGGAACTGCTGCCGGCCCGGGTGCTGGAAGCCAATATCCTGCAGCTCGACTACCAGCCCTGCTCGCTGGTGGCCATGAACTTCACCCTGCAGTTCGCGCCCCGCGCCCAGCGTCCCGAATTGCTGGCCCGCATTCGTCAAGCGCTGCTGCCCGGCGGCGCGCTGATTCTCTCCGAGAAGCTGTGCTTCGAGGATGCCGAGCAGCAGGCCCTGCTCACCGACCTGCACCTGGACTTCAAGCGCGCCAATGGCTACAGCGAGCTGGAAATCGCCCAGAAGCGCAGCGCCATCGAGCATGTCATGCAGCCCGACACCCTGGAACAGCATCGGCAACGCCTGCTCGCCGCCGGCTTCACCCGGGTGGTGCCCTGGTTCCAATGCCTCAATTTCGCCTCGCTGATCGCCCTGCCATGATGGATTTCACCGCCCTGGTCCGGGCGCTGTCCGGCACCCCGCTGTCTGCCTGGGCGGAACAGCTGCCCCGGCAGTTTGCCGAGAAGCTTGCCCGCGGCCACGGCGACCTGCCGCGCTGGCAGCAGGCCCTGGCGGACCTGCCCGCATTGCAGGCCCGTTCCGTCGAGCTGGCCGAGCGCTTCGCCCTCGATGGCGATTGCGACGACACGCAACGTGATCGGTTGCGCGCCGCGCTCATGGCCCTGTCCCCCTGGCGCAAGGGGCCGTTCGAGCTGTTCGGCATCCATCTGGATACCGAATGGCGCTCGGACTGGAAGTGGGCACGGGTCGCGCCGCATCTGGACCTGCGCAACAAGCGTGTGCTGGATGTGGGCTGCGGCAACGGCTACTACATGTGGCGCATGCTGGGCGCCGGCGCCGACTGCGTGATCGGAGTGGACCCCAGCTGGCTGTTCTTCTGCCAGTTCCAGGCCATGGCCCACTACCTGCCGCAGCGCCCGGTCTGGCACCTGCCGTTCACTCTCGAGGAACTGCCCGCCGGCCTGCAGGGCTTCGACTGCGTGTTCTCCATGGGTGTGCTCTATCACCGCCGCTCGCCCATCGACCACCTGCTGGCCCTGCAGGACTGCCTGGTGCGCGGCGGCGAGCTGGTGCTGGAGACCCTGGTCATCGAGGGAGACGAGAACGCAGTGCTGGTGCCGGAGGACCGCTACGCCCAGATGCGCAACGTCTGGTTCCTGCCCTCGGTGCCCGCACTGGAGCGCTGGCTGCGCCGCGCGGGCTTCGTCGACGTGCGCTGCGTGGACGTGAGCACCACCATCGTGGACGAGCAGCGCAGCACCGAGTGGATGCGCTTCCAGTCCCTGGTCGATTTTCTCGATCCGCTCGACCCCGGTCGTACCCGGGAAGGCCTGCCGGCGCCGCGCCGGGCCGTCATGCTGGCTCGCCGACCGTGATGCTCATCCCAGCCGTGGGCTCATGACCTGATTCGCCGCTTTTGTGGCCGAAACAATGGCATACTGCCATCGGCTTTTTCGGCAAACTGCCCTTGCGTAACCCCACAAATAACAACGAAATACCATGGACCGGATCATTCAGCGCTTCTGGCGGCGCCTGCGCACCGACCCTCCCTTCGCCATCCTGAGCCTGATGGGCCTGTTCGGTATCCTCGGGGTGTCACCCTTCATCGTCTTCCGGGCCATGGAAGGCAACCATGTGGTTGCCGTCGCCGACACCATCATGGTGCTGACCACCATCGGTTCGGTGATCTTTGCCTGGGTCACCCACGACACCGCCCGCGCGGGCATCCTGCTGGTCTGCATCTTCTCCATCGTGGCCGTGCTCGTCTCGCTCAGCATCGGCATCAACGGTGTGTTCTGGGTGTATCCCCTGATCCTGACCAACTTCTTCCTGGCGCCGCCGCGCATCGCCCTGAGCGTCTCGCTGCTGCTGCTCGCCACACTGACCGGGCACGCCCTGCTGTATCCCGGCATGCTGTTCGAGGACTACCGGCAGATGGTGTCCTTCCTGGTGACGGCCATGATGGCCGGCACCCTCACCTACATCTTCGCGTCCCGCGCCAGGAAGCAGCAGGAAAAACTGCAGTCCCTGGCCATTCAGGACCCCTTGACCGGTGCGCGCAATCGGCGGGCCATGAACGAGGACCTGCAAGTGATCTGCGCGCGCCTGAAGCGCCATCAGTTGCCCCAGGCGCTGATGGTCATGGACCTGGACCACTTCAAGCAGATCAACGACCGTTACGGCCATCCGGCCGGGGACCAGGTGCTGATCGACTTCGTGGCCCTGGTGCGGCGCTGCACGCGCAGCAGCGACATGCTGTACCGCTTTGGCGGTGAGGAGTTCCTGCTGCTGTTGCCGGACACCGATCTGCCCGGGCTGCGCAAGGCGGCCCAGCTCCTGCAAGCCCGGGTTCGCCAGCAGCTGGTCGGCCCCGGCGGCACGGTCACCGTGTCCATCGGTGGCGCCATGCTGCGTCCGGACGAGGACTGGAACAGCTGGCTGCAGCGCGCCGACGCCTGCCTCTATCGGGCCAAGGGCAGCGGGCGCGACTGCATCATTCTGGACTGCGAGCTGACGCCAGCAGACCTGCAGGACGTGCAGGCCTGATCACTGCTGCTGCAGCATACTCATGGCCATGCGCAGTGCGCCGCTCAGGTCCTGGTCGGACTGGATATCCGCGCGCGGATCCAGGCCCAGCCTGGCGAAGACAGGAATGCTGGTCCAGTCCAGCTCGTTCAGCGGATGGCGGGTTCCCGCATGGCTCTGCAGGATGGCGACCTGAACGATGTCCGCATAATCCACCGCGGCCGAGACGCGGGTGAAGTCCCGGACCTGCACCGGCACCTCGACGATGGCCTCGGGGAATTCCCACGTGCGCAGGATGCGCTCGCCAAGCTGCGGATGCAGGCGTTCGATCACGTGCTCAAGGGAGGCCGGATCATCGAGCAGCAGGTCGTTTTCCTCGGCATAGGTCAGCACGGGCAGCACACCGATCTGATGCACCAGGCCGGCCAGCGTCGCCTGGTCCGGCTGCAGTCGCGTGAAGTGGCGACACAGCACCTGACTGATGGCGGCGATCTCCGTGGTCTTTTCCCAGACCTCGCGCAGACGCTGGTCGACCAGCTCATGGGTCGCCTGGAACATCTGTTCCATGGCCAGGCCAATGGCCAGGCTGCAGGTGTAGTTGATGCCCAGCCGATCAATGGCTGCCTGCAGGTCGGTGATCTCCCGGTTGCCGCGCAACAGGGGGCTGTTGGCCACCTTGATCAGGCGCGCGGCCAGCGCCGCGTCGTTGCTGATCACCCGGCTCAGGGCATGGGTGCCGATATTGGGATTCTCGGCCGCCTCGCGCACGCGGATGGCCACCTCCGGCAGGGTTGGCAGGATCAGCGCATCATCATCGATGGCTTGAAGCAACTCTTCCTCGATCCGATCGATAAGCTGGCTCACGTACTTCGTCCCCGTTGTCAGCGTTGAATTTCCCTTTCCGCATCCAGGCGGTAAGGCAGATCCAGTACCTGCAGGAGCGCCCCGTCGGCGCTACCCAGATGCAGGCGGCCATCTACTACCGCATCTTCCTGCACCACGGCGAGCAATTCCACCTGCTCGCCGGCGGAGGCGGCCAGGACCACCTCGCCCACGCTGCTGCCATGCACCGGCGAGAACAGCGGACTGCCCGGCGCCGGCGCCACGGCCACCGGCGCAACCAGACGATGCATGCGCCGTTTCAGGCGCCCCAGATACTGCATGCGGGCGACGATTTCCTGGCCGGTGTAACAGCCCTTGCGGAAACTCACCCCGTCCAGCGCCTGCAGGTTGATCATCTGCGGCACGAACAGCTCGCGGGTGGCGGCGAACACCTGACCGATGCCGGCCCGCACCTGGGCCAGCAGCCAGCGATCGAGCGGCGCCTGCGGCAGGCGCGCGGTCAGTTGCTCGCGCAGCGCTTCGCCGCGCTCGGCCGGCGCCCAGAGCTCGACACGCCCGTCGGACAGGCGCACGGCCAGCAGCCCGTCGCGCTCGGCCAGGCTGTTGGCCTCGCCTGGCAACGTCAGACCCAGCTCGGCCAGCGTGTCCTCCGCGCCACACAGGCCGAAACGCGCCCACCGGGAAGTCTCGTCCTCCAGACGGGTGCCGCGGGAGAACACCGCGTACTTCTTCAGGTCCGCCAGTTGCGGCTCGACCAGCTCCCGGTCCATGGCCAGCAGGAAGCCGTCGCCCTGCGGCAGGATGCGGAAGCTGGATTGCATGCGGCCCTTGGGCGTGCAGCGCGCGCCCAGGCCGGCACGCCCGTTCAGATAGTCGATGTTGCAGGTCAGCTGGCCCTGCAGGAACTTGCCGGCGTCCGTCCCGCGCACGGCAAGCACCCCTTCGTGGGTCAAGGGGCTGAAGAATGCGGATTCGGCCATGAGGGTGCTCGGCTCAAGATGAGGGAAAGGACAGATCATAGAGGGGCGGCCGGGCCTTGTCAGCGGGTGGCCCCCCGTGACCGGCTCGCTATAATGCCGCCCTCTCTGCTCAGGAGCCCTCGCATGGCCGACGATATCGAACTCAAGCGTCTTTTCTGGCACAGCCGTCGCGGCATGCTGGAACTGGATGTACTGCTGGTGCCCTTCGTGGAGGAGGTGTACCCGACCCTGGATCCGGAGGACCAGGCGCGCTACCGCAAACTGCTGGAGTGCGAGGACCAGGACATGTTCGTCTGGTTCATGCAGCGCGGGGAGCCGGAAGACGCCGACCTGCGCCGCATCGTCAACATGATCCTGGACCGTGTCCAGCCCAAGTGACGCCTTCGAATGCCGCTGGCGGCCCTCGCGGCTGATGCTGGCGGCCTACCTGCTGGCCCAGGGCCTGGCGCTGCTGGCCCTGGCGCTGGCGGACCTGCCCTTGTGGGCCCGCCTTCTCGGCCTGCTGCTGTGCGGCCTGCATGCCCTGCACACCCTGCCCCGACACATCCTGCTCAGCGCCCCGGCAGCGGTTCATGGCCTGCGCCGTGACGCCACCGGCTGGCAGGTGCTGAGTCGGGCGCGGGGCTGGCAGCCGGCACGCCTGCTGACCGACAGCCTGGCCTGGCCCGGTCTCATCGTGCTGCGCTACCGCCGCCCCGGTCGCTGGTTCTCCGAAAGCCTGTGCATTCCTCGTGACGCCCTGCCGGCCGACCAGCATCGGCGTCTGCGCCTGCGCCTGAAGTTCAGCCGCAACCGCTGGGCATCACCCGGTTAGTCATATCCACGGAACCCGCCTCGCCACGGCAGCTCCATCCAAGGGTGCCCGTCATCCTGACCATGGAGAACGCCCATGCGCGCACTGACCTACCATGGCGCTCACGATGTGAGAGTCGAGGACGTACCCGACCCCAAGCTGCAGCAGCCGGACGACATCATCCTGCGCGTCACCGCCACGGCCATCTGCGGCTCGGACCTGCACCTGTACCACGGCAAGATTCCGGAAACCCGCGACGGCGACATCTTCGGCCACGAGTTCATGGGCATCGTCGAGGAAGCAGGTGCGGGGGTGACCGCGCTGCGGCCGGGTGACCGGGTCGTCGTACCCTTCGTGATTGCCTGCGGCGACTGCTTCTTCTGCCAGATGAACCTGCACGCCGCGTGCGAGACCACCAACCCCTCGCGAGGCGCCATCCTCAACAAGAAGCAGATTCCCCCGGGCGCGGCGCTGTTCGGCTACAGCCACCTGTATGGCGGCGTTCCCGGCGGCCAGGCCGAATTCGTGCGGGTGCCCAAGGCCAACACCGGGCCGTTCAAGGTGCCCACGGCCCTGCCCGACGAACGCGTGCTGTTCCTCAGCGACATCCTGCCCACCGGCTATCAGGCCGCGCTGAATGCCGGACTGAAGGCGGGCTCCAGCGTGGCCATCTACGGCGCCGGCCCGGTGGGCCTGATGAGCGCCGCCTGTGCGCGCCTGCTGGGCGCGGAACAGGTCTTCATGGTGGACCAGTTCGCAAACCGCCTGCGCTTCGCCCAGGAGGCCTATGGTGTCATCCCCATCGATTTCACCCGGGACGAGGACCCCGCAGCCACCATCATCGAACAGACCGCTGGCTGTCGGGGTGTGGATGCGGCCATCGACGCGGTCGGCTTCGAGGCCAAGGGCAGCACCACGGAAACCGTGCTGGCCACCCTCAAGCTGGAAACCAGCGTCGGCAAGGTGCTGCGCCAGTGCATCGCCGCCGTGCGGCGGGGTGGAGTGGTCAGCGTTCCGGGGGTCTATGCCGGTTTCCTGCACGGCTTCCTGTTCGGCGACGCCTTCGACAAGGGCCTGACATTCAAGATGGGCCAGACCCATGTCCAGGCGCTGCTTCCGGAGCTGCTGGAGCATATCGAGCAGGGACGTCTGTCGCCCGATATCATCATCAGCCATCGCCTGCCGCTGGCCGAGGCGGCCAGCGGGTACGAGCTGTTCGACAAGCACCAGGACGAGTGCCGCAAGGTGATCCTGCTGCCCTGACCCCTCAGGGCACGAGGATGGTGTCGACGGCCTCGGGCAGCATCTCCGGGTAGTCCAGCGTGTAGTGCAGACCGCGGGATTCCTTGCGCTGCAGCGCCGAGCGGATCATCAGGTCGGCCACCAGCGCCAGGTTGCGCAGCTCGATCAGGTCGCGGGTGACCCTATAGTTCGAGTAGAACTCGTCGATCTCGGCGAGCAGCAGCTTGACCCGGTGCTGGGCGCGCAGCAGACGCTTGGTGGTGCGCACGATGCCCACGTAGTCCCACATGAAGCGCCGCAGTTCCTCCCAGTTGTGGGCGATGATCACGTCCTCGTCCGAATCGGTGACCTGGCTGGCGTCCCAGGCCGGCAGCGCCTGCGGCACCTCCGTGTCGTCCAGCTTGGCCAGCATGTCCTCGGCCGCCGACCGGGCGTACACGAAGCATTCCAGCAGCGAGTTGCTGGCCATGCGGTTGGCGCCGTGCAGGCCGGTGAAGCTGGACTCGCCGATGGCGTACAGGTCCGGCACATCGGTGAGTCCGTGCTGGTCCACCACCACGCCCCCGCAGGTGTAGTGCGCCGCCGGAACTACCGGAATGGGCTGGCGCGTGATGTCAATGCCGAATTCCAGGCAGCGCTCGTAGACAGTCGGGAAATGCTCACGGATGAACGCGGCCGGCTTGTGGCTGATGTCCAGATAGACGCAATCGATGCCCAGGCGCTTCATCTCGTGGTCGATGGCCCGAGCGACCACGTCGCGGGGCGCCAGCTCGGCGCGCGCGTCGAAGCGCGGCATGAAGCGCTCTCCGCTGGGCAACCTGAGCAGCGCGCCCTCGCCCCGCAGGGCCTCGGTGATGAGGAAGTTCTTGGCCTGCGGGTGATACAGGCAGGTGGGATGGAACTGGTTGAACTCCAGGTTGCCGACCCGACAGCCGGCGCGCCAGGCCATGGCGATGCCGTCGCCGGTGGCGCCGTCCGGGTTGCTGGTGTACAGGTAGACCTTGGCGGCCCCACCACACGCCAGCACCACGAAGCGCGCCGCGAAGGTATCCACCTCACCGCTGGCGCGGTTCAGCACATAGGCGCCCAGGCAGCGTCGTCCCGTACGCCCCAGCTTGTGCTCGGTGATCAGATCCACCGCCACGCGGTCTTCCAGGAGCTCGATGTTCGGTAGCTGACGCGCCTTGCCCAGCAGGGTGTCGAAGATCGCCGCCCCGGTGGCGTCGGCGGCGTGAATGATGCGCCGGTGGCTGTGCCCGCCCTCGCGGGTCAGGTGAAAGGCGAAGCCACTGTCCTCGTCCGGAGATTCCTCCCGGGTGAAGGGCACCCCCTGGTCGATCAGCCACTGGATGGCGGTGCGACTGTTCTCCACGGTGAAGCGTACTGCCTCGACGTTGCACAACCCGGCACCGGCGACCAGGGTGTCCTGCACATGGGAATCCACCGTATCCCGGTCGTCGAGCACGGCGGCCACGCCGCCCTGGGCGCGAGGCGTGGAACCGTCGCCCAGCGGCCCCTTGCTGAGGACCGCGATGCGCAGGTTGTCCGGCAGCATGAGAGCCAGGGAGAGGCCGGCAGCACCGCTGCCTATGATCAGTACATCGTGCCCGAAATGCTGGCTCATGAAATGAATCCCGCTGAATGACCACGTCTAGTATATCGGTGGCCCGGTTGACACAATAGCGAGCGCGCGGAGGGGAATTTAACAGCATGCGGAACTTTTTGCCGAACCGGCTTTCCATAGCAGGATTGCCGCGTATGCCCTGCTCAGGCATGGCACGCGAACAGAAGCCCGACGACCAACAAAAACGGGGTGGCAAGCGCCGCCCGCACACCCTGCTGACTTTCTTTACGGGGGAGAACTTTTTGCATAACGCCTGGGTCTATCGACGTGAGCCAGACCGGCAGCCAGTGCAGTGGGAAAGATGCGGAGAGGAACTCGCATGCTGACCCAGGAGCAGGACCAGCAACTGGTCGAGCGCGTCCAGCGGGGTGACCGCCGGGCCTTCGACCTGCTGGTGATGAAGTACCAGCACAAGATCCTCGGATTGATAGTGCGCTTCGTGCATGACACCCATGAGGCACAGGATGTGGCTCAGGAAGCCTTCATCAAGGCCTACCGCGCCCTTGGCAATTTCCGCGGGGAAAGCGCCTTTTATACCTGGCTGTATCGCATCGCCATCAACACGGCCAAGAACCACCTGGTCGCGCGTGGCCGGCGTCCGCCGGACAACGATGTCAGCGCCGAGGATGCCGAGTTCTACGATGGCGATCATGCCCTCAAGGATATCGAGTCGCCCGAGCGCGCGATGCTGCGGGACGAAATCGAGGCAACGGTGCACCGCACCATTCAGCAGTTGCCCGAGGACCTGCGCACGGCGCTGACCTTGCGCGAGTTCGACGGGCTGAGTTATGAGGACATTGCGAGCGTCATGCAGTGTCCGGTTGGAACCGTGCGCTCACGCATCTTTCGAGCGCGTGAGGTCATAGACAAGGCGTTGCAACCCCTGTTGCACGAGCAAACCTGAGACGGTGGGCGATGAGCCAAGAGAGGAAAGACATGAATCGTGAATCCCTGCGGGAATCGCTGTCCGCGGTGATGGATAACGAGGCGGATGAACTGGAGCTGCGCCGCGTGCTCGCCGCGAGCGGCGAACCGGAGCTGCAGGCCACCTGGTCGCGCTACCAGATCGCCCGCGCGGCCATGCGCGGCGAGTATTTCGCGCCCGGCCTGAACATCGCCGCCGGAGTCAGCGCCGCCCTGGCGGACGAGCCGGCACCGTCCCGCTCCCGCGCTGGCGCGCCCGTCTGGCGCGGCGTCGGTCGCGTGGCGATCGCCGCCTCCGTCACGCTGGCCGTGCTGGCAGGGGTACGGTTCTACAACCAGGACGCTCTGGACGGCGCGCAGATGGCCCAGCAGTCGGCAACGCCGGTCGCTCCCAGCATCGCACCTCAGGTGCAGGGCCCTGCGGTACTGGCCGGCTACAACCCCGGCGCCGACGCCACCCTGGCCATCCCGGCCGATCGCGAAGCATCGCTGAGCGTCGGAGATCAGCGCCTGCTCGACTATGTTCGGCAGCATGCCCGTCAGGCCGGCAGCGGCCCCGAGAGCATCCTGCCCCACGCACGGGCCGCCAGTCTGGAAAACCGCTGACAGGGAGTCGCATGCGCTTCATTCCATGCTTGTTGATCAGCGCATTGCTCAGTCCGCTGGCGCTGGGCGCAGAAAGCCAGAACTGGCTGCTGCGCCTGCAGGAGGCTGAGCAGCGCCAGGAGTTCCAGGGCGTCTTTGTCTACGAGCGCAATGGCAGCTTCTCCACCCACGAGATCCACCGGCAGGTGCGCGAGGGCCAGGTGCGCGAGCATATCCGGCAGCTGGATGGCGCCTTCCAGGAGAGCCTGCGCAACAATGGCAGCCTGGAATGCATCACCGGCCCGCGCCAGGAACGGCTCACCAGCGGCCGCGCCGATGGTCTGCGCCGCCTGGAGCCCCGCTCCCTGGCCCAGTGGTACGACATCCGCATGGTCGGTCTGTCGCGCGTGGCGGGCCGTGAAACCGTGATGCTGTCACTGCGCCCCCGCGACCAGCACCGTTACGGTTTCGAGCTGCACCTGGACCGCGAGACCGCCCTGCCGCTCAAGTCGCTGCTGCTCAACGAGAATGGCCAGCCGCTGGAACGCTTCCAGTACGTGGTCTTCGACCCCGCCGCCCAGCCCCGTCTGGAACCGCGGCCGAGCTGCACCCCGCCCACCAGCCTGAGTGCGCGACCGCTGGAGGAGAACACCTGGCGCTCGGAATGGCTGCCGGACGGCTTCACCCTGACCCGCATCGTCGAACAGCGCACCACCGCCGGGGATTCACCCGTGGCCTGGCTGGTGTATGGTGACGGCCTGGCGCGCTTTTCGGTATTCCTGGAGCCCTGGCATGAAGGGCTGGGCATCGACCAGCGCAGCCAGCTGGGGCCCACCGCCGCCGTATCGCGGAAGCTGGCCACCGATCAGGGCGACCTGCTGGTCACCGTGATCGGCGAGATTCCGCTGGGTACCGCCGAGCGCGTGGCGCTGTCGATTCGTTCCGGATCGGGAGTCGTTCTGCAGTGATCGAACAGGAAGGTCGCGTCGTGGCTGTCGAGCCCGGCGCCGTCTGGGTGGAAACCCTGCGCCGCAGCGCCTGCTCGGGCTGCGCGGCGCGTGCAGGCTGTGGCCAGGGGCTGATGAACAGCCTGGGCGTGGGCGAGCGTCGCGGACGCCTGCGCGCCCTGACCGACCTGCGGCTGCGGGTGGGCGACGCGGTTGCCGTCGGCGTGCCCGAGCACCTGATGCTGAGCAGTGCCATTCAAGTCTATCTCCTGCCCCTGCTGGGGCTGTTCGCCCTGGCGCTGCTGGCCCAGCAACTGGGCGCCTCCGAGCCCTGGGTGATCCTGTCCGGACTCGCCGGCCTGCTCGCCACCTGGATATACATTCGCCGGCGCAACCTGCGCACGGCCGAAGACCCGGCGCTGCAGCCTGTCGTGCTGCGCGCCTGTCCGAGCCTCCGGCCGGACCTTGTAGCTCTTGGCAAAGGGGAGTAAATCTTGAAAGCACATCTAAGGACCTATGCAGCCGTCCTCCTGCTGGTGCTGCTGGGCGGTCATGCGCTGACCGCCCAGGCGCAACTGCCGGACTTCACCAGCCTGGTGGAAGAGGCCTCGCCGGCCGTGGTCAACATCAGCACCCGCCAGAAGGTGCCGGCACGCGGCCATTCGCAGCTGATGATTCCCGACCTGGAAGGCCTGCCGCCACTGTTCCGTGAGTTCTTCGAGCGCAACCTGCCCCAGGTTCCACGCAACGGCCGCCAGCCCGAGGCCCAGTCGCTGGGCTCGGGCTTCATCATTTCCTCCGACGGCTACGTGCTCACCAACAATCACGTGGTCGCCGACGCCGACGAGATCATCGTGCGCATGTCCGACCGCAGCGAGCTGGAGGCCAAGCTGGTCGGCGCCGACCCGCGCAGCGACGTTGCCCTGCTGAAGATCGAGGGCAGGAACCTGCCCACCGTCAAGCTCGGCAAGTCCGAGAACCTCAAGGTGGGCGAGTGGGTGCTGGCCATCGGTTCGCCGTTCGGCTTCGACTACTCGGTGACCGCCGGCATCGTCAGCGCCAAGGGCCGCAGCCTGCCCAACGAGAGCTACGTGCCCTTCATCCAGACCGACGTGGCCATCAACCCCGGCAACTCCGGCGGCCCGCTGTTCAACCTGGACGGCGAGGTGGTGGGCATCAACTCGCAGATCTTCACCCGCTCCGGCGGGTTCATGGGCCTGTCCTTCGCCATTCCGATCACCGTCGCCCTGGACGTGGCCAACCAGCTCAAGGAGACCGGCAAGGTCAGCCGCGGCTGGCTCGGCGTGGTGATCCAGGAGGTCAACAAGGACCTGGCCGAATCCTTCGGCCTGGATCGGCCGGCAGGCGCCCTGGTGGCCCAGGTGCTGGAAGACGGCCCGGCGGCCAAGGGCGGCCTGCGGGTCGGCGACGTGATCCTGCGTCTGGACAACCATCCCATCGTGATGTCTAGCGACCTGCCGCACCGGGTCGGCGTGCTCAAGCCGGGGACCACCTCGCGCCTGGAAGTGATGCGTGACGGCAAGCGCCGCACCCTGAACGTGACCATCGGTGCCCTGCCCGATGACGAGGAGGCGGCCGTGCCGCGCACCAGCGGCGGCACCGAGCGCAGTGCCAATCGCCTGGGCGTGACGGTGACCGACCTCACCGAGGAGCAGCGCAGGAGCCTGGATCTGCAGGGCGGCGTGATCATCAAGGGCGTCCAGGGCGGACCAGCGGTGGCCATCGGCCTGCGCCCGGG
>Ga0079223_10002027_pt1 | contig 12423 bp, 11 predicted proteins | sample Stecom2011_FD_75072 | JGI IMG/M metagenome (GOLD analysis project Ga0079223, IMG submission 75072) | Agricultural soil microbial communities from Utah to study Nitrogen management - Steer compost 2011 | ecosystem: Environmental > Terrestrial > Soil > Agricultural land | place: USA: Utah...
AGCGAAATGGAGCGTATCAAGAATGACCCGAACTTACAGCATTTGATACAACAAGGGTAGAAGAAATGTTTAAAATAATCTAACTTCCTTGATGTCTTAATTTTGAAAGGTTTTAAATTACAACAACTTAAAAAACTGAATACTCTTTTTCATTAACTTTGCTGTATGAGGAGAGTACTCGCCATATTGTTTCTATCTGTGTATCTTATTTCAACAACTGAATTAGGTCAGTTGCTGAAGTTCCCTATGTTGGTAGAACATTATTTCGAGCACAAAGAGAAAAATCCTCAAATAAATGTGATGGAATTTCTCGCACTTCATTATGAAGGCAACCACCTCGAAAATCATCCACACGATGAGGATTACGAGCATGACCAACAACTACCGTTTATCGTCCATATCGATGTTTTGAGTGTCAGTTTTGTACTTACCCCTCCTTTTAGTTTTGAAATAGAAACGAGAAAACTTGTGGGTAAAGAACCCAAAGCTTTGCCTTTGGACGATGCATTCTCAGACAATAACTATCTTTCTGCTATTTGGCAACCGCCAAAATCCTGTTAATTTTTCTTGGACAGATATTTTAATTGAATTCGCTTTTGTGGATGTCGTTTCTGTGTGTTTATACGGAACGTATATTTCCGCAACATAAGCGTGTACCTAATTAATCATCTGCGTTTTTCGGGCTTTGCACCAATAGTGTATGCCTGCAAATCCCGTATTCCATTCATCATTAACAGTAGTACAAATTATGTTAGATAAAATAATTGAGTTTTCCATTCGGAATAAACTCATCATCGGGCTTTTTACCATAGCCCTTATCGGTTTAGGCTTATACGAAGCCACCAAATTACCGATCGACGCACAACCTGATATTACCAACAATCAGGTGCAGGTCATTACCGTAGCACCTTCCTTGGGAGCGACCGATATCGAACGTCTGGTTACTTTCCTTATCGAACAGGCAAACAGCAATATCAACGGTATTACCGAAATACGGAGTTTTTCCCGCTTTGGATTATCGTTGGTAACCATTGTCTTTGATGACAATACCGATGTGTATTGGGCAAGACAGCAGGTTGCTGAGAGATTACAAACCGTTCAGAATGAAATTCCGGATGGTGTAGGTACGCCCGAACTGGGGCCTATTTCCACTGGATTGGGAGAGATTTACCAATACGTGGTAAGACCCGAAAAAGGGTACGAAAACCAATTTGATGCCACCGAACTGCGTACCATTCAGGACTGGATCGTAAGGCGACAACTATTAGGTGTAAAAGGTGTTGCCGAAGTCAGCAGCTTCGGAGGTAAGCTGAAACAATATGAAATTGCGGTCAATTCCAACAAACTGCAATCGCTGAACCTCAGCATCAGTGACGTATTCACGGCATTGGAAAATAACAACCAGAATACTGGAGGTGCTTATATCGAAAAAGGCCCTACCGTGCTTTATATCCGTAGTGAAGGACTGATTGGGAATAAAGAAGATATCGAAAACATTTCGGTCACGGCAACGCAGGACGGTATTCCTGTATTGTTGAAAGATGTTGCCGAAGTGAAGACAGGCTATGCCACACGCTACGGAGCAATGACCTACAACGATCAGGGCGAAGTGTCAGGTGCAGTAGTGATGATGCTTAAGGGAGCCAACAGTGCTGAAGTCATCAAAAATGTAAAAGAACGCATAGCCGTCATCCAAAAAACATTGCCCAAGGGCGTGGTCATCGAACCCTTCCTCGACCGTACCAAGATGGTCAACAATGCCATCAGTACCATTGAGACCAACCTTGCAGAAGGAGCCTTGATCGTGATCTTTGTACTGGTCTTGTTCCTCGGGAATTTCAGGGCGGGATTTCTGGTCGCTTCTGTGATTCCCCTTTCGATGCTGTTTGCCATCATTATGATGAATTTGTTTGGTGTGAGCGGTAACCTGATGAGCTTGGGAGCATTGGATTTCGGATTGATTGTGGACGGAGCGGTTATCATTGTAGAAGCGGTGCTGCACCAGATGCACGGAAAGAAATTTGCAGTCGCCAATCGTATTTCGCAGGACGAAATGAACCACCAGGTCAGCAATTCGGCTACAAAAATGGTCAATAGTGCCGTATTCGGACAGCTCATCATCCTGATCGTGTACCTGCCTATTTTCACGCTTGAAGGCATCGAGGGAAAAATGTTCAAGCCGATGGCACAGACCGTGGCTTTTGCCTTGATCGGTGCATTCATCCTTTCACTTACCTATATACCGATGATGAGTTCATTGGTGTTGAGTAAAAAAATCAAGCACAAACCCAATTTTTCTGACCGGATTATGCAAAAGTTGGAGAACATTCATCACAAAGCTCTCGCTAAGGTACTGCATTTCCCAAAAATCGTTATTGGTGTGGTGGTTTCCCTGTTCATCGTTGCAGTGCTTATTTTGTCTCGATTGGGAGGCGAATTTATTCCGGCATTGGAAGAAGGCGATTTTGCGGTAGATACCCGTGTATTGACGGGAAGTAACCTGAAAACAACGGTTGATTACACCCAGAAAGCAGCCCATATCCTCATAAGGGATTATCCCGAAGTAGAAAAGGTCGTGACCAAAATAGGAAGCGGTGAAGTACCTACCGACCCGATGCCGATGGAAGCGAGCGACCTGATGGTGATCCTGAAAGATAAAAAGGAATGGAAATCTGCCAAAACCTTTCCCGAACTGGCCGAAAAAATGGGCAAATCACTGGAAGCCGTTCCGGGCATTACCACCGGTTTTCAATATCCTGTGCAGATGCGTTTTAACGAACTGATGACCGGAGCAAGGCAGGATGTGGTCTGTAAGATTTTCGGTGAAGATCTGGACAGCCTGTCGGCTTATGCAGCCCGCTTAGGCGAAATCATCAAAACGGTAGAAGGAGCTCAGGACTTATACATCGAACCCATCACAGGGATGCCACAAGTGGTAATAAAATACAACCGTGCAAATATTTCCCAATATAATCTGAATATAACTAACATCAACAAAGTCGTGAACACTGCTTTTGCGGGACAAAGTACAGGTAAAGTGTATGAGGGCGAGAAGCGTTTTGAGCTTATGGTTCGTCTGGACGAAACACAACGTGAAAATCTGCAAGATATACGCAACCTACTTATCCCAACGGCCAAGGGCAATCAGATACCGTTGTATCAGGTAGCGGATGTACAGATCATAGAAGGGCCCGCACAGATTCAGCGTGAAGATGCCAAAAGGAGGATTGTGGTTGGCTTCAACGTTCGTGGACGTGATGTACAGAGCATCGTCAACGAATTGCAGGGCAAAGCCGATAAACAGATGGCATTTTCGCCCGGCTACTACGTAACTTACGGCGGAGCCTTTGAGAACTTGAATGAAGCCACGAACCGATTGATGGTAGCCGTTCCGGTTTCGCTGGTATTGATATTCATTCTGCTGTACTTCGCCTTTCGTTCCGTCAAGGAAAGTTTGTTGATCTATACCGCCATTCCTCTGTCTGCAATCGGTGGAATATTCCTGTTGGCATTGCGAGGAATGTCGTTCAGCATCAGTGCAGGTATCGGTTTCATTGCCCTTTTCGGGGTAGCCGTACTCAATGGGATTGTGCTTTTCGCAGAGTTTAACCGGATGAAGCAAGCTGGAGAGAGAGAGCTGTACCAGATAGCATTGCTTGGAACAAAGACAAGACTTCGTCCGGTACTGATGACCGCATTCGTAGCATCACTCGGTTTCTTACCGATGGCTGTGAGCAACGGTGCAGGAGCTGAAGTGCAACGTCCGTTGGCAACGGTGGTTATTGGCGGTTTACTGTTTGCCACATTTCTGACCCTTTTTGTATTGCCCACTTTATTTGTGCTGTTTGAAAAACTTAAATTCCCCAAACTGACATTCGGCAGGAAAAGTGCAACACTGCTTATTTTATTGGGTTTAAGTGGTTCGGCATTTTCGCAAAGCATCACACTCGAAGAAGCGGTAAAAATGGCTACGGAAAACAATCTGTCGGCAAAAAGCCAAAACCTGCTCGCCGAATATTATAAAAAGCGGACTGCTACCGGAGCTAACATTCCACAGGCTGTCGTAACGGGCGAATTCGGGCAGGTCAATAGTGGCACTTCCGATAATAAATTCGGGATTTCACAATCTTTTAGTTTTCCGACCGTGTACGCCAACCAGAAGAAATTGCTGAACGAAGAATGGAATTCGGCAGTTATTTCGGTGAACCTGAACAAACTGGACATCCGTAAGACTGTAAGTGAACTGTTTTACAAGATTTTGGTTTTGCGTGAGCGGGAAAAAATCCTGAACCGTACCGATGAAATGTATAAAGGGTTTTTAGAAAAAGCTTCTCTGCGAATGGAAAGCGGCGAAAGCAACCTGCTTGAAAAAACGGCTGCCGAAGTGCAACAGGAAAACATTGCTATACAATTAAAAGCGTTGGCAAACGAAATTGAGTTGGCAAAAATACAGCTTCAACTGATGCTGAATGCTGACACCCGCTATGAACCATCGGCTTCCGACATCGTTGTTATGGATGGACTTTTTGATGCGAATGCAGATGTCGCACAACATCCGGTCTTGCTATTGTCGGCACAGGAAATCGAAAAAGCAAAAGCATCGGTTCGATTAGAAAAATCGAAGCTGTTGCCCAATCTGTCCGTTGGTTATTTCAACCAGAGCTTCAGGGATTTGAACAGCAATCGCTTTAATTCCTTTCAGGTGGGTGTAGGCATACCTATTTTTTTCAAAGCACAGAAATCACAGATTAAAGCAGAGGAACAGCGTATTCTCTTCACGGAAAATGAACTCGCTTTGCGTAAAGCGGAATGGGAAAGCGGGTATGAAGCGGCATTGCAGCAGTACCGGACACAGCTTGACATCGTCGGGAGGTATAAGAAAAAACAATTGCCGGCAGCCGCGCAGATTTTCAAAACGGCAGAAGAACAATTTGCCAATGGCGAAATCAATTACTTAGACTGGGTGATGCTCAATAATCAGGCGATACAGATACAACGTGATTATTACGATGCCGTGATGCAGCTCAATTTCCAAATCATCAATCTTCAATATCTCATTTCAAAATAAATTATTCAAATGAAAAATATAGTCGGAATTTTCGTTTTGCTCCTGTTATGGAGTTGCGGAAATAAGGAAAATACAATAGAAGAAAACACTACGGAAGCTACCGAAAATGTGTTGAAACTATCGGACGAACAGCTAAAAGCATTCTCGCTGACGACCGTTGAATTACAAGAAAGAACCGTTACCAAAACGCTGAAACTGAACGGGACGGTGGACGTACCGCCACAAAACCTCGTGTCGGTGAGCAGTGCGTTGGGCGGATATGTAAAATCCACGAAATTGCTACCCGGAATGCACTTCCGAAAAGGTGAAGTGATCGCTGTAATGGAAGACAACCAGTTCATCCAACTGCAACAGGATTACCTGACGGCAAAGGCTCAATTGCAAAATGCAGAAGCCGAATACCACCGCCAGAAGCAATTGAACCAGAGTAAAGCAAGCAGTGATAAAGTGTATTTGCAGGCAAAAGCCAATTATGAAACGCTACTCATCAGCCAAAAGGCACTGGAAGAAAAACTGTGGTTAATCCATATCAATCCCTTCAATGTTTCGGTGAACAACATCAAACGTACTGCATCTGTGTATGCACCTTTTGACGGTTTCGTTTCGCAGGTTTTTGTGAATATAGGCAAATACGTTTCTCCATCGGATGTGTTGTTTGAACTGGTAAATCCGAAAGATTTGCACCTGAACCTAAAAGTATTTGAAAAAGATTGGGATAAAATCAGCATCGGACAATCGCTTACGGCATACACCAACAGCAATCCGGAGAAGAAATATGGAGGCGAAATCATTCTAATCGGTAAAAATATTTCCCAAGACCGGGCGGTGGAGGTTCACGCCCATTTCACGGAAAACAACGCAAAACTTATTCCTGGTCTTTATATGAATGCCGAAGTTCCCATACCCGAAATCAAAGCATTAGCACTTCCGGAGGAAAGCGTTGTGACTTTTGAAGGAAAACATTATGTCTTTGAAGTGCTGGAAAAGAACAGTTTCAGAATGACAGCAGTAGAAATCGGTTCCTCTGGAGATGGCTGGATAGAGATTGTCAATGAAAACCAATTAAGCGGTAAAAAAATCGCCCAAAAAGGAGCCTATACATTGTTAATGGCATTGAAAAATAAAGCAGAAGATTAAGATGAAACCATTGTTATTGATTACTTTCTTGTATGCGTTGAGCTTAAAAGCTCAAACAGTAGGCAAAGACACATTAAGCATTGAAGATAAAGCGTATAAATTTTCGGCAAAGAAACTGATCGTTCCTTCTGTTTTGATTTCATACGGAGCGTTGAGTTTGATGTCTGATGATTTAAAGTCATTGAACCAGTCCACACGCTACGAAACACGGGAACATATCATTGCCGGAGCAACCATAGACAATTATATGCAATATGCTCCGGCAGCAGCGGTATATGGACTTAATCTTGCCGGAGTTAAAGGAAAACATAATTTTAAAGACAGAACCATTATCTATGCTACGTCTCAATTAGTCTCTGCAGCATTGGTATTGCCCACAAAACAATTCGTAGGCGAAGAACGCCCCGATGGTTCCAATAATTTTTCTTTCCCTTCCGGACATACGGCTACGGCTTTCTCATCAGCCCATTTTATGTTCAGGGAATATAAGGACAGTAATTTCTGGCTTAGCATATCAGGGTATCCTCTGGCAGCTATGACAGGAATATACAGGGTATTCAACGATAAGCATTGGGTCGGTGATATTGTTGCGGGGGCAGGTATTGGTATCTTGTCCACCGAGATTGCCTATTGGCTGTTTCCTCTCACATCGAAATGGTTTTCGTCGAAAGAAGAAAGGGAAGCATTGTCTGTTGTTCCTTTCTATCAATCCAAAGCTGTTGGACTTACAATTATTAAAATATTTTAAAACAATGAAAACAATTATTAAGAAAGAGTTTACTGTAACTCATAGAATATTGCACTGGTCTTTGGGGCTTCTAATGACGGTACTGTTTATTACCGGATTTTTAAGAATGCAATGGATGGGTCGAAAGCCCATTGTTGCGGTTATCGAGCAGGATGCTCCCGGAGTAATGACAAAGGAACAGACAATGGCCATAGTCAACGATATCCTTAGCCCTATGTGGCAATGGCACGAATACACAGCGTATATTATCGTTTTTGTCTTCTTAATGAGGTTTGCTTATATGCTGATGAAAGGAACTCGTTTCCCCAATCCTTTTATCGGAAAACAATCCGTAAAAGAACGTCTGCAAGGGATGACATATATCTTATTTTATTTGTTTGTAGCCATTGCTGCTATAACAGGATTTTATCTCAAATGGGGCGATGGGGATTTGAAAGAGCCTATGGAAACCATACATAAGCTGGCGATATACTGGTTTCCGATTTTTATATTGGTACACATTGCAGGAATTGTTATAGCAGAATTAACAGGCAAAAAGGGAATAACGTCAAAAATGATTGGCGGAGATTAAATAGATAATTCATAAAAAAAATAATTGGTAACCTACTAATTTAGTTATTCCAAAAGCAGTTTCAATACTTGAAATTAATCATCTAAAATTAAAAAATATGACAACCTATAATATCCCAAAACATCTCACAGGTCTTTCGGAAGAAGAGCTAAAAATTTCCCAAAGTAAATTTGGTTATAACCACTCAGACAGTATAAAAAAGAATACCTGGTACAATATGTTATTGGCTATTCTCAAAGAACCGATGTTGCTTTTACTCATTGCAGTGGCTGTTATCTATGTGACTGTGGGCAATTATTCCGAAGCGGCTTTTATGTTTGGAGCAATCATAGCTGTTTCAGGCATCTCATTCTATCAGGACAATCGCAGCAAAAAGGCACTGGAAGCGCTGGAAAAACTGAACGAACCGCTTAGCACGGTTATCCGAAATTCAAAAGTAATACAAATTCCTACCCACGAAATTGCCGTGGGCGATTTGTGCATTACTGAGGAAGGAAAAATGATTAATGCCGATGGTGAAATAGTGCACAGCAATGATTTTTCCGTAAATGAAGCCTCTCTTACAGGAGAAAGTTTTTCGGTGTTTAAAAATCAGGATACCGAAGACAGAAAAATATACAGCGGTACTTTGACAGTTTCAGGACTGGCGGTTTTTAAAGTAGAAAAAATCGGTTCAGAAACGAAGTTGGGGAAAATCGGGAAATCCATTCAGGAGATTAAAGAAGAGCGTTCACCACTGCAAATCCAGATTACCAGATTTGTCAAATGGATGGCAGTTATTGGAATAGTGGTTTTTCTGATGGTTTGGGCATACAGTTTCTGGCAATCACGTAATATTATAGAAAGTCTATTGGTCGGGCTGACTTTGGCAATGTCCATTTTACCGGAAGAAATTCCCGTGGCTTTCACTACGTTTATGGCCTTGGGAGCGTGGAAACTAATGCGTGAAGGTATAATAATCAAGCGTAGCAGCGTGGTAGAAACACTGGGAAGCACTACTGTAATTTGTACAGATAAAACCGGAACAATTACTGAAAACTCCATGCGACTGAAAGCCCTTTTCGATTACAAATCCAATCAGGTTTTTGACGAAGAACGTTTCAATGCACCCGAACTTTCCGAACTCATTGAGTTTGCGATGTGGAGCAGTGAACCCGTTCCGTTTGACCCGATGGAAAAAACACTGCATCAGATTTATGAGCAAGCTCAACCGAATGACCGACGGAAAGATTTTCAAATGGTGCACGAATATCCGTTAGACGGTAAGCCTCCGATGATGACACATCTTTTTGAAAACCATTCAGGCGAAAGAATAGTGGCAGCCAAAGGTGCTCCCGAAGCCATTCTTGCTGTTTCCAATCTTTCGGAACACGAAAAAGATAAACTGCGTCAGCATATTAGTGATTTTGGCAAACAAGGTTACCGGATATTAGGGGTTGCCAAATGTTATTTTAAGGGAAACAATTTTCCCGAAAAACAGCAGGATTTCAATTTTGACTTTTTAGGATTTACGGTATTTTACGACCCACCTAAAAAAAATATCCAGCAGGTATTCCGGAAAATTTACGATGCCGGAATTAAAGTAAAAGTGATTACAGGCGACAATGCTGACACCACAAATGCCATTGCCCGTCAAGCTGGGATTATCAACCATACTCCGGCTGTTAATGGTGCTGAAATCATTCATCATTCCGATGCGGAATTGATAGAACTTTCAAAGACAACAACTTTATTTACAAGGATGTTTCCCGAAGCAAAGCTGGCAATGGTAAACGCTTTGAAGCAAAACGGAGAAGTGGTAGCTATGTTGGGTGATGGTGTGAACGATGCCCCTGCACTGAAAGCCGCTCATATTGGTGTCGCTATGGGAAACAAAGGAACAGAAATAGCCAAAGCAGCAGCTTCACTGGTTATTACCAACGATGATTTAGACAAACTCATTACAGGAATTGCTGCAGGGCGACGGATTTACGCCAATATCAAAAAAGCCATTCAGTACATCATTTCCATTCATATCCCGATTATTCTGACCGTTTCACTGCCTTTGTTTTTAGGTTGGATTTACCCGCATATTTTTACGCCGGTACACGTTATTTTTCTGGAGCTCATTATGGGACCAACCTGTTCCATTGTCTATGAAAACGAACCGATAGAGAAAAATGCAATGTTACAAAAGCCACGTAAAATGACAGAAACCTTTCTGAACCGGAAAGAATTAAGCATCAGCATTATTCAAGGTCTGATAATTACAGCAGGTGTATTATTCGTTTATCAATTTGCTGTTCAAAAGGGAAGCAACGAAGAAACTACAAGAGCAATGGTTTTTACTACCTTAATTTTTGCCAATATATTTTTGAGCCTGGCGAACCGCTCTCTCGTTTATAGTATATTCGACAGCTTCAAATACAAAAACCGTTTATTTCCAGTTATCATCGGAGCCACGTTGGCATTACTTTTTGCCATATTGTATATACCACTTTTTGCCGATTTCTTTCACGTAGCCGGATTGAACATCCCGGAATTAGGACTGTCATTTCTAATTGCAGCGGCTTCGGTTTTGTGGTTTGAGATGTTTAAATGGATAAAAAGAAGATAGTAAAGAAATGATTTTGCAATGCGAGATTATTTTTAAAACCTACACAAAGGAAAATATGCCGTGAATATCTTATACGCTGAAATTATAGTGGATAATGACAAGGTAGCCTCCGAAACAAAAGCCTATCAGAAGATACCGCAGATTTTATCTTTCGTGGATGAGCAGGGCGAGGATAATATGAAGCAGGAAATCGAAAGCAATTACAAGCGGATAAAAGCGGACGTTATGAATATCGTTGTCAGTGAAATGGAGCGTATCAAGAACGACCCGAACTTACAGCATTTGGTGCAGGAGAACTAAAAATTAAAGTGCCAAATATTGTCCGTTAAAAAATTATCTCTATCTTTGCGAGTGAATACTAACTAACTTGTTTGGTTAGCCAATAAATAATATGGAAAAGTTTAGCGACAGACAAATAGAAATAATGGAAGCTGCAACGGCTCGGATTGATACTTACGGTATTCAAAACCTGACTATCAAAAATTTGGCAGCAGATATTGGCTTATCTGAACCTGCATTGTATCGCCATTTTAAAAGTAAGAATGATATTTTGCTTGGTTTGCTCAATTATTTCATCACGGGAATGAAAAACCGCCTCAATAACATTCCTATAAATCCTGATGCAACGGCAGCAGATGAATTGAGATCCATTTTCAATTCGCAGCTACAAACATTTACCAATAAACCCGCAATTGTCAGTGTGATTTTTGCAGAAAGTATTTTTCATTATGATGAAGGATTAAGTTATAAGGTTTCAGAGATAATGGACTTAATGCACCAATACGTCAATAAGAACATTGAAAAAGGACAAAAAGGCGGAACATACAACAAGCTAATAGGTGCATCTACGCTTACCACTATTATACTTGGAGGAATGAGAATGACGGTTTTGAAATGGAAACTTTCAGGACATAAATCCAACCTGATAAAAGACGGTACAGCAGTTTTAGAGGGAATTTTAAAAATGATTGAAAAGAAATAATTAGATTATGAAAAAAGTAATTGTATTCGGAGTGGGAATTTTGTTATTGTGGAGTTGTAATAATTCTACTGAAAAATCAACAACATATCAGGAAACTGAAAATCACGCAGAACATCATCACGATGAAAATTCAGAAGGTATCGAACTCAATAGTGGAGAAAAATGGCTTGTGAATGAAGAAATGAAACCCTTTGTATTGAAAGGCGAAGAATTGGTGAATGCCTATATCCAAGATGGAAAGGCAGATTATAAAACTCTTGCCGAACAATTAAAAGACCAAAACAGCCAGCTCATAAAAAGCTGTACAATGGACGGAAAAAGCCACTATGAACTGCACAAATGGCTGCACCCGCACCTTGAAATAGTTAAGGCGTTGGAGAATGAAACAGATGCAACAAAAGCCAATGAAGTTGTTCAGCAACTGCAATCTTCCTATCAGAAGTATCATCTATATTTCAACTAACCTTTTTGATAAATAATGAAACATATTAACCTAATAGAAACCATACTCTATGTAAGCGACCAGCAAGCAAGTGCTGTTTTTTATGCAAAACTGTTCAGACAAAACCCCGACCTGAATGTTCCTGGAATGACAGAATTTAAACTTTCTGAAAGTTGCAAATTGGGACTAATGCCAAACAAGGGAATTGCAAAAATACTATCGGACAAAATGCCACATCCAGACCAAGGAAATGGAATACCAAGGTGCGAGTTGTATTTTTATGTAGAAAATATTGAACTCGAATTTGAAAACGCAATAGAAATCGGCGCAAAACTAATAAGTGAAATTAAAGACCAAGATTGGGGTGACAAAGTTTGCTATTTTGCAGATATGGATGGACATATTATAGCTTTTGCTCAAAAATATTATAATCAAAAATAATTCATTATGAATATAGCAGACTTACATCAACAGGAAAAGGAAGTTTCCGCAATCAATTTTTTTAAAGGCGAATTGGGAACAGCAACGACTATTCAATTAGAACGAAATGGCACGTTAAAAGAACACATTACCAAAACTCCGGCATTACTTCTATGTGTTTCGGGTGTGGTTACTTATGAAGATGTTAATGAACAGAAGATTAAATTGCAGCAGGGAGATTATATCTTAATAACACCTAATCTAAAGCATTGGCTTCTTGCTTCTGCTAAATCTCAACTTATCCTATATAAATAAAAAAATTTGCTTAATTATGTTAGTGAACGCTCACAAACTATTTATTATTCCGTTGCTATTTATCGGGTGGAATACCGTTCAGGCACAGGAAGTCTGGACACTGAAACAATGTATTGATACGGCACAGGTCTATAACAAAACCCT
>Ga0079223_10002029_pt1 | contig 12420 bp, 6 predicted proteins | sample Stecom2011_FD_75072 | JGI IMG/M metagenome (GOLD analysis project Ga0079223, IMG submission 75072) | Agricultural soil microbial communities from Utah to study Nitrogen management - Steer compost 2011 | ecosystem: Environmental > Terrestrial > Soil > Agricultural land | place: USA: Utah...
AATTATACACGAAACTGACGTTCCCGAAGTAGCACATCCAGGAAGATTTATGCGATGGTTAGCCAATGAAGACTCCCTCCAAGCTACCAGCCTTTCTTCCTGTGTCATCAGAGTACTGCCGGGCGAAGCAGTACGTCCCGCACATTCACATCCGCATAGTGAAGAGTTGATATATATCATTAGCGGATCAGGGAAAGTAATGATAGAAAATGAAGTTGGCGAGGTGAGAGCAGGGTCGGCAATCCTATTCGAGCAGGGGAAAATACATATGTTGAAGAATACCGGAGAAATTGAAATGAAAGTTATTTGTTTCTTTGCCCCTGCCACTAACTTGGACAATTATGTGATGTTTGAAGATATTTCTTTTCCTGAATAGGAGATAAAATGAGTAAGGGGCCAATTACCTGGTGGACGGTTCCGATTCTACAATTAACCTTCTATCTGGAAAGAACCTGCTACTTTACACCCTGGTTTTGGATATGCCAGATTCTCAGTATAGGCTTAATCATTTTCTTAGAAAAGGGCCATGAATACCTCCAGCACCTGTCGCCACTTGGTGATACTTGCGGCTTTATATGAATTTTATTCAGCAGCCACATTGGTTGCAATAAGGGATATCGTTCATCGCGGGTCGGGTGCTGATGTAACACGAGATCATCATCAAGGCTAAAATAGCACTATAAATAAAAGCAACTATGATAGATAAATTGAAGCTATCCGGATTGATGGCTGTAGCGGGTATGCTTTTTAGTTGTAACGAAACACGAAACAACTCAGGGAATCAGACTTTTACTAAACCTGCATTCAATCCAAATCCGACCGGAATATACTTGTCCCCGGAGGAAAGCTTAAAGACCATGCACCTACCTGATGGCTATCGAATGGAGCTTGTAGCAAGTGAACCTATGATTAAAGAGCCGGTAGCAATTGCGTGGGATGGCAATGCTAAAATGTATGTAGCAGAAATGCTTACCTATATGCAGGACGCAGATGCCATAGACGAGCAAGAACCTTGGAGTAGGATATCTTTATTGGAGGATATTGATAATGACGGTAAGATGGATAAGAGTACTGTTTTTATCGATAGCCTCTTGTTGCCCCGGATGATACAATGTATTAACAATGAACTTCTGGTGAATGAAACCAATACTATAGATATTTATAGTTACAAAGATACGGACGGAGACGGAAAAGCAGACGTAAGAAAATTAGTATATACGAATGGTCAAAATGCGGTTAATGATGCAAACATGGAGCACCAAAGGAGTGGTCTGGATTGGAATCTGGACAATTGGATGTATTTGACCTATGATCCCATTCGTTTTAGGTATACCGATGGTACCATGCGGGCAGACACCATTGTCAGCGGATCAGGCGGACAGTGGGGAGTGACACATGATAATTACGGGCGGCTGTTCTATTCCAGAGCAGGAGGTGAAATTCCTGCCTTAGGTTTTCAGATAAATCCTGTTTATGGTACTCTTGATTTTGCGGATCAATATGACGCTGAATTTTCAAAAGTTTGGCCGATCATAGCAACTCCTGATGTACAGGGAGGTCCTTTGAGATTGCGCCCAAATCAAACACTCAATCATTTTACAGCTCCGTGCGGACAATCTATTTTTCGGGGTGACCGGCTTCCTCTGGACTTTGTTGGGGATTATATTGTTTGTGAACCTGTCGCAAGAGCAGTAAGGCGTGCCAAGGTGATCAATCAAAACGGAAAAACCGTTCTTCAGAACGTCTACCATGAACAGGAATTCATATCTTCTTCAGACATGAACTTTCGCCCGGTGAATTCTGCCACCGGTCCAGACGGTAATCTCTACATTGTCGATATGCACCGGGGGATCATCCAACAAGGTAATTGGACCAAGCCCGGATCTTTTTTACGACAGAAGATAGATAGCCTTGGGCTGGCTGAGAATGTGGGTCATGGGCGCATTTACCGGGTAGTTCATGAAGACTTTGAGCCGGGACCAAAACCCGCGATGCTGGATGATCCTACTGCTGATTTGCTGGAATACTTGGATCATCCGAACGGCTGGTGGCGTGACAATGTCCAAAAAGAAATTATTGCCCGTGGTGATATGTCGGTGGTTCCTGCTTTAATGGAAATAGCTGAGGGGAAGCATGGATTGTTTTCAAAAGAGCCCGGCCACCTTGCAAGGATACACGCCTTGTGGACATTAGAGGGGCTGGAAGCAATCAATAAAGACGTTTTAATTTCAGCGTTAAACGACGACCATGCGCAGGTACGGCGAGCTGCTGTTTGGATAAGTGAACCTTATTTGAAAGCGAACGATGCAACGATGATAGAACAAGCCGGAAATCTAAAGGATGATGAAGATTATGATGTGCGTGTCCAACTGTTGCTTTCTCTTTACAATGCCAAATCCGGAAATGCTCAGACAATTATTAAAGAAATATTGGATCAAAACGGCGACAATGAAATGCTTGTTGCCACTAAGAAGGCCCTGGATAATAATGAAGGAGTAAGAACCTTTGGAGATAAACTGGGTAAACTGGAAGAGGCTGACAGAACTTTGATACTTGGCGGAGCAGCTATATATAAATCACTGTGCTCAAGCTGCCATGGTGCGGATGGCAGAGGTCTTGCAATCGGTGGTACAGATATGGCTGCCCCTCCTCTTGCAGGGTCTGAAAGATTGGCATTTACTGATAAAAACACGGTTATCAGGATTTTATTACATGGTTTAACAGGTCCTGTTGATGGCAAAGAATACTCCAGCTTAATGCCCCCCATGGAAGCTAATAATGATGAATGGATTGCCTCGATTGTAAGCTATGTCCGATATGAATTTGGAGGCAGGGCTCCTAGAAAGCCCGGAGAAATTCCCGGTATGGCTCCGGCTGCTATTAATAATGAATCAGGTTTCCCAGTCAGGGACATTTCTTCACCTGTGGTTACTCCTGTAGAAGTAAAATTGATAAGGGATGAAAACTCAGGCAGAAGCAAACCTTGGACCCTTGAGGAACTTGAACTGAAAAAAGAAGAGGTACGAGCACAGGTGAGTGACCTCCGATAATTGACGAGTTGGTTTTCCAACTTTTTGAAGTAGAAGTGAGGTCTTATCCTAATTCTGATTTACCCATGCTCTCCTGAGAATCCGGATTTCACTCTTAAACTGTTGATTTCATTATCTACCAACTTTAACGAAGCTCCTTGTCCTTAGTCATGAACCGATTATGGCGCTTCCGTACAAAAAATACAGGATAGGAAAAAAAAATCCAAAACTACGGTATCATTTGGCAGTTTCTGCCCTTAATTATATAGAACGACCAAAAAGTGAAGAAACATCAATTCAATATATTCTCTGATTTAATTACCAATAAGGAATTCCGAGATTGGATAAAGAATCCCAATGAGGAAAGAAACTACTATTGGAACAAATGGATGGATGCCAATCCGGAGAAGGTGGAAGATGTAAGAAAAGCCCGAGAATTTATCGAAAGAATGAGTTTTGAAACGCAAGCACTTCCTCCAGTCGAACTCGATGACTTATTAGGAAAAATCATTGCCAATGAACAACCGCCATATCGCTCTGTTGTGAGAAAAAAAAACAGCAACGCATGGGCGGACAAGCAATGGCTGAAGGTAGCGGCGATATTGGTGTTAGCGATGATGGGGGCTGTGATCATCAATGAAATTGTTTCAGAAATCCCTAAAGAGCCTGCACCAAGGGTGGTAGAGTGGAGAACAATCGAAAATCCTAAGGGCAGAAAATCAAAAGTTACCCTGCCGGACGGAAGCCAAATCGATCTCAACTACGAAAGTAGCTTAAGGTTTCCAAAGACATTCGAAGGGGGCGTCCGGAAAGTAGAACTAATTGGAGAAGCATTTTTTGATGTTGTGCCCAATGATACTATGCCGTTTATCGTTCAGATTGGTGATCTGGAAACAGAAGTGCTTGGAACATCTTTTAATATACAATATTATGAAGGAGAATCGGAAACAAATATTTCTCTTGTCACGGGAAAAGTAAGAATAAATAAAAAGAAAAATGGATCAGGAAGTGAGGCACGGGTTTTAATTCCTGGGGAGCAATTAAATTATCACCGGAATTCACAGGAGATCTTTGTCAGGGCCTTTGATCTGGACCAAGTTACCGCATGGAAGGAGGGAGTGATAATTTTTAAAGATGCCGGTCTTGAAGAATTTATAGACCAATTGGAAAAGTGGTATGGGGTAAATTTTCAAATCTATGGCAGCTCTTCTAAGCAATGGAAGATTAACGGAAGATATCAAGACGAGAAGCTTGATGATATTCTAATAGGCTTAAAATTCGTCTACGATATTGAGTACAAAATTCAAGGTAAAAATGTCATCCTAAAACTAAAATAATATGAAAAAACTACGGTTGACAAACGTAGTTCGCCAACCGTCGAAATCAAATAATACCTATTCCATCTCAGCCGGTTTGAGCCACCCTTGAAGATCAGGATAGGAAATCAATTATCATTCTATTCAAAAACCCAAAATTATGAAAGAAAAGTTACAAAACCTCCGAAATGTGCCACTGAAGATAGCATTTGGAATGGTGCTTTTTCTATATTCCAGCCTAGCACCGGCACAAGTTAACCTGGCATCCGCCTATGAGTTTGACTATAATAGTCCCAGAAAGCAAATGGATGTTCAGATCAATATCCAGCTCCAGGATGTTAAGATCACCGAACTGTTTGAAGTGATAAAGAAAAAAACAGGGTTTAACTTTGTTTTTGACAGGTCATTGTTTGGCTATAACGAATCGTTTACCTTGAAAGAGGAAAGAATAGGACTGTACCAATTATTGCAAAAGATATCAGAACAATCCGACCTACGATTTAAACAGGTAAACAATAACATTACAGTAAAATTGGTGGAAACGGTGCCTTTTGAACTTGTGCCAAGTGATATAGATATTACCATCGCCGGTACAGTAAGGGATCAAAGAGGGAATCCTATACCTGGAGCTACTGTTTTAGTAGCTGGGGAAAATATTGGTACTGCAACTGATTTGGATGGTAAATACTCTTTATCCGTTCCAGAGGGTGCTACATTAACATTTTCCTTTATTGGCTATGAGTCTAAGAGCGTTCAAGTTGGCCAACAAAGCGTTATTGATGTAGTTTTAAATGAAGATTTGACATCTCTGGAGGAAGTTGTTGTGGTGGGATACGGTACCCAAAGAAGAAGTGACCTAACCTCTGCAGTAGGTTCAGTGAGTGCAAAGGACATAGAGAGTGAGCCTATCATTCAAGTAGGGCAAGCCCTGCAAGGAAAGGTCGCAGGTCTTCAGGTTTCTCAAAACTCTGGGGCACCTGGTTCCGGCTTACTGATAAGGGTAAGGGGCACCGGAACGGTCAATAATGCCGAACCCTTATATGTTGTTGATGGCAATCCGAATGCAAACCCCCTTGATTTGGTTCCTGAGCAAATCGAAAGCATTCAAGTATTAAAGAGTGCCAGTGCTGCGGCAATCTATGGCGCACAAGGGGCTAATGGTGTAATCTTGATTACAACAAAGCAGGGTAAAGCTGGTAAATCCCAATTGGATGTGAACGTTTCTCAGGGTTGGCAGCAGATTCAAAGATATGTACCTATGGTAAACGCTGTCCAATATGCCACTTTATATAATGAGGGGTTGGTAAATGCGGGAGATCAACCAATTTATCCCAATCCTCAGGCACTGGGAGAAGGTACAAATTGGCAGGAGGAAGTTTTTCAAGTTGCCCCAATGACGGATGTCTCCGTTTCTGCCAACGGTGGAAGTGAATCAAGCCGATACTTCTTTTCTGCAGGATATGTAAACCAAGAGGGAATAGTTAAAGGTTCTTCATTTGATCGGGTAAATATCAGAATTAATTCGTCCCATGATATAACGCCGGCTATCCGTGTAGGGCAAAATATTTCCGCGAGCTTATCCCAGTATAAGCAGATTTCAGAGCATAATTTTGGATCCATTTTGGGGAGTACATTAACTGCAAACCCGGAGGTTCCGGTCCGGATGCCTGATGGAGGATGGGGTTATTCGTTGGAGTCTTTGAACTCCGGCAATCCTCTCGCTACCATCCATTACACCAACAACGATACTCGTAGGCCGGTCGTAAATGGAAATGTTTACGCCGACGTTACCCTTTTAAAGGATTTTGTTTTCCGCTCCCAGTTCAATTTTAATATGGGATATGCTGAGAACAAGGTTTTCAATCCGGTATACCGCATTTCAGCCCAGAATTTTAATGAAGTAGCCAACTTAGACGAAATCACCCGACGGTTTAGGGACTATAGCTGGGCGAACACTCTTACTTATCAGAAAAACATCGCCAATCATAATTTTGATGTTTTAGCTGGGGTGACAGCACAGGAATCGTTTTCTGAATTTATCTCTGCTTACGCACAGGGACTGCCTGAGAATGCTACTGATAACCCAAACCTGCGTTATTTGAACCTGTCTACTTTAGGGAATAGGGTGCAGGGAGATGCTGGATCATGGGGTATACTATCCTTCTTGGGCCGAGTCAACTACAATTACAACAACAAATATTTCACCACCGTAAATTTCAGAGCCGATGGATCTTCCCGATTTGGGACCAACAACAAATTCGGTTATTTCCCCTCGTTTTCTATGGGTTGGAAGATATCTGAAGAAGGCTTCTTAAAAGGTGAGGGATGGCTTAACAATTTGATGATAAGGGGTGGTTGGGGTTCATTGGGAAATCAAAATTCTCTACCAAACTATGCTTTTGCCAATCTAGTCACTCCTAATATCAATTATACCTTTGGTTCTCCCCAAAGAGTTATCAGAGGACAGGCTCCCACGGGTCTTGGCAATCCTGATCTGAAATGGGAAGCAACCAAAGAAACCAACCTCGGTTTTGATTTTATGGGATTTGAGGGAAAGGTAACGGCGTCTTTTGATTGGTACCACAAGGAGACATCAGATATGTTGTTGCAGGTTCCCGTTGCAGGTTATTCAGGAATACAACAAGCACCCTATGTGAACGGTGGAAGTGTGGTTAATAAAGGATATGAGGTAATGGTAGGATATGAAAATACTACGCCAGGAGGTCTAACCTACAATATTTCCGCCAATTTAGCTCAAAACGAAAACAAAGTAATCGATTTGAGCAATGCAGGATCATCGCTCTACCAGTTTATAAGTTTTGTAGGTTTGGTTAATGTTACAGAAGTTGGGAGTCCGATAGCTTCGTTCTGGGGATGGAAGACGGACGGTATCTTTCAGACCCAGGAAGAGGTAGATGCCCATGCATTCCAGAGCTCTGGTACTGCGCCCGGAGACATCAGATTTGTTGATCTTAATGGCGATGGAGTAGTGAATGCCGAAGATCAAACTATCATTGGCAATCCTTGGCCAAAATTCACCTATGGATTGAACACAGCATTTACCTATAAGAATTTTGATCTCAGGATTCAGCTCCAGGGGGTTCAGGGGAATGACATCTTGATGGCGCTAAAATTTAGGACAGAAGGATCTAACTTTTTCAATTATACCAAGAACGTGTGGGATAACCGCTGGACAGGGCCGGGAACAAGTGACAGAGTACCGCGAATGAATACGAATGATCCTAACAACAATATGCGATCATCTGAATATTACATCGAAGATGGTTCGTATTTGAGGGTTAGAAATATTCAGCTTACTTACAGAATTCCTGCCCAACCGCTGAAAACTAGAAGCTTAAGCGTTTTTGGATCTATTCAGAACGCATTGACTTTTACCAAGTATCCGGGTTTCGATCCCGAGATAGGGACTAACCGTGCAAATAATCCCTTATACATAGGCATTGATGAAACGAATTACCCAGTGCCAAGAATATTCACTGTTGGTTTGAAAGTCGGCCTTTAGTTCTTTGCTGTAATAATTTGGAATATCAAAACAAAAGTCATGAAACATTTATCATATATACTAAGTGCTTTGGTGGGATTTGCTTTCCTGGGATGCACTGATATTTTAGAAAAAGATCCGTTGGCGTTAATTGATTCGGGCAGTGCCTATGTGACTGCAAACGATGCCGGGAGGGCTGTAACAGCAGCTTATCATCCTCTTACGGGTAACAACTGGTGTTGTGGGGTGTACGGTAACGGAGGGTATATGCACTGGGTTCTCGGGAATGTTGCTTCTGATGATACCGAAAAAGGAGGCGAGTCAGGGTCGGATCAATTATATGCACAACAAATTTCTCTCTTTAATATCCCTTCTGACAATGACGCTACGCGTTTTGCTTGGGAAAATCAATACATTGGAATTAGACGTGCGAATCTGGTTTTGGACAATGTGGTCAATATCGATATGGACAATGACCTTAAAAGCCGCTACCTGGCTGAGGCGAAATTTCTTCGGGCATGGTACTATTTCAATTTGGTTAAGACCTTTGGCGATGTCCCTTTGGTGACAAGTTCTGAGTTGACGGAATACAATATGACACGTACGCCCAAACAGGAAGTGTATAACCAGATCATAAAGGATCTTGAAGAAGCTGCCCAAGTTTTACCTGAGGCTACTGCTTATCCAAATTCAGAGCGCGGAAGGGCTACTAAAGGTGCAGCAAAGGCTTATTTAGGGAAAGTCTATCTTTATCTAAATGATTTTCAAAAAGCGGAGCAGTACTTTGGGGAGGTGATTAACTCGGGCGTTTACTCCCTGGGCGACTATGGCACCATGTTTTTTAGAGAAGGTGAAAATAGTCCTGAACATATTTTTCAGGTTCAGTTCGTAAACGACCAAGGGCCTATGCCGACCAATAATCAATTAAATACTGTATTTGGCAGTAGGGCAAGAAATGGCTGGGGTTTCAACCTACCAACCCAAGATTTTGTAGATAGTTTTGAAGCAAATGACCCAAGACTCAACCATACTGTTTATAAAACAGGTGATGTAATGCCTGATGGACTAATAGCCAACGTAGGTAACAGTACAACCGGTTACATGAATAAAAAATACTATGTGCCGGAGTACGAAAGAGTAGGCGGATCCATTCAAGCTGGAAGGGATGACATATACATGAGATTAGGGAAAGTAATGTTATGGTATGCCGAAGCTGCCAACGAAAACGGGAATACGCAAGCGGCGCTGACGGCTCTCAATAGTGTTCGAGAAAGAGCCAGAGAAGGCAATTCTAATATACTCCCCGATATTACGGAAACGGACAAGGATGCCCTTCGACAACTCATTTGGAAGGAACAAAGGGCAGAGTTTGGGCAGGAGTTTGAGCGTTTCTTTGAATTGGTGCGGCAGGGACGCGCCGGACAGGTTTTACGGGCTTATTCCCAAAAGTACAATACAGCGAAAGGATCTGGATATAGGGATGGGGTGAACGAAATATTTCCCATACCTCAAACGGAGATCAATCTAAGTGGGGGAGTCCTTGTCCAAAACGAGGGATACTAAACTTGTGATAGGGGGTCAGTTCGTTTAATGCGTAAGCAAATCGCTGATCCCCTAATTAAAATTCAAACAGCAACGCATTTAGCCAGTTGCTACATCATCAATAACTATCAAAATCATCGTTGAAAATTGTTTAAGGCATCTTAAACCAGATATTCCCATGTCTGTTCCGAATCGATTTATTGATGGAATAACCTGAGTCAAAAAAAACATAATCACCTAGAACATAAACGGATGTACATGGATAATGAGAGGCCAAAAGAACAGGGGGGATTCATAAATAACCTATCGTTGGTATTTGGGATGGTATTCATTTTTTTTCTTGCGGGCTGCGGTGGAGAAGATACGAGAAACGATCAACATAAAACTTGGGCGGATTATGGCGGAGGCCCAGACCAATCTAAATATAGGAAGCTGGACCAGTTGACCAAATCCAACGTACACCAGCTCGAAGTAGCTTGGTTTTATCCGACCTCCGACAATCAGATCTATCAGTTTAATCCCATCATCGTAGACGACGTCATGTATGTGTTGGCCAAGAACAATTCCTTGGTGGCTCTAAATGCAACAACCGGTGAAGAGATCTGGATCCATGCCAATTTGGGAGGAATGGCACGCCGGGGGATTAATTATTGGGAAAGCGAAGACCGAAACGACAGGAGATTGATTTTTCAGATGAACAACTATCTCCAAGCAATCGACGCGGTTACGGGGGAGAGTATTTTGAGCTTTGGAAATAATGGATTGGTTGATCTTGCTGAGGGACTTGATCGAGATCCTAAAACAATCGCCCGTGCCCAATCGGGCACTCCTGGAAAGATATTTGAAGATCTCCTTCTTTTGGGATCTTCGACTGGTGAAGGTTATATGTCGAGTCCCGGACATTTACGTGCCTTTAATGTAATTACAGGCGAAATGGTTTGGAAGTTTAACACTATTCCACATCCCGGGGAATATGGATATGATACTTGGCCTAAGGATGCCTATCGATACATAGGTGGAGTAAATACCTGGGGAGAGATCTCCGTTGACATAGAGCGGGGAATTGCGTACTATCCTCTGGGATCGCCTACATACGACTATTATGGAGCCGACCGAATCGGAAGCAATTTGTATGGAAACAGTATTCTTGCCTTGGATGCACGTACCGGCAAACGGATATGGCATTATCAGGTAGTCCACCATGATATTTGGGATTATGATTTGGCAGCGGCTCCACAGCTAGTAACCGTTAACCATGAGGGGAAACAAATTGATGCTGTGGCCGTTGCTAGCAAACATGGATTTATGTTCGTCTTTGATCGGGTCACGGGCGAACCATTGTGGCCTATAGAAGAACGTCCCGTACCCCCCAGCCACGTGCCAGGAGAGGAAGCCTGGCCGACGCAGCCATTTCCAACCGTAATCCCTCCTATTTCCAGGCAAGGAATGACCTCAGCGGATGTCAGCAACTACTTATTGACTCCTGAAGAACGGGAAATGTGGAAGGGAAAGATAGACAGCATGCAGACTGGGTTTTTTACACCGCTTTCCCACGAAAAGGAAACTTTGTCGCTTCCTGGGGCAGTAGGCGGAGTGAGTTGGGGAAATACCGCCGCCAATCCGGAAAAGGGTATGGTGTACACAATTACCATCGACTGGCCTTCCTTTTATGAAAGACTAAAAACGAAGGAGGAGATACAAAGTCAAAGTCCTGCTATACAGGGTAAAGGTGCGACAATTTATAGCCAAAACTGCCTCGCTTGTCATGGCGAAGACAGGGCAGGATTATCAGGACCTTCTTTACTTGAACTTAGTGGTCGTGTTAATATGAACGATTTTAAACAAGTTGTTATATCGGGACGGGGAGAAATGCCTGCCTTTTCACATTTTGATGAGGAGCAAATCAAAGACTTATACCAATATTTAGAAGGAAGCACCGCGAGATTTTCGACACAAGATCCAAAGGAATATCAAATGCCGGAAGGTCCTGTCGTAGCTTCAGGTGGTGCCCCGGGCGGAAAAGAAATTCGCAGAATAGAAACGCAGGGAGGAATGTTCGGTGAACCCTATCTTGAAGGGGTGGAGATTCCATCTCAGCGATATTATCAGCAGGGCTGGGGCTTAAATTATCCTTACCTCATCAATCCTCCTTGGTCCGAAATTGTCGCCTTCGACTTGAACAAAGGTACCATAAAATGGAGAAGAGCACTGGGTTTAGATGAAGATGCTGCACAAGAAGGCGGAGAGGATACGGGTGTACCCAGAGCCCAACGTAACGGCATGATAGTTACTTCAACGGGCTTGATCTTTTCTACTTCAAAGGACGGGAAAGTTTATGCCTTTGATGCGGAAGATGGAAGAGAGCTTTGGAACAGTACCTTGCCGACAGGAACTGAAGGAATTCCTGCCATGTATGAAATCAACGGCCGTCAGTATTTGGTCGTTCTTGCTTCAACACCTCTGAAATTTGGAAAGGGTGAAAGCCCGCCCAATGAAATTAAAGAAGAAAATCAAGGAGGGTATGTTGTGTTTGCACTTCCCGAACACTGATAGGTAGAAAGCAGTAACAACTGCATTAATAAATTTATGCACCTAGGGTGATAGATAATTGCCCCAATCAAAACCCCACGCTTATGCTTTTACTTCTTTCCATTCAAAACTCACCACCAACATGAGATACATCATATTTTCCCTATTGCTGTTCAGCAACCTTATACCTTCTCTCGCCCAACAAAAGGAGGTGACGCCAAGATTCAGTCAGACATTTATCCCTGATTATATTTTTGAGGGAGCCTCATCCGATAACTGGAGAGTTCTTGGAGAAACTGTCTGGCGAGTAAAAAATGGGGAAATAATTGGTACGGCGGAAAAACAAAGCCAAAGGGGCTTGTTTATTCTTGACACAGCTTTTCAGGACGTTGGGTTTCAAGTGTCATTTAAATCTTCCGGTGAAGGCGAATTGGGAGTGATTTTCCGGTTGGAGAAATCAGAAGAAGGCATGCACGGCCTTTTAGTGTCAGTTCAGGGAGAT
>Ga0079223_10002032_pt1 | contig 12404 bp, 8 predicted proteins | sample Stecom2011_FD_75072 | JGI IMG/M metagenome (GOLD analysis project Ga0079223, IMG submission 75072) | Agricultural soil microbial communities from Utah to study Nitrogen management - Steer compost 2011 | ecosystem: Environmental > Terrestrial > Soil > Agricultural land | place: USA: Utah...
ATCTTCAATTCGAGGCAAGATATCCTGCTGAGGGTGATCGTAATAGTGTTTTAAGGAAGCCTTGATTGTTTTCAAAGAAAAGATGGTGATATTTTTTGAGCAGTAATTATTAACTAAATTATTAACAAGATTGTTATAGCTATCTTCATCAATGGACAACTCCTTTCCATAGGCACCAATAGCTTTAATGGCCGTATCCAGGGCCAGGTATTGAAGTGTTGAGGCCACACTTCTTTGGGCCTGCCCTTCTTTCCAAGTATCACCATAATCAATTGGCCCATAATAAGAGCAAGTGCTATTGAGATATTGTCCTTGTTGATAGCGATGATGATACAGCTTGAGCTTGCGGGCCTCTTCCCCTTCCTGTTTACTTAAAACAGGAAACACAAAGCGCAGTGGATCTTGTTGATAGTCTAGATCAGCTTGTCCACGCAAGATCCCTTCTACTGGTACCAATGCCCAGGAATAGATCGGAAGTAATACAAGCATCCAAACTAATCTACTCAACTAAACTCCTTAAATTCTTTTTAAACTTATCGGCTAATATTTCGATAGGTTTACTGTGAAATACATTCTTTTAGGACTCTTAATCATTTCGTTTCAGGTTTTTTCTCAAGCTGAGGAGAAAGACCATTTCATGCGTAGAAGTAGCTATCAGCTATCCCCTGAGCTCTTTGGACTCGAGGAGCTTGAACAGAGCCTCTTTTCAGAAATCAGTAGAGAGAGTAAGGATCTCAAAAAAGCAAAGTATTACTTACTCAATGGGAAAATTAAAGAAGCCGAACTACAGTTATCAAAACTGGCCTATTCCAACACTAAACTTAAACCTATCATTTATAGATATCTTGCCATTCTAAGTTTTGTTCAAGGCAAGTACGAAAAGTCTCTGATTTACCTTACCCTGCCTGAACTCAATAAGTTTCCAGACTATGCAAGAGTATGTACTCTTCAAACTCTGAACCAAATCGTTCTCGATAAAGTGGCAAACCTTGAAGAAACTTGGGAAAAATGCCGCGTCGGTAATGCTCAAAGATTCAGAACTCTCAATCTTCTCTGGCTAGATACTCTAGTTAAAATCAAAGTCGATCACCGGGAAGGAGTAACAAAGGTTCCTTTTGAAAAAGTCAGACTGGATACTCTCCCTATTCAAGATCTAAAAACTCTTCTAAAACTTTCCATCTATCTGAATCAAGATGAAATGATTCTTAAAGAAATTAATAGATTAAATGTTGAAGATTTTAAAGATCAGGAGTTAAGAGAAATTCTGGGCCATATTTATTATAGGAATGGCCAGCTGGTTAATGCCTATCGTTTTATTGAAGACCTCAAGACTCCCAATGCGGAAACCATTAAAGGAAATCTTTATATCCTGCGGGGGCAATACGAAATCGCTTATGCCCAGTTTAAGCTGGCACTAGAGATTAAGCAGAACTCAGTCAATGCTCTGGAAAGACTGCTTCCACTTTCCTGGATACTGGGAGACTGGAGCAACGGTAGTGTATACGCTGAAAACCTAGCGGCCGATACCAGACAACTCCCTCATAAATTAACTCTTCTTACTGCCTTTATGCTTCAAAGAGGAGAATTTGAAAAAGCAGAAAAACTTCTTCACTATATTTCCCAGCAAGGTAAAGGCACTCATCTTGATGTCACTCAACTTCAGTCTTTTACAAAATTAATGAGAAGTAAAAAAGATGATCTTGAGAAGGCCGCAAATTTAAGCTGCCAACAATATGATTTAGTGAACTGCTGGATCTTATACCAAAGCACCCAATGGCAGGATTTTCCTTTCATGGTAAGAAGACAAGGTGAGATTGAGCATGGCCAAAAATGGAAAGAGCTTGTTTCAGAGAGTACGGATAATCCATTGACTGAAACCGTCTATGTCAACCAGCTCGACATCGAAGAACTTGATGATGCTCTAGTAGAACTCATTCCAAGAACCAATAATGGAAAATAGACTTCTGATCATCCATGGGCTTAATAATAAGATAGAAGCATTAACGGAACTGGGGCGCTCCTTTCAAAATCAATTCGAAGTCATCTATCTTAAACTTCCCCATCATGATGACCTTCTCCCTCTGGATTTTGACTTTCAAAAGAGCCTTGAACAATTTCAAAAGGATCTTACAAAGCATCTCAATGAGAATACCTATATTCTTTCGTACTCATTGGGTTGCGCTTATTTACAGTATCTCTTTGAGAAGGGATCTTTAACAATCCCCATGTCCCGAGTGATTTATTTATCACCTGCTCTAAAAACTAAACTCAAACTTTCTGTCTTTCGCTTTTTACCGGCCCACTTTCCCCTTCCTAGCTTTTCTCCCAAGCAGTTTCGTTACCGTAACTTTTGCTATTGGGGACAATATAAAATGCTCTTTGAACTTAGTTCACAACTAAAGCTTCAGGAATATCCTTTAATCTTTGCCGATCCTAAGGACGAACTCATTAACTTAGATGGGCTAGACTATATTCCCCTAAAAAGGGAGTACCTACCCTTTGGAGAGCATCATTTGAGCTTTCATCCTCAGTACTATAAAAACAATCAATGGGAAAAGTTAATTGAAGAGATAAAAGTTAGGCTTCTACAAGAAGCCTAACTATCAAGTGTTTTAAATTCTTTACCATCAAAATGGAAAACGACTTCTTTGTCTTCATACTTTGTAGCAAGGTTCACTGGACGTTTCCAAATAGCATGAAGATTTCTTAGAGTCGCATCCACATACTGAGCATCAAGATCCACCCCGTAGTGAGTATGCTCCAGAAGAAGCTCTTTTCTATTTCTGAAGTTACCATCAGTCACTTCAATAATCGGCTGACCAAAGTTAGTCAGCTGAGAGAGAAGCTTTTGTTTAATGGCCGCAAAATCTTTTGAATCAATCTCAAAGCGATTTGTTCTTGGGTTGTACTTATAAGTGAAAAGTTGCTGTCTTTCACAAAACTCCGGTGTGAGGAATTCATCGATGAAAGAGATATCATTATGGGTTTTTCTGACTTCAAAAATCTTCTGACGTCCTAGCCCCAGCTTTTTATCCCAATGAAGCTTCTCTTCCATGTCTGTACACTCATTATACTCTTTACCAAACATTCCGCGGTTCCAGCGATATTCAATGTCTCTCATCAGTTCAATCCCTATCTTATAAGGATTGATTTGTTTTTTAGACATGTACATCACACCTGCATGCTTATCTGCAAATTCGATGATTTCAGAAGCATCCAGGGCCCTTTCAGTCATAATGCGAGAGTGCCAATAACTGGCCCAGCCTTCATTCATGATCTTAGTGAGACGTTGAGGAAGAAAATAGTAAGCCTCTTCGCGAAGAATACCGATAATGTCGGCCTGCCACTCTTCTATCGGAGCATAATTGATCAGATAACCAAGAACATCTTTTGTTCTCAGTTTCATATCTTCAGCAAGAACATCTTCATTTTCATTGCCTTCAACATTATCTGTTCTACTACTTCTTTCTTTGGAACGCATGAAGGATTTTAAGGCCGCTGATCTATCATCAATCAGGTAACCGCCTTTTGCTTCTTCTGCCATTTGTCTTTCAGCTAGCTCTCTTCTTTCACGTTTTAGTTCAGGTGTTTCAAAGAGCTCGTTAATATCAAGGAGGTTTTCCAATGAAAGGACTTTATCGATAAATGTTTCAACATTATCATGCCCGTACTTTTCCATATAACGACGGATCTTGGTTCCATGATTGGCCATCACATCCATCATTTTCCTATTGGTATTGGCAAACCAGGCATTGTTCTTAAAAAAATCATTGTGCCCATAAACGTGGGCCATCACAATTTTCTGATCCACCCAGTTATTGGCAGCTAGAAGATAGGCATAACAAGGGTCAGTATTAATGACCATCTCATAAATTTTTTGAAGACCATAAGTATAGCCCTTTGAGAGCTGATCATAATCCATCCCGAACTTCCAGTGTGGATAACGAGATGGGAAACCACCTTGGGCAGCAAGAATATTGATGGTGTCGTAGTCACAAACTTCAAAAACTTGGGGAAAGAAATCAAGGCCAGCTTCAATAGCATAACCTTCTATTTCATTTTTAAGATTTAAAAGTTCTCCAGTAATGGGCTTCGTACGGTTCATTCTTACTTACCTTTTCCTAGAAACTCTTTAATAGAATCAAGAATTCCATCTTTGTTTTTAATCTTACTGAGGATCAATTTCTCGTTATCCTCACCATACTTAGCCACTAAATCTTTATAGAATTGCCCTGAACCGTAACGGCTCTCAACCTGCCCATAACAAAAGACATTGGATACTGGAAAAATAAAATTATCTAAAAGGTCCAAACAAATCTTTGTATCTTCAGCAGACCAGTTATCACCATCAGAGAAATGGAATGGATAAATATTCCACTCATTAGGATTATAGTCTTTCTCAATAATCTCTTTACATAGATTATAGGCCGAAGAAATCAATGTCCCACCGCTCTCGCGGGTTCTAAAAAAAGTGTTTTCATCCACTTCCTTGGCAGTAGCATCGTGGATGATATAGCGAACCTCAATATCCTTGTACTGAGACTTAAGCCACAGGTTAATCCAAAAAGATTCAGTGCGAACGATTTCCTTTTGCTCATCCCCCATAGAACCTGAGACGTCCATCATGTAAATGACTACCGCTGCATTCTGCATTTCTACTTTAGTGTCAGCAGCACGGTATCTAAAATCACGACGGATTGGAACAACAGAAGGATTCTGTGGATCATAAGTATCCATGGCAATCTGACGTTTTAAGGCCTGCTTATAAGTTCGACGTAGATGTCTAAGAGAATCAGGACCAGTCGTACCGATGTTAGTGTATCGATCTACAGTAGATTGAAGAGACTTTTTTCCTTTGGGCTCAATATTAGGAAGAGCTAGCTCTTCCCCAAGAATTCTTGCCAATTCATCAAGAGAAAGTTCTACATCTAACTCTTTATTCCCTTCGCCTTCACCGGCCTCACCTTGTCCTGGCTGCCCATTAGGATCCTGCTGTCCATCTACAGGATCCCCTGGTTCACCTTGACCTTGCCCCATTCCGCCTTGGGACTTATCTCCAAAACGAAAACGTGGGATATCAATACTAGGCATCGGAATAGTAAATTTATCCGTTCCCTTTGGCACAATCTGTGAGCCTTCAGAAACATATTTGCGAAGATTTTCACGGACCTTACCCTTAACAATTTTTCTAAATCTGGCATGGTCGCGCTTAATTGGATGATCCACTAATTCTTCCTTCCTTAAATTTAAGATTTAATTGAGTCACCCTTAGCAAAGATACTCGCAACAAAGTTAAGAGCATCAGTGGCACAGATGTCACAATATCCAAAATTTTTCATAAGACGAGTCTTAACAACCTCAATTTTCTCTTGTGTCTGTTTATCAACCACGTTCGAAATAATTGTTGTTAATTTAATCGTGTCTCTTTGATCTTCAAAAAGTTTAAGTTCAAGAGCACGATGAAGTCTTTCGTTCATCTTGTAATCAAACTGCTTACCTTCAATGGCAAGCGCTCCGATATAGTTCATCAGCTCGCGACGGAAATCATCCTTACGAGACTCAGGAATATCGATTTTCTCCTCAATTGAACGCATGAATCTCTCATCAGCTTCCTCTAGTTTATTAGAGTATTTATTTCTGATTTTTTCTTTCTGCGTGTAGGCCTTAACGTTATCTACGTAGTTCGCACATAGAGTTTGAATGGCCGATTCATCAACAGAGATAGCCTTCTGCACATCGTTTTTAACGATATCTTCATACTCCTGACGAGTTACCGCTAACATTTCTTTGTAGTGCTCAAGTTGATCAGGAGAATTAACAAGAGCATGGTGCTTTAACCCTGATTCAAGCTCATTGAAAACCATGAATGGATTTAAACAACCCACATGTCCATTCTTAACAAGAGCATTAGAAATCTTATCTTGAATATAACGAGCAGAAATACCTTCTAGACCTTCACGAACTGCTTCTTTACGAAGTTCTTTAACGTTATCTTCGTTATATCCAGGAAGGGTTTTACCATTATAAAGCTTAAGTTTTTGAAGCTTTGTTAAATCGCTCTTCTTAGGCTCTTCCAGACGAGTAAGAATGGCCCACGTAGAAGCCATTTCAAGAGTGTGAGGAGCAATGTGAATATTTGGAATGGTCTTTTCGTTATAATCCTTTTGATAGATTTTAACTTCCTGATCCAGTCTCGTAATATAAGGAACGTCAATCTTTACTGTACGGTCACGAAGAGCTTCCATGAACTCGTTAGATTGAAGTTTTCTATACTCTGGCTCGTTAGTGTGACCAAGGATACAAAGATCAATATTGGTTTGTGCGAATTTTTTCGGCTTAATAGATTGCTCTTGAGAAGCACCAAGAAGATCATATAAAAAGGCTACATCAAGTTTTAACATCTCGATGAATTCAACAATCCCACGGTTAGCAATATTGAACTCACCATCAAAGTTAAACGCACGAGGGTCTGAGTCTGAACCATAGATCGCAATCTTTCTATAGTTAATATCCCCTGTTAACTCCGTAGAGTCTTGGTTCTTCTCATCTTTTGGTTGGAAAGTACCAATACCACGACGATCTTTTTCCGAAAGAAGAAGACGTTTAACACGAATGTGATTCATCACTTTCGTCCAGTCACCATTGTACTTGATCATGTATTCATTAAGAATGAAACGACAAGCAGGATTCACTTCACCTTTGATTTTAATTTTATAAGGAGAATTCGGATGTGTTTTTTGCACTTCCTCAATAAGTTTCTCTCTCACTTCAATTGGAATGAGCTTCAATGGTTCTTCGTGCATTGGAGATGGAAAAACTTTTTGTCCCCCAAGAATGTCGGAACCTTCTTCATCCACCCACTCGTAAGTGTAAAGAGCTCCCTCATCAGTTTTTGAATAGTGCTCAAGACCTTTTTTAAGAAGACGTGCGATTGAAGACTTTGCAGATCCCACTGGCCCGTGAAGAAGAAGTACACGTTTTTCAGTTCCATAACCGAGAGCGGCTGATTGAAAGAAATTGACGAGTTTCATGAGATGAACATCAATTCCGAAAATGGCATCTTTTCCATTCTCGATTGGATCATCAAAGAAATGATAACGAGTCACATCTTTCTTATACTCGGTATATGAACTTGTACCGTAACTCATAATCATGTCATAAATTCTCTGGAATGAGTTACGTGCAATTTTAGGATCTTTCATTAAAAGATCGATATAATCCTGCATACTACCTTGCCAGTGAAGATGCGAAAAATCCTTAGGATTATAGTTTTCTGTCATAAAGTTCTGAAGATTAATACTGGCCATGGATTCCCCCCAAAAAGGCATAAGATTTGGAACTTAATTATATTCTACTCTTAACCCTCATTTTGGACAAAGAAAAAGCATTAGGCCCTTTTTATGGAAGAGTTTGCCGATCAGGTATTTTTCTAGAGTGATTTATTGACTTAAATCGGATTCATTTTAGAATAAAGAAAACTTAACAAATCAAGGCTATTTAATGGGCATTATTTTTTCTGGAGCAACTGATATCGGTCGTAAGCGCAAGAGTAATCAAGACTCTATTTGCTTAGACCCTAAACACTCCTTCTATGCTGTTGCGGACGGTATGGGTGGACACAACGGAGGTGATATCGCCTCACAAATGTCAACTTCCATCATGCCTGTCTACCTTGATCAAGCAACCGATAAAGATCATCAGACATTAATGAACGATCTGATTCAGTTTATTAATGCCAGTATTTTGAAAAAGTCCAAGGAAGTTCCGGAATTAGCAGGAATGGGAACAACTGTTGCTGCCATTCGCTTCTGTGGTCCTAACTTGATCATTGGTAACGTAGGAGACTCCAGAGTTTACATGATCAACAACTCCCAAATCTATCAGCTCACTCGAGATCACTCTTTTGTGCAAGAAAAACTCAATATGGGAATCTACACCAGAGAAGATGCCGTGAAAGATCCGCAAAAGAATGTTCTGGTACGCTCTGTAGGCTTTGATGAAGAGCTTATGGTGGATGTTTTCAATTACCGTATTTCAAAAAATGATATATTCCTGATCTGTTCTGATGGGCTTCATGGAAAAGTTTCCGATGCTGATATTCTTCATATCGTGACTAAGACTATCGATAACCCTGCTCACTGCACCAAAGAAGATGTGGATAAAGCAGTAAAGGAACTCATTGACCAGGCCAACGCTAATGGTGGACAGGATAATATCTCGGTCATAATTGCTATTGCGCAAACGGCTTAACGGCAAATTTCTAAATGATAGAAAAGTTTGATGACACCCCTTGCGGTTAAGCTTAAAATATTGCCATGGATAAATACTATACAGTAATGGTCGTCCCTGAAAAAGAAAAGGGCGTCAAAACATACCGTGTTCCTACCGTACTTTTTAAGTCTGTCGCATTTTTGTTTGTTATGCTCATGGCCTTAATTGGTGTCCTCGCCTTTGACTATTGGAAAATCCTCCAACAAGTCTACGAGAACAAGCATCTGTCCATTGAAAACAGACAACTCAAAGAGCAGATCCAATTATTCCAGATGAAGATGAATTCCATTGCATCTGACCTTAAGCGTATCAATACTTTTGAGAAAAAATTAAGAGTTATCACTGGTCTGGAAGATATTTCTAAGAAAGGGCCCCTTTATCAGCCTACTAATCAGCAGGACCAAGAAAAATTCTCCCTGGATGATCTAAACAGCTCTCTTGATCTAAAAATCAATCAAGATGTGGAGAATGATGAGAAGTTCAAAGAACTCAAAAGCCTTTATGATAAAAAAATTGCAGCTAATCTAGGACTCGAAAGAAGTTATTTACTCACTAAACAATGGTCTGAGTTGGCCCGACGCAGTTTTGCCTTATCAAGTGAATATGCTAAATTTGACTACAAGTACTCCATGCTCAAAGAAGTGGTTGATGGCATTGAAGGCAGAATTCACCAGTTAGACCAACATCTTTTAGACAGAGAATCTTTTCTTAACTCTACCCCTACTATCCTACCAACTCAGGGCTGGATTACCAGTTACTTTGGACAAAGGATGTCTCCATGGGCCGGCAGAGTTAAGATGCATGAGGGGCTCGATATCGGAGCACCTTTTGGTACACCAATCCTTGCTGCCGCTGATGGAATCATCACTTTTTCGGGAGAAAAAGCAGGATTTGGAAAATTTGTACAGATTGATCATGGTTATGGAATTGAAACACTCTATGCTCATAATCAGTCGCTTCACGTAAAAGCAGGACAAAGAGTTAAAAGAGGAACTCTTGTGGCCGGAGTAGGAACAACAGGACACTCAACAGGTCCACATCTTCATTATGAAGTAAGAGTAAACGGAATTGCAGTAGATCCATTATATTATATCCTTGAATAAAAAGGCATAAGTCATGTTGAATTCAGTAATGCGCAAACTATTTGGTACAAAACAAGATCGTGATCTTCGTGCGCTCAAACCTATCTTAGACCAAGTGAATGCTAAGGAATCAATATATCAGGCCATGAGTGATGATGAGCTCAAGGCCCAAACTCAAATTTTTAGAGATAAGATTGCTCAAGGAGCAACTCTTGATTCTCTTCTACCAGACGCTTTTGCAGTGGTCAGAGAGGCCAGTAAACGCGTTCTGAATATGAGACACTTTGATGTTCAGATCCTTGGAGGAATTGTTCTACACCAAGGTAAGATCGCAGAGATGAAAACAGGGGAAGGTAAAACGTTAACCGCTACTCTTCCACTCTACCTTAACGCTTTAAGTGGAAAGGGTGCTCACCTGGTTACTGTCAACGATTACCTTGCTTCCCGTGACTCTCAGGAAATGGGTCAACTCTACACCTGGTTAGGACTCACTGTGGGTTGTATTGTGGCCAATATGGATGATGAAGATCGAAAAGCAGCTTATCAGGCAGATATCACCTACGGAACAAACAACGAGTTTGCTTTCGACTATCTTCGCGACAACATGAAGTTTGATCTTAATGACTACGTTCAAAGAGAACATAACTTCTGTATCGTGGACGAGGTGGACTCTATTCTCATTGATGAAGCCCGTACTCCACTTCTTATCTCAGGACCTTCTGAGGGTGACACTCGCCTTTATGGTGTTGTCAATAATGTGATTCCTCAACTGGAAAAAGATAAGCACTATACAGTAGATGAAAAAGCTCGTTCTTCAGTTCTTACTGAAGAGGGTATTGTTCGTGTTCAAGAAATTCTTGGTATCGCTAACCTATATGATGTAAAAAATATCGAGGTTCTTCACCACGTTAACCAATCTCTTAAAGCTCATACTCTCTTTAAGAATGAAGTGGATTACGTTGTTCGCGATGGAAAAGTTATCATTGTCGATGAGTTCACAGGACGACTTAAAGAAGGTTCTCGTTGGTCAGATGGTCTTCACCAAGCCGTTGAAGCTAAAGAAGGCGTAGAAATTAAATCTGAGAACCAGACTCTTGCTAGTATCACCTTTCAAAACTATTTCCGCCTCTACTCTAAACTCTCCGGGATGACTGGTACTGCTGATACAGAAGCAGATGAGTTTATGAAAATTTATAACCTAGAAGTGGTTGTTATTCCAACGAACCTTCCTCTTGCTCGTATTGATATGCCTGACGTTGTGTATGCTACCAAAATGGCAAAATATGAAGCTGTTTCTCAGCTCATTATCGAGTGCCACCAAAGAAAACAACCAGTACTCGTTGGGACCATCTCAATTGAATCATCAGAACTTCTTTCAAACGTTCTTACTAAGCACGGTATTAAGCACGAAGTTTTAAATGCTAAAAACCATGCTCGAGAAGCAGAAATTGTGGCACTTGCAGGTCAACCAGGTGCCGTGACGATCGCTACGAACATGGCCGGTCGTGGTACAGATATTAAACTCACTCCTGAAACCAAGGCCGCTGGTGGACTTTTTATTATCGGTACCGAAAGACATGAGTCTCGTCGAATTGATAACCAGCTTCGTGGTCGTTCTGGACGTCAGGGAGACCCTGGGGCATCTAAGTTCTTCTTATCCCTTGAAGACGATCTCATGCGTATCTTTGGTTCAGACAGAATCAAAGGCATTATGACTAAACTGGGTATGAAAGATAATGAGCCAATTGAGCACTCAATGATTACCAATGCCATTGCCAAGGCCCAAAAGAAAGTAGAAACCCATAACTTTGATATCCGTAAGCACCTTCTTGATTTTGATAACGTGATGAATGAGCAGAGAAAAGTTATCTATAAAATTCGTCGCGATATCTTAAACGATGAAGGAAATGATGAACTCATTCGTGATTTTATCGACGAAATAAGTTTTAACATCGCTGATGAAATGATTCCTGATAAGAAATCTCCAATCAGAAATGCGAACTGGGAAGAGATCAACAATCAGGCAAAGGCCATCTTTAATATTGAAAAAGAACTGACTGCAGAAGAGTGTTCTTCTCGCTTCAGTGGAGATCTTGCTACTTACTTAAAAGAAGAGGCCATTCAGACTTTAGAAACCAAGTTTGCCCCTTTTGATCCAGAACAAGTCAAGTACACAACTCGTGAAGTGCTTCTTGCTACTTTTGACCAATACTGGAAAGAGCACCTTCTTAATATGGACCAACTTAAAGAGGGAATTAACCTTCGTTCCTATGGACAAAAAGACCCTCTAGTAGAGTATAAGCGTGAAGCTTTCCAGCTTTATGAGAATATGAGATACGCCATTAAGAAGGCGATTCTAGAAAGAATTAGTCATATTAAACTTATGACTCCAGAAGAGATCGAAGAACTTCGTCGTCAACAAATGGAAATGCTTGAAGCTCAACTTAAAGCACACCAGGAAGCTATGAAAGCTCAAGAGATGGCCCAAGAGAAGAAAATTATCCGAGCTACAATGAAAGTAGGACGAAACGATCCTTGCCCTTGTGGTTCTGGGAAAAAATTCAAAAACTGTCACGGAGCTTAAATAGCTTCGTGACCCTCGAACTCTCTTAAGCAAAGGAGTGCAAAAGAGTGAGTGATTCAAAGAAAGATTTGACTAGAATTGAAGATTTAGGTGAATACCTTCATCAACTCGATGATGATGTTGAGGATTATCTTCCAGATCTTCCTGATGAATCAGAACCACCTCACTTTATGGAAGAAACTCCAATCAGCTCCGATGATGATCCTTTTTCTTCTAACGAAGAAGACAGCAATAGTTTTGAAAGTGAAGTATCTGACTTCGATTCTGACAACAATTTTTCTGATGAACAAAGCTTTCAATCCGGAGATGATGAATACGGAAATGACTTCTCTTCTTCTGAAAACTCTTTCGGAGAAGAAACAAGCTTTGATTCAGATGACTCAAACTTTGAATCATCTGATTTTGGAAGTGATTCAGAGTTTGGTACTAATGATGAGTTCTCTTCCTATGATAGCTTTCAAGACAAT